>SDBS01002371.1_pt1 | contig 18850 bp, 32 predicted proteins | sample 2277091 | NCBI WGS metagenome assembly SDBS01 (sample SAMN10404972, study PRJNA504765) | marine sediment metagenome | isolation source: marine sediment core GS10_PC15, 163 cmbsf | place: Arctic Ocean: Southern Knipovich Ridge | collected 2010 | reverse complement strand
TGTAAGAGGAATTTGGGGAAACATTGTCTGTGGTAAGTGATATCCATGCCAGTGACTTGCCTTTGGATTAGTAGCCTTCCATCTTCCTTTCGTTACATCTAATAGATATGGTTCTTCAATTAGTCCCCACCTTTTAGCTTTAGTATGTGCATCAGTAACATAACCAAACTTTAATCGTTCTCTCCAATAAGGATCATCAAATTCCCATTCACACATATTAGTTCTTTCCCACATATCATGATAAGGAGAACCTGCCTCTCCACCAAGACCTAGTACACTTATTCTTCCTTGTGTCATTGTCATAGTAAGCATGATTTTATCAAAGTATTGTATGTCTTGATATTGCGCTTCGTCTAACATAATATGCTGTGCTGATTTTCCTTCAACGTGATGGTATTGTCCATGATCTGTAGTCATATAGATAGTTGAACCGTTCTTTAATGAAATCTCTCCCACGTTACCTATTCTATATCTTGGAAATCTACGTAATATTTCAGAGTTACCAAATGTATCGTTTTGTAATCTCTGACGAGAGAAACCAGATAAGTTAATGTCGTCATAAGTACAATAAAGAATTTGAGAGTTTATAGCACTTGTAGCCTCACAAGCTAGTATATCAGTACAATATGTTGATTTAAAAACCTGTCTCCCGGCTACTATCATTTTGTTATTATGATGATCGTTATAAATATCTCTCCAGAAAGGAAGGATTAATCTTTCTTTTCCTTCTACTAATGGTCTTACTTTTGGTATCCATTCTAATACATCTTGTGGTAATAGTTCAAATGCCTCTTCTTTACTCTTTGTCCAAGGCACCATTTTCTTTTCTAATTCCCGGCTGAAATCACTCATTTTCTTTCTCCTCTAATTTTTTCAACATAGAGAGATTTGCATAGCGTATTAAACATCTTAGACAACCATAATCATCAATGTCCTCACTACCGCATATTTTACACTTCTTCATTATTTTCTCCTTTTAATTTAAATCCCATATTTTTCAGTAGGTTTCTAATTTCCTCTCGTGAAATAATATGTTTACACTCCATAAGCCTCACCTACTCTATTCATTTGGGTCCTCTTTCTTGATATCAGTTATAAGTTGTGGAATTTTAACTTCTGGCATATCTACTGGTTGAGGTTTATTACTAACCACAAAGTCATCAAATCCTTTCATAACTTCTGTCTTACCTTGAATAGATAGGAAATCTTTAGTTACGGATTGTATGATTTTCTCGTTTCCTTGTATGGTTGATTCTAGGTTAGAATCGTTTTGTAATAGCATTGATTGATACATGGATTTAGTATGAGGTTTAGTGTCGCCTAATCCTGTCATTAATATTTTAATTTCCTTTTGCCTTTCATCGTGGAGTTCTTTGGCTTTAATATTTGCCTCTTTACACCTGCTTTTTACTCCCTTTAATTCCAGCAAGGTTTCATGGAATTCCATTATAAAACCTCCGTCTTTCAATAGTGAATCCATTATGTATCTATAATCCTCATGTATTGTTTCTATATCTCTCCTTACCGTTCTGGATGTTACATCTATGTTATATCGTTCTTTAAGTACTCCTGCTATGATCTCACTTGATTCATAACCCTCCATTCGTAATTTTTTAATTAAAGAAAGTCTGTCTGGCTTGGTTGAACCGTTCTGGACATCTTCTGTGCGTGATTCTGTCAATTTCGGACATCTTTAGCTATATATAGTAAAGTATATAAGCATTGAGGTATAGTTGTGCGTCCTTATAACCTTTACAAGTTGTAACATTTACAAGTTTGCTAGAAAGTGGTATTTCTTGTAAGCGAATGATCGTTTCCTAACAGGAAATAGGGGTTTTGTGTTTCTTCATTACTTCTTTAATATATTGAATACAACAAATACAGTATGGTTCTCCTTCGTTATGTTCTTTGTTATAATCGTGTAGTTTATAATAACTTCCTGCAATTTTCACTTTCATATTGATTTTACGGGTCATTAGCAATATTCCTCATCAATAGTAGAACGTAATGGTTTTGTTACTATCGGTCCAAATCTTAACCAACCTTTCTCTACTAATGCCTTACGTGTGTTTCTACAATAAAGGATGCAATGTTTAGTCATTTTCTCTAGTGCTATTATATGCTTTACACTTAGGTTCCCACGTATAACATCTTCGTCATTTTCCTCGATTAATTCGCCTAAACTATATAGCTGTTTTACGGCTAATTCACGATCTATTTCAGAATAGACTGGATGGACATCCGCGTATTTATCTTTCAATCTTGAATCTCTCCAGCACATTCGCACATAGCACAAGGTGGATAATGGTATTCTGGATGACAGTCTTTCATAGTCTTTCCACTATCACAATAGCATTTGCCTTTAAGTACGTTTCTGTCGTATTCCATTTCTGCTTCAGTATAGTCGAGATCTCCTCCACATTTTCCGCAGAATCCTATTCTAAGTTTCATTTTTTTACCTCCTCAAGATTATAATCTATCCTTTTGCCCCTCGTCCACATTTTAACTACTCGGTATTCTTTACCATTAATTTTGATAGTATCGCCTGCTTCTACTCTAATATTTGATCTATTCATATTAGACCTTCCTCCTTACAGTATTTAGTAAGTTCGTCTACAGAATGTATATCACAGGGACTAGAATAATCTCCTTCGCATACAACATTTTCCTCACCATGTTTGCCTACACCAGAACAAGTTTCAACCTTGTTACAAAGTGGACATTTATGTCTGTGATTCATACATACCCTACATCTATGTGGTATATCTAGTTTTGTGTGTTTTTTTGAACAAACAGTCTAAAACGTTGATATAACAACTGCTACGAATAATAGTGCTACAATCGTTGCTATTGCTAGTCTTTTACTTATGAATTCTTTTTTCTTACTCATGTGGAGTCTTTGTATTAGCCTATATATAAAGGTATTAGTAGCCTATTGATTCGAGCCATTTTCCTATCTGCTTGAATGTCCACATGTGGTTTTTAAAACTCTTTATTTGTGTTGGACCAGCCTTTGGTTCTTGACTCATTTCATAGATTGAACTCCATGTGAGCCCTTTGTCATTCAAGTGTATTATCATATATTTTATTTGGACTTTCATATCACATTCTGGACAATCCACCGTTTTATCTGGATCTAACCCGAAAAATTTTAACATATCATCTACCTCTCTTTGTGTTGGAAGATTAGATACAGCTTGTATCTTACCTATATCATCCATATTAGAAGATAGAGCTATACTGCTACCGTTTTTAAAATTTATATCCAAAATAAAGTAACCCTAATCCTAATGCACAGTATTCTTTATTGTCGTTACGATCTACGCTTCTGAGTTTTCCCGAACATTGTTTCTCAGGCGCATTTAGTAATACTTGACTTAGTTTATGCTTTGATTTCTGAATAGGCTTCTCTTTTTGAATCTCTATTTGAATACTCATGCTAGACCTTAATTTAACACCTAATATAAAGGCACCCATAACCCTCATTGGGATAAATCCTTTGCCAGCTCGGTTACGATTACAAGTTAATGCTATTTCAACCTATGATGTATAATAGGTATCTCACCATCATCGCTGAAGTAAGGGTTCTATGGACTTACGCCTGATATCCATCGTATTATGCTGTTTATAAATCTACCTAGTATTACATCAAATTCATTTATTACCACAACAATAGCAAGCCACATGTACTATACCAAATGAACAATCATCATTTAAGGCTTCTCCACGCGGAATTTTCTTCATACATTCGCTATGCCTACCTCTTTCACAAAAGAAACAGGTATAGGTTTTAATATCCTCATCACTCATATTCTCATTATACCAAACACATTATTAACCTTTTCAAGTGTCATATCGTGATCATTATCTCCATATAAACCAAAATATATCTTGAAGAATAGGTGGAATTCCTTCCTAAATTTTTCCTCGTTCAAGGATCAATACCAAGATATGTTAATTTAATTCCATTCATAGATACGGCAGTGTTTGACATTTTCCACTGTATGTATTTTATTATATGTTTCAAGCATTTAGCCTCCATTAAGAACTGTAATCTACCGCCTTGCATTTCCTTTAGTGTTATTATATTACAACTACAATCTGTTCTAAGGTTTTTAATACTCATTTTATGTGGTAGTATTGATGTGAATTCTCCCTCTAATATTCTCATTCTTTATCCTTTTCTGAAAAGTAACACCATTCGCATACCTTTATTGCTCCTCTTGCCAAAGTTCCTCTAGTTGCATTTGAAATCAAGTCCCTTACTGGTCCTTCTTCTCTACAAATATCACAAATCATTTTTATTCCCCATCATCAAATTTCTTCCATTCTTTTTTCATTGATACTTTATCACATAAAGGACATATTACCTTAGTATATGGTTTCCAACCACTTATAACAGGAACTTTTGTTCCATCTCCCATTAAACCTGTATATGCTGCACTCACTGCGATTTGTCCTTTTTCTAGTTTGTCTAACAATTTATGATCAGCATTATTCATTAAATAAATTATTTGTGATGCTCTAACTCTTCCAACTCCTACTGATCTTCCTATTGTTGCCATTGTAACTTTGTCTGGTTTTCCCTTTGATAATACTTCCTCACCTTTAGGTAGTATAGAAAATATGTAAGCCTTTCCTGTGTCTTTAGGATTTTTTTCTTCTTCACGCCTTACACAAAAATCTTCTTTTAAACCAGCAAGTAATTTTAACACATTTGAACTCCTCATACCCAAACTCTCACCTAATAGGCTTGCTCTTACTGGTTCACTTTGTTTCTTTAATTCGATTAAAATATTATATCTATTACCTTCTCTTATCATATGTTGTCCATTACCATAATGAACATATAGTTTTGCTGCTAATCTTACCTTTTGAAATGCGTTAAGATGTCTTCTCATTAAATTAATTTTAATTACATATTGTCTTTCTTGGTTTTTAGTTTCAAATTCTTTCACTGTAAATCTTGGTATAATTGGTTTTCCATCAGTTCTTTTCCATCCTATCTCGTCTCCTATCTCTATCCTTGTATGACCATCTAATACTATTCCTTCTACGTTTAGTTTAAGCTCTTCCAATAATCCATCTTCTAACATTGATTCTTTTACTAATTGTCTTTCATCTGAAATAGATCTGGGAACCGCATCATAATATTCTTCAGAAAATCTAACATGTAATTTTTTACCCTTGTATGTGAAATACAGTTCAGTCTCATATAGTGCTTGTACTTGGCTCATCCCAAATTATTATACAAGAAGGTAATATAAACTAATCTTCGCTTTAATCGTATTCTTCTTCCTCATCATATTCATCCATTGGTCTTTCTGGTGGTTCATTATCGTCAAATAATGGAATTAGAGGTTCTGGTTCTAAGTCAGGTATGGGGATGGGATTACTCATATGATCCTAAGTGCTTTCCTCTATAAATCTCTTACGACACTTATCATGAATATAGTGCAATGGTAGGCATTCCTTACCACACACGAAACAAGTTCCAGATTTTGCTATTATGACCACTAAGCATCTCCACCGCCAAATAGATATTTTCTATGGCAGTGGCAATTACATATTAATGGGTCAGGGCATAAATGATGAAATGTGCTATTACTGTTTTGGCAAATTTCACTACGCATAAAATATGTATAGGTTAAAGATGTTATTAAGTATTACCAGAAATTTCCTTTATCTGAACAATCAAGATGTGATCCACAATTTGGACATATCATGTGACAAGATGTCATATTCTTCATTTGAAAACCACATTTAGGACATTCTTGATTAGCCATAGTGACTGTGTTTTGCATCTCCAACTTCCTCTGGAGGTTTCAACATTCCGCCCATATTAGATAACATTTTCTTCATACTTTGGTATGCGAAATATGGTTGTAAACAATCAAGACATTGGCAAAATCCACATTTTACTTTATTTTCTTGACAGAATGATTCGACAAGTTTTCCCTTATCAACTAGTATATCTTGTACGTTATCACAGTTTAGGCATCCTACTCTTGCTCTATACTGTGTATCAGTTTCGTATTTTTTAGGGTTTCTGTTAAACATAATCTAACATCTCCGTATGAACTTCTAGTATATTACTCTTAAGCTCATCCCATGTTTTACCTTGAGCATATGCGTTTAATTCATTACATTTAGCAGAATACCAATCATTCTCGCCTTTTTCTATCACATATCTATAACAATCTAAATATATTACACCATCTACTTCTTTATCAGAGTTTCCCTTAGTTATATAGTAATTATTTTGTATCGTTTCCATTTTCCACAGCCAAAATATCTTTTGCTAATTGTTTTTCTACCTCTTTAGTTCCTTCCTCAATAGGTGGTAAATCCGGGAATTTGTCATTTATATCTGGATTTGATAGTAATCCTGTACCTTTCTTTTCTTTTTCTATTTCCTCCTTAACTATATACCGTCCTAATTCTCCTTCAAGACCTTTTATTTTATCGTTTAACTCTCCTTCTTTTATAATATAATTTCTAAGTTCCAAGTTACTTCTGTAAAGACATTTCATTAATTCTTTATGCGAATGTCCTTTTTGATTCATAGTGCTTTTACCTAGAATTTTCTTATCCCAACCACACTGGGTAAGTTTAATATTGTTAATTATACTTCCGGGCAAATTACTCACCTTTAGCTTTCTTCTTTTCTTTTGCTGTTAGAATTGGTTTCATTTTCTTTAGGTGTATCATCGTTTCTCCTCTTCCTATCATTCCGCGAGTGTCTATTTTATGATGAACTAATACAACTTCATAATGAACTGGTTCTGGATGATCTCCTGTTGTTAATTCAACTACATCTCCCATTAAAGGTATATTTTGTGTGTATCTTACAGGTGGTAATTTTTCTCCATTGATTACAAATAATACCATGTAAATGTATTAGGCAAGGTAGTATATAACTTAACAGTCATGTTCTTTCATATGAAAATCACAGAAATATTCAAGACAATCCTTGCATACAATTAAGGCTCCTCGATGCCAGTGATTTTTACATTCTTTACAAAAAGGTCTAGGAATTTTTTTCATCATTTCATCTACTTCAGATTCTGGGTTTTCGTAGTATTGTCCGTCGAATCCTTTATACTTTCCCATGGTCCTCTTCCTTATTGAGCCAATATAATCTATTTAACGCTTCTGGTCTCTTTTCTTTTACTTTAGCAAATGCATCTTCTAATGGTATATTCCATTTCTTATGTAAGTAATAAGTTACAGCTAATGGACTTCTTTCCTGTCCTGCTCCACAGTGAACTAATAAGTCCTCTCCACTTTCGAGTATAATATCCATTATTGATGAAACTAAATCTAACTGCTGTGGTATTGCATGATCAACATATTCATGAGTCATGTAATCAGTATCTTTACCATCCTTATCTTTCATCATAACTTTTTCTAATCTGTTTTTAATTATTGGTATCCATATAGCATGATTAGGTTCTATATCAGGTAGGTTTTCAAGTACGCATAATAATGGTTATGTTCCTGATAACGATATTTTTCCAGATCAAACGCTACTGAAAATTCTAACAGGAGAAGATAAAGATATAGCTGAGATTATTAGATCTACGCACTGGGATGGATTAGATTTAATACCGGCAAACTTAAGTTTATTCAATGCTGAACTCATTATTCCCCAACAAATTGCACAATATAGTCAGAAAACAGGTAGAACATTAGATTTTTATATTCGTCTTCATAAGAAGTTGCTATCAATTTATAATGATTATGACGTTATCCTGTTAGATACACCTCCATCTCTAGGTGTTATTACAATGAATATACTGTATGCCGCTAATGCATTAATTATTCCTTTTCCACCTAATGTCGTTGACTTTGCTAGTACGAAACAATTTTTAAATATGGCCTATGAAACATTTGAGAGGCTGCCGGGTAAAACATTTGCTTTTGTTCGTTTTTTAATTAGTCGTTATAAAACGAATTCAATGACTACGAATACCTTAGAGCAGTTTGTGCGCCATCACATGGGACAGTATTTAATGACAAATAGCATGATCGAGTCTGAAGCTGTATTTAAAGCATCGGCAGAGCTAAAAACAATTTATGAAGTTGAACCACACTCTAATGAGAGAAGGACTTATCAAAGAGCGATTGATTGTCAAAACCGAGTCTGTGACGAGATCGAAATGCTTGGGAAAATCATGTGGCAAAATTTCATTAACGCTAAGAAAACAGAGGAAGTTGCATAATGGCAAGTAAACCAAAATCTGCTCTTGTACCTGAGATGTATACAAGTTTTTTCATGAGAATTCTCGAATTATTGTTATTTTTTCATATTAGCTGAGTTTTAACTTTTTTGAGCGTAAATTATAGCAAATTTTAAAAATTTTTGCATATTTTCATAGGTAATTGTGAGTATCTCTTTATGAATTATTTTTAATCCATTATTTTCAATTAAATCACTTAAATCATTTAATTTTGCAAAATAAGTTATACCTTGATTTGCTAAAGGTCCAACATCAACATTCTCCATGGTATCCTTATCAATATAATTTTTATTATCATCTCCCCATGAATCTTTTAAAACATGCCATGTGAAAAATAGACCACCCTTTTTTAAAGTCCTAAAAACCTCTTGATAAACTTTATTGTGTTCAGTAAAAGAAACCAGCCATAAAGTTGCGACATCAAAAATAATATTAAAGAATTTATCTTCAAAAGGTATATTTCTAATATCTGCGATTTTAAAACGATAATTAAAATCCCCAACAAAGATATTCTCCTCTTGAAAGCGTATTTTCAATTTTTCAATTGCTGTTTTTGCTAAATCAATACCATAAAAATCATAACCTTCTCGAATAAGGAACCACGCTTGAGCACCTTGTCCCACTCCTAGCTCTAAAAATCTTATTTCTTTACGTTTTTCTTTAGGAACTCGAAAAAAATATCTACCAATGAATCTAACAAATTCTTCATTGGGATATCTAGCCCAATTCTCCTTAGAATGGATTTTTTCCCAAACAAACTCTTTTTGTTCAATCATTGTAGATTAATTATATTTAATAAAAATTTCTTATATTAAATCCTCTTTACTTATTGGATTATCTCTTTTAATTTCTTTTGTAGTTCTTTTATTTATGATGTTATAAATATCTTTTGGTTCTAAGAACCCCCCAGCTCTTTTAAGAGCTAACATGTCCTTAGTAATTATAGTATTTTTTAGAATATCTATTTTTGCAACTATACTCTTCCTCACTAATTTCCTTAACTTTATCTCTTCAGAGATTGGATCTTTAACTCTACTTCCTAAAATTAGTTCAATATTACGAATTCTTTTAACCATTTTTTTTAACTCAGTAGAATCTAAGGAGCATATATGATCTGGACCATTTGCGTTTTTATCGTATGTAAAATGTTTTTCGATTATACAAGCACCAAGACAGACAGCAAGCTGTGGAACTAAAAAACCAAGTGTATGATCTGAATATCCTACAAGCGTATTAAATGTGTTTTTTAAAGTTATCATAGCTCTAAGATTAACGTCTTTAAATTCTGTTGGATATTGTGATGTACAATGTAGTAAAACTAAATCTTTATTATTTTCTTCATGTATAGTATTAACTGCTTCTCTTATTTCGTTTAAATCTGCCATTCCCGTAGAGAGAATAATAGGCTTTTTTTTTTTAGCAATTCTTTTTAACATAAATATATTTGTTAATTCTCCAGATCCAATTTTATAGGCAAATAACCCAATATCATCTAGAAAATCGACGCTTATTTCGTCATCGGGAGTAGAAAGAAAAACAATTCTTTTTTTATCAGCATAATCTTTTAATTCTCTAAATTCGTCAAAACTTAGTTCTAATCTTTTTAACATATCAAATTGAGATTCTAGGATTCCTGTATTTTTTTTCTGATATTCTGCTTGATTTACAGATTTTGTAACAATTTCTTCTGTTATCCATGTTTGAAATTTTACAGCATCTACATTAGCATCTTTAGCGATATCAATCAGTTTTTTTGCTTTTTTAATATCTCCGTCATGATTAACACCTGCTTCTGCTATTATAAAGCATGGATGATTTTCTCCAATCAGCTTATTATCTATTTTTACTTCCAAATTTCCCACAACTTATTAAATAAATGAAATATTTACTATAAAAAATACTCTGAAAATTAAAGTAGTTTTTTATAATTTGTTCAGCTGTATATTCATTACAGGATTCAATTTCTAAAATTTTTGGATTTTTAAATTCTTTTTTTAAGATAGTTATACTTTTAAATTCATTTCCACTTCTTTATCTCTTGTATAAGTATCTTTCATTGTAGATTGCTTTGAAAAACCATACACTTTTGCTTATTTAATATAATATTCTTTTATTTCATCAAATTTAACATAACATTGATTTTAATATAAAAATCTTTGATGAATAAGATATTTTCTTATTTTAAATTATGAAGTTAAAAATATAAATAAATTCTTGAGTTTATAAGTTATTATTAATTCAAAACTTTTTCTTTCTGTAACAACTAAAGATACACTCCTCTAAAGGTGAAATAAAAAAGTTAGGTAACACACAAATTTAATTTAGAGATATTCCTCAAGATTTAAAAATCTGGATAGATCCGAAGCTTTTTTTGATAGTTCTACCATAGTTTTAATAGTTTTTTGAGAACCTTTATATTTTATTATTGCTAACTCAATCTCTGAAAGTGTCTCTACAATTTCAAGAAGGCTCATTTCTTTATATTCACGCTGGACCTCTCAAGTTAAAAGTGTTAGGAGAAAAAGCCCAAGAACACATGTAAAAGAATGACCTCGAATACTATCGTCCAAATGACAATACATGGGTCTAATTGAGAGCATTGTAGGTGATTTAATATAGGCAATCCACGTTCCACGGTGTATTGTTGCCTGAATAACCACGAAACTTCAAGAGGCCTCATGGTTGAAGTGATAGAGAGAATAAAAGTTTTACCAAGCGTATCTAAATGTGTGGTTAAGGCATTTTTATCGATTTCAACGGAATATTTAAATTAATAAATTTATGGGTCATTTATTAATATCTAATCTATTTTGGGTATAAATCTGGATTTATTTCTCAAAGTCCTTCAATTTGAAAAGAATAAAAGATGTTTATTTAAGAAATATCATTAAATTTTCAAAAAAAAAAAACAAAAGTTTGTAAAATAAAAAAGAATTTGAAATATTATAATTATTAAATTAAGAGATTAAAAAAGTTGATTATTATTGGATTTTCTATCATTTTTTAAGGAAAAAGTAATTTTGGTATTTGGTGGTACTGGAACTATTGGATCAGAACTCGTCAAACAGCTCTTAAAATGGAATCCCAAAACAATAAGAATCTTCTCTAATTCTGAAAATGAATTGTGGGAATCTAAATTAAATTATAAGGATGCTGAAAAAATCTTAAGATTTTTGTTAGGAGATATTCGAAATTTTGAACGTGTAAAAAGGGCAGTAGAGGGTGTAGATTATATTTTTAACGCCGCTGCTATAAAACATGTTTCTTTTAGTGAATATAATCCTTTAGAAGCTATAAGTGTAAATATTCATGGTCTTGAGAATATTATAGAAGCTGCTTTTGAGTATAATGTAAAAAGAGTTGTTCATATTTCAACAGATAAGGCTGTTAGTCCTACATCCGTTATGGGAGCAACGAAGATGTTAAGTGAAAGAATTTGCATTTCAAGGGATTCAGCTAAAGGTAAACATCCTACCACGATATCATGTGTACGTTTTGGTAATGTTCTTGGCTCCAGAGGTTCTATAATTCCATTAATTAAAAAACAAATCAAAAATGGAAACGAAATAACTTTAACAGACGAAAAAATGAACCGGTTCTTTATGTCAATTGCCGATGCAGCTAAATTAGTTTTAAAATCAATGGTTCAAGCTAAAGGAGGTGAAATATTCGTCTTTAAAATGCCAACTATCCGTGTAAAGGATCTTTTAGAAGTTTTAATTCAAGAATTTGCACCTCAAGTTGAAAAAAATCCTTCTTCTATTAAAATAAAAACTATAGGTTCCAAAAATGGAGAAAAACTTGATGAGGACTTAATTTCCAGAATTGAATGTCATTATTGTGACGAAACTGATGATATGTTTATTATTCATCCTCCAAAAGAATCTGGAGACGTAATGCTTAAAAATGAGGATTTAGAGGTAAAAAAATTGGGGATTCTAAATAAGAATAAAAATTATTGCACGAATAGTCAAAATCCAATAGATAAAACTAAAATTAAGGATATGCTTAAAAAATTAAATTTAATATAGTGTGTGCAAAAAGTAATGTCTAAAAAAAAATATCCTCTTTTTGATATTTATTGGGACGATGAAGATGTCAATAGCGTAACCAAAATTATCAAACGAGGTAGTTACTGGGCTACTGGTCCAGAAATTCGTGAGTTTGAAAATAAATTAGAAGAATTCTTTGACATGGAATATGTGGTTACTTTTAATTCAGGTACATCGGCATTGCATGCTCTATTATTAGCTCACGGTATTACTTCAGGTGAAGTTATAGTTCCTTCGATGTCTTTTATTTCAACAGCAAATTGTGTAATTCTTGCTGGAGCTACGCCTATATTTGCTGAAATTGAATATGAAACTCTAGGACTAGACTCAAATAATGTTGAGAAAAAAATAAATAATAAAACTAAAGCTATCATGCCGATGCATTATGGGGGAAAAGTTTGTAAAAATATTCAAATCTTGCGAGAATTGGCCGATGATCATAATTTAATTTTAATAGAAGATAACGCAGAGAGTTTTGGAGCAAAATTTCAAGATAAACTAGCTGGAACAATAGGTCATGCAGGAATGCTTAGTTTTTGTCAAAATAAAATAATATCAACTGGAGAAGGAGGTGCAATTTGTACGAATAATAAAGATATTTATGTGAAACTTCTTCTTATTCGGTCCCATGGTCGAGTTGAACAACCGGGAATGAATTATTTTTCGAATATAAATGAAATGGATTATATTCAAATAGGTTATAATTACAGGATGACAACTATGTGTGGTGCTTTAGGAATTTCTCAATTAAAAAAAATTGATAAGATCATTGAATTAAGAAGGAAAATAGGTAAATATTATGATGAAAATTTAAAAAACATTCCTCAAATCCAAATCATTCCCGAATTAAACGGATTTAAAAATGTCTATCAGCTTTATAGCATACTTTTAAAAAACCCAGATAAAAGAAAGGATTTACAAAATTTTCTATTAGAAAAAGGGATTTATACAAAAATATACTTTTCTCCTATTCATTTAAAGTCGTTTTATAGAGAGAAATTCGGATTTAAAAGAGGAACACTTCCAATTACAGAAGAGATCTCGGATAAAATCTTAACTCTTCCAATGTCATTACGTTTTTCTTCTGAAGATCAAGATTTTATCATCAATAATGTTAAAACCTTTTTCAATTCTTAATTAAAGAATTTATATATTTTCTTTAATATTAATTATCGAGATAAGAAGATATTGATTATCCTCAAAAAATAAACTGTTTTTTTTGAATATATTTTCTCCTTAATAATTTGTTAGGTATTATTTCCTAATTTTATCAATTAGAGCGAAGTAAGTAATGTATTTACTTGAAGAATTTTAAAATCATTAAATATATTTATAACATTGACCAAAAAAACTCGTAATTTTTAATTTAAATCCTTCCATTTTTAAATTATGCTTAAATATGTAATTACTATAACAGTAAGAATGAAATCTACTCGTCTACCTAAAAAAATTTTATTAAAGATTAAAGGAAAACGTTACATAGACCATATGATTGATAGGTTAAAATTATCTAAAAAAGCTACTGAAATCGTTATATGTACATCAGATTTAGAAGAAGATAACATTTTGATGGAAATTGCTAAAGAAAATGGAATTAAGTATTATCGGGGGCATCCAGATGATGTAATGCTTAGAATTTATGAAGGGGCAAGAAAATATGGAGCAGATGTAATTTTAAGTACTACTGGTGATAATGCTTTTACAGATCCAGAGATTATGGATCAAGAAATCAAATTTTTTGAAGAAAATAACGCGGATTTTGTGTTCTGCGCTGATTTACCAATTGGGATTCAAACATATGTTATTAGAATGTCTGCCATGATAGAGGCAATTGAAAAAAAAGACGCGATTGATACTGAAATATGGGGGGGATACTTGAATCGACCAGAGGTATTTAGAGTTTTTAAATATGAAATCAAAGATAAATTATATTATCATCCTGAATGGAGGCTTACACTTGACTATCCAGAAGATTTTAATCTTTTTAAGAGTATATTTGATGAATTATACAAAGCAGGTGATTATTTTTCTTTTAAAGATATAATGACTTTATTGAATGATAAGCCCGAAATAATTAAAATTAATGAAAATAGAAATCAAATACAAGCACCTCCACTAAAATTTAAAGATTAAAGTTATATTATCTTAAAAAAATTTAGAAAACATTTAATAAGAATTAAAAAACTCTAAAACATTCAAAAGATTATAGTATATTCACTAATAAATGATTATTAAATATGAAATTTGCATTAATTGCCAATAAGGGTTTTCTACCTTATATTATAAATCATTTGGAAAAGGATGGTCACTCTGTTTTATTTAATGATTTTTCTCCGGATATTGATGTATGTATTGTAGAAAATAGATATGATATATATAAATGGTTCCGGTTATTAAAGGTGATAAAAAAAAATAAAATTAAATTGATTAATATCATCAATGATATTCCTTTTTTTTTTTTTCAAAAGGGATCACTACTTAATCCAATAATCAAGAATATCCAACAATTTCTCTATAATTATACAAATAGACATAGACTCATCTATGAGTATGGTAATAAATATATTCAAAACAGAAAAAGATCAAATAATACGAATTTTTTAATTGATTTTATAGACAATTATGTCAATGTTTCTTATCGAGATAGACAATTTTTCCAGATAAATTACAGAAGGTATTTAAAACAAGCAGATCTTAATTTAGCAGTTTCAAAATATACTCAATATTGCGTAAAAAAATTTTTAAAATTAGATGTTCCGGTCTGCTATCAATGTGTTAATTCTAGTTATCTTCTAAATTTACCTAAAGAAGATATTAAATATGATGCAATAAATATAAGTAGGATCGTGAAACACAAACATCAAGCGGTTTTTGTTAAAGCAGCAAAAAAATTAGGATTAAATATAGTTATACTTGGAAGGTATGATGATAAAAGCATAATACTTGATTGTCCTCACGAATATATCCCCGATAATGAATTACTATTTAATAAATTAAACCATTCATCATTTTATGTAGATTGTTCATTGTTTGAAGGATTTGGAATGACTCCTATAGAAGCAGCATTCCTTGATAAGATCTCAATAGTTTCAAATACATATATTCATAGGGAGGTTCTAGGTGATTATCCTGTGTATTTTAAACTAAATGATGTTAATGATTTAATTAAAAAAATGAAACTAGTTTTAAAAGGTGGAGTAAAGTTAAATAATAAAGAAATAAAGAAAAAATATTCCAGTATAGCATTAAAAAATAGATTAATCGAATATCTTGAATGTTTAATTTAGAGTAAATCAAACTCGAATCTTTGATGAGATCTGTTACTGAAGGGCTTATAATGATGGCAAGTTTAAAATTAATGCCTATAATGAGAAAGAGCTTTTTGAAAAATTAAAATTTCGTTTTTAGCCCTATAAATAATTATATATGTTATAGACAACAATAAAAAAAAATCTTTATCTTTTTCTCTATAACTCAGTAAAATCTCTCAAATATTCTAAATATTGGCACAAAAAAGTAAATTAATAATTTACGCATTATAATTGTTAAAAACTGTCACGTATTTCTTTTAAACTTAACTTCGAAAGTTAGATAAGATCATTATGCGTTTATTTTAAATCTTTGTCTAATAGATATTCCTTTTATATAGATTTTTTGATTTTAGTTCATTTATTTTTCATTAATCTTTATTTTTTTTTATTGAATGGACCTCTCTTCTAATGTCCTTCACTATTTTTTTTCTCAACTGTAGGGAGAAGAGTTATCTCAAAATAATCAGAATCCAGTTTAAATAACTTGAAAATGGTCTATAATGTAGGATCAAGGTTTAATGTCCGCTGTATTCTGCAAGATTTATAACCGGGATAAATATAATCACCGATTGAAACATATCCTTGTTTAATTTTTTCTTTCAATTCCTCAAAAGTAAATTCCAGTTTATGGGGCAGGAGCATGGATCTCAATAAGGCAAATACCATTGCCCCCCATATCACAAGGGCACAATGTACTTTGATCCTTTCTTTTTTACGATGCTTAAGAGGATAGAGCGAAAGCACGCTCTTTAAAATATGAAATTCGTGCTCTACTACTCCTGCGGTCTTATAAATACGGATAATGGAAACCGCATCAAGACTAAAATCGTTTGTTATAATTGCAGACTTCCCTAATGAATTCAGTTTTCCATTTATTTTGCTTACTTTCGAGGTTAAGTTTAAAATGAAAAAAAACGCTTAGGATATTATAAAAAAAGATTCTACAAATTAGATTACACTTTTACTTGTTAATAACACATTAAATTTGAGTAGATTTAGAACAATAAAAAAATTTTTAAGAAATAAAAGATTTTGAAAAGAATAGTTTAGATGTGAAGATTTCTTCTATTATCTAACTATAATAAAGAAATAATAATGAAGTAATCGGTTTTCATCTAAAATGGACATTAGTAAGAATATTAAAGACAATTTGGCTCAAATTTTTGCAGTTGTAGAAAAGGATCTCGCATTATCTACAAGATTTAAACTTCCTTTAATAATGAGTTTTTTTAATCCTGTTTTAAATCTTATATTACCGTTACTTGTTTTTGGACAAATTTTTTCGTTAAAAGAAAGTTTTGGAGCATGGGATTCTCAAAATTTTGCCTTATATCTCCTGATGGCAAATCAATTTTTCATAATAGTAGGTATTCGTAATAAATTTCCAAATCAATTTTCTGTAGAAAAAGTGTGGAAAACACTTTATGCAATAATAATTGCTCCTTTTAATCGAAGAAATTTATTTTTTGGAATATTTTTTGGTTATGCAATAATGGGTGCTTTACCTTTTACTTTTTTTTTCATTTTATCATTATTTATCAAACCTATAACTATTATATCTGTACTTTCTTTATTTATCTTCTATTTTTTCATATCATTAATTTTTAGTGGTATAGGACTTTTTTTAGGCGCTCTTGCGATCTCAAAACCATCTATAACTCCTTTAGTAAGATTTGCTCTCTCTATTCTCTGGTTATTTAGTTGCCTTACTTATCCCATTGAGTTTTTTCCAAAGAATTTTGAAGCTTTAGCACGCCTCAATCCTTTTTTTTATATATTTGATTTTGGAAGAGCAATTTGGATAGACGATAATATTTCTCTCTCAATTGTTACATACCCCTTTCACGTATTTCTAATAGTCGGGGGGGCAGTTGTCCTTCCTATAGTTGGTCTTTGGATTTTTAATTTAATTTTTGATAAATATGGAATTGTAGGGTATTAAGAAAAATGAAATCAGAGTCGATCATAGCTGAAACTTTTGATTTAACCAAGATTTATAAACTAAAAGGTAAAAGAAAAATAAAAGCATTAGATAATGTTAATATATCTCTAAAGGAAGGGGAAATTTTCGGTTTATTAGGACCTAACGGTGCAGGGAAAACAACATTGACCCAAATTCTGACTACAATAATTCAACCAACAAGTGGATATGCAACTATAGACGGTTTTAACATAATTAAAGAACCATTAAAAGCAAAATCAAGGATTGCATTAATGTTAGGGAATGAGATGATATATTATAGAATGACTGGATACGCTAATCTAAAATTTTTCTGTAGAATATATAAAGTTAGAAATTTTAAAGAAAAGATTTATAACATGGCAGAAAATTTTGGATTAAAAAATTGGTTAAACCAATATGTAGAAAAGTATTCTAGTGGAATGAAGATGAAACTCGCTTTATGTAGAACACTTTTATTAAATCGTAAGTTATTATTATTAGATGAACCTTCTTTAGGTGTAGATGTTAAGTTAAAGAAGTACCTAATTGAGAAATTAAAAAATTCTGGTAGCTCAATAATTTTAACAAGTCATGATATGTCATTTGTAGAAAAATTATGCGACCGTATAGGATTCTTAAATGAAGGGAAAATAGTTAAAATAGGTACTAAAGAAGATATATTAAAATTAATGAAAACAAAAATTCGAATTGAAATATCAATTAATTATAAAAGAAAAGAATTAAAAAAAGATTTGTTGCATCAAAATTTTATAAATGAAGCAGAGGAATCAGATCTTGGATTAAAAGTTACAATTGAAAATCGAAAAAACTTTAAGAATTTGCTTTTAATTTTAGGAAATTATGATGTTTTAAGTTTAAAAGAACAAGAATTATCACTTGAAGATCTATTTTATAGGTTTACTTAATTTAGAATGAATAATACCTTGAAACTTAATTAATAGTTTAAAAATTAATTTATACAAAAAATTTTTAAAAAGAATTGAAGGATATTAAAAAAGAGCATGAATTATCGTTTGATAAATAATTGTGAGAAAGTTTAATAAATATAAAGCTACATATTTCTTGTTCTATTAAAGTATTATTATAATATTCGAAGAAGAAAGTCAATAATTGGAAAATTATTTAATCAAAAGAAAAAATCTAATTTTAATAGATTTCTATAGAAACGATATTTTTACAGATATTGATATTTAAAAATGAAACTCGAATTAACTTACTAATTCTAAGATAAAATTTCTATTGTTTCTAATACTTATGTTTATATGACGTGATGGAAAATAT
>SDBS01002370.1_pt1 | contig 18851 bp, 19 predicted proteins | sample 2277091 | NCBI WGS metagenome assembly SDBS01 (sample SAMN10404972, study PRJNA504765) | marine sediment metagenome | isolation source: marine sediment core GS10_PC15, 163 cmbsf | place: Arctic Ocean: Southern Knipovich Ridge | collected 2010 | reverse complement strand
CTAAATGAGGAAAAATATCTTCCTTTATTGCTTAAATCTATTAAAAAGCAGAATTTTTTAGATTATGAAATAATTGTTGCCGATGCTGGCTCAAAAGATAAGACACTTGAAATAGCCAAAAAATATGGATGTAAGATTGTACCCGGCGGACTGCCGGCGAAAGGAAGAAACGAAGGAGCAAAAATAGCAAAAGCGGATTTATTTTTATTTTTAGATGCCGATATGGTTTTGCCTTCTAATTTTCTTGAGAATCTTCTCAATGAGTTTAAGAGGAGAAATTTAGATATAGCCTCTTTTCCCATTATTCTCCGGGGAAACAAATTTGATAAATTTGCCTATGAAGTTTATAATCATTGGGCGAAGGCAACTCAAAGATTTTTACCACATGCCACTCAGGCAACTTTGGTAAAAAAGGAAGTTCATCAAACCATTAACGGGTTTGATGAAGAAATAAAATTAGCAGAAGACCACGCTTACGCAAGAAAAGCCAAAAAATTTAGCAAGTTTGGATTTTTAAAAACAGGCCCTGTTTTAACCTCTGCCAGACGATTTGAGCAAGACGGAAGGATAAGAACTTGTTCAAAATTTATTTTAGCCGAACTTTATACGATTTTTTTCGGGCCGATTAAATCAGATATTTTTAAATATAAGTTTAATCATTACAAGAAAAAAAAACAAAAAACAAAAAACTAATATGTCTCTTTACGACTTACCAAAATTTAAGGCGCGAAAATCAAAGCTCAAAAACCGAGTTTTTTGGGTTCTGGTTTTATCTATCTTTGTTTCTTCTGTTTTCGGTTTTTTAGCCGGAAGCATCTGTAGTATTTATTTTTACTTTCAAACCAAAGATTATTTAGAAAAGTTAAATATTAATTTACCTCCGCTATTGTCACTAATTACAGAGGAAGAAACTTCCCAAGAACCTCCTCCTCAAACTTCTTATGAAGAAGCAATAATTTTGGCGGTTAAAGAGGTTTCGCCTTCAGTAGTAAGTATTATTATTACCAAAGAGCTTCCGATAATTGAGGAATATTGGATTTCTCCTTTTGAAGGATTTGAGTTTAAGATTCCTAACTATCGCGAGAAGGGCACTGAAAAACAAGAAATTGGCGGAGGGACTGGATTTATTGTCTCAAAAGACGGTCTTGTTTTAACAAACAAACATGTTGTTTCAGATAAAGAAGCAGATTACACTGTTTTAACAAATGACGGAGAGAAGCTTTCGGCTAAAGTTTTAGCTCGTGATCCAATCCAAGATTTAGCCATAATCAAAATTTCCGTCCAGGGAGAATCCGGCTTGGCAGGAGAAAGACAATTTAAACCGGCAGAACTCGGAGACTCCTCTGATTTACAAATCGGGCAAACCGTAATTGCCATTGGAAATGCCTTAGGAGAGTTTCGAAATACAGTTTCAGTAGGAGTAATTTCAGGTTTAGGGAGAACCATTACGGCCGTAGGCGGGGGAATGGTGGAGACCCTGGAAGATGTTATTCAAACTGATGCAGCAATTAATCGAGGAAATTCCGGAGGACCTTTATTAAATTCAAAAGGAGAGGTTATCGGCGTAAACACGGCAATGTCCCAGATTGGCGAAAATATTGGTTTTGCCATTTCCATCAATAAAGCTAAAAGAGATATTGAACAGGTTAAGAAGTTAGGAAAAATTGTTTATCCTTTCTTAGGGATAAGATACATTTTAGTTACAGAAAAACTAAAGGAAGAGAATAATCTTTCGGTTGATTATGGCGCCTGGATTGTTGAAGAGGATGAACCCGATGAGCCGGCTGTTATTCCTGATTCGGCGGCTGATAAAGCCGGGCTTAAAGAAAATGATATAATTTTGGAATTTAATAACGAAAAAATTACTTCGGAAAACTCTTTGGCTAAAATTATTGTGAAATACAATCCTGGAGATAAAGTTGTTTTAAAAATTTTAAGAGAGGAAAAAGAAAAAATTATTTCTGTTGTTCTCGGCGAAAGAAGCGAGTAGTTGTTGTTTAATTTTCACCGGGGCACGACCCCGGTTTTTTATTTATAGGACTAATTTATAACTTCAGTTGACAAATTCTGATAAAATTGTAGGATGGACTCGGTAAAATGGGACCTTAAAAATTCACCCGGTTAAATAAGAATTGATTTAAAAATCAATTCTTAATTTCAAGTTTTTATAAATTTGAAATTATTTAATTGGGTAAAGAAAGGAAAGAAGAGATGAAAAAAAATCCTTAAACCCTTGTTATGTTGATAGTTTCCCGTTACAGTGACGGGAAAAAACCGTAAACCCAAACTAAAAAAGGAACAAGCCATGAGCAAAAGACCACTAAACGTTGGACTTATTGGCGGTGGCGGTGGCAACGCATTTATTGCAGGACCCCACCAGAAAGCAATCTTTATGGATGGCACTCGACGTGTCACCTGCGGTGCGCTGCACCAAGTCCCTGCAGTGGCAATGGAATCAGCCCAAAACTGGCCCTATCCTATCAAGGGATACCCGGACTACGACACCATGATTCGGGAAGAGGCCAAGTTGCCTGTCGGCCAGCGAATGGACTACGGCCTGATCGTTACGCCGAATTTCGTCCACTTCGACCCGGCGATGAAGCTCATCAAGGCGGGCGTTCCGGTCTTCTGCGAGAAGCCACTGACTATGACCGTGGATGAAGCGGAGAAACTGGCAGCTGCTGTTAAAGAGAAGAAGATCCCGTTCTGCGTGGCTCACACCTACACCGGCCACTGGTCGAGCTGGTTCTCGAGGTGGATCATCACCGAAGGTATACTCGGCAAGGTGCGCAGGGTTGGGGCGTACTACTGGCAGGGTTGGCTTGCAGGCCGCACTGAGGACCAAGGCGTTCAGCAGGCAGTATGGCGCGTCAACCCAGCGCAGGCCGGGGCAAGCTGTTGCGGCGGGGACATCGGCACCCACGCCTACATGCAGCTCAGGTTCGTTACTGGTCTTGAGGTGAAGAAGATACTCTTCGCCTGCCTCCGGACCTTTGTGCCGGACCGTAAGTTGGACGACAATTTTACGACTGTCTGCGAGCTGAGCAACGGTGCCGAGGCGCACATCTGCGCTTCGCAGATTATGATCGGTCACGGGAATGACCTGGGAATTGAGGTCAATTGTGAGGGGGGCACTCTGATATGGCAGCAGGAAAATTCCGAAGAAGTGATTATCCACCTGCCCGGCCAGCCCAAGCAGACCTACTCGCGCGGTGAGGTCACCAGATTCCTCAACAAGCGCGTCCCCAGGTGGCTGACGGACGAACCGACCCTACCATCGGGGCACAATGAGGCGTTTCATGACGCCTTCGCGCGTCTGCACCGTGGCTTCGAACTTGATGTACGACGGCACCTGAACAGCAAGCCCCCGATTTACGCCGGCAAGAGGTATCCCAGCGTGAATGATGGCCTCAGCCATATGAGGTTTGTGGAGGCCGCTGTTAGGAGTTCCAATTCGGCTTCACCCGTTGACCTATAATGAAGGATAAATAATAATTCAATCTCAAACAAAGGACACAGAAAAATTACTATGTGTCCTTTTTTTTATTGTCTGGATGTTTGATTTTTTCTAAAGTCTGTGATAAAGAGAAAGTGAATAATAATATTCTATGAACGGTAATTTTACTCATAAAAGCCAGGAGGCAATTCTTTTGGCTCAGTCAATTGCCCAGAAAAAAGGGCAGCAGCAAATTGACGCCCTTCATTTATTGCACGCTTTGATTTCTCAGGAAGGAAGCGTGGTTTTGACCATGCTCCAAAAATTAGGAGCTGATGTAGGGGGTTTAAAGAATAAGGTGGAAACACAGATAACAAAGATTTCAACAATTGTTACTCCTTCAACCTTAGGCCAGTTTTATTTAACTCAAGATATGGCTAAGGTTTTAGAGACGGCTCGGCAGGAAGCAATGAAAATGGGAGATGAATTTGTTTCGGTAGAACATCTATTTTTAGCCTTGCTTAACACCGAGACCAAAGCCAAAGAACTTTTAGAAAAGGTTACATTTTTACAGCCCGGAGCCGATTCTGCTACTTTAAAGCCCGGTAAACTTAATTACGATGTAGTTTTGAAAATTTTGTCTCAGATTCGGGGAGGGACAAGAATTACCGACCCTGAACCCGAATCAAAGTATCAGGTAGTTGAAAAATATGCCAGGAATTTAACTCAATTGGCAAATGCCGGGAAGCTTGACCCGACAATTGGCAGGGAAAACGAAATTAGAAGGTTAATGCAGATTATTTCCCGAAGAACAAAAAATAATCCTGTCTTAATAGGGGAGGCAGGAGTTGGTAAAACAGCTATTGTTGAAGGTTTGGCTCAAAGAATTACCAAAGGTGAGGTGCCGGAATCTTTAAGAGGTAAAGAGGTTATTGCCCTTGATTTGGGGTCATTAATAGCCGGCACAAAATATCGAGGCGAATTTGAAAACAGAATCAAGGCTTTATTAAAAGAGATTAATCGGGCGGCCGGTCGCTATCTTTTATTCATTGACGAACTTCACACTTTAGTTGGAGCAGGAGCGGCAGAAGGCGCTATTGATGCTTCAAACCTGTTAAAGCCGGCTTTGGCTCGAGGCGAACTTCGGGCAATTGGGGCTACTACTTTAAAAGAATATCAGAAATATATTGAAAAAGACTCGGCTTTGGAAAGAAGATTTCAGCCAATTTATGTTGCCGAGCCCAATGTTGAAGACACTATTGCAATTTTGCGAGGAATAAAAGAAAAATATGAAGTTCATCACGGAGTTAGAATTAAAGATTCTGCTCTTGTGGCGGCAGCCGAGTTGAGTCACCGTTACATCTCAGACAGGTTCTTGCCCGATAAAGCGGTTGATTTGATGGACGAGGCGGCTTCTGCTTTGAGGTTGGAAATTGAATCTGAACCAGCCGAACTTAATGAATATGATAAGGAAATTACCAAATTTGAAATTGAAAAACAAGCCCTAAAGAAAGAAAAAGATTCCCAAAAAAGATTAAAAGTAATTGCCAGAAGTTTGGCTGATTTAAGGGAAAAAGCCAAAGCAATAAGGGTCAAGTGGGAGGCGGAAAAAGAATTAATTAATAAAATTAAGGATATAAGAAAAAAGATTGATAATCTTTCTTACCAGACAGAAATTGCCCAAAGAGAGGCTAATTTGGAAAAAGTAGCCGAGATAAAATACGGCAAAATCCCCGATCTTTCAAAAGAACTTAAAATAACCGAAAAGAAATTAATCAAGCTTCAGGAAAGACACCACTTTTTAAGAGAAGAAGTGGGCGAAGAAGATGTTGCCGGCGTTGTTTCCCGTTGGACAGGAATTCCGATAACAAAATTAATAGCAGAGGAAGCTAAAAAATTGGAAAAAATGGAAAATATTTTAGCCAAAAGAGTAATTGGTCAAATGGAAGCAATAGAAGCAATTTCCCGGGCTATCAGAAGAGCCAGAGCAGGAATTTCTGAAGAAAACAGGCCGTTGGGCTCTTTCCTCTTTTTGGGACCGACCGGGGTCGGGAAGACAGAGACTGCCCGGGCTTTGGCCGAATTCTTATTTAATGATGAAAAGGCATTAGTAAGAATAGATATGTCAGAATATATGGAGCGCCATACCGTGGCTAAAATTATTGGTTCTCCTCCTGGTTATGTAGGTTATGAAGAGGGCGGGCAGTTAACAGAAAAAGTCCGAAGAAGGCCATATTCAGTAGTTTTGTTAGACGAAATCGAAAAAGCCCATCCTGATGTTTTTAACATTTTACTTCAAATTTTTGAGGACGGCCGGCTTACCGACGCTAAAGGAAGGGTGGTTTCTTTCAAAAATACCATTATAATTATGACTTCAAACGTTGGTTCTGAATTTATTAATAAGATGTCTTCTCTGGGATTTGCCGCAAAAGGGGATGTTGCTAAAAAAGAATCTATGAGAGAGAAAATAATGAAGAGCCTTAAAGAAACATTCAGACCCGAGTTTTTAAATAGAATTGATGAAACTATAATTTTCAATTATCTTCAGAAACCAGAAATTAGGAAAATTGTTGACCTGGAGTTGGTAAAAGTTGAAAAACGTTTGAAACATAAAAAGATTGTAATTAAGATTTCTGAAAAAGCCAAAGAACTTTTGGTCAAGAAGGGATTTGACCCTGATTTAGGAGCCCGTCCCTTAAAGAGAGTAATTCAGAAAATAATTCTTGACCCTTTATCTTTAAAAATCGTAACCGGTGAACTCAAAGAAGGCGACCGCGTTCTTGTTGATGCCGCAGACGGCAAAATCATTTTTCAACTTCCTAAAACCTTAATTAAGTTTAAAAAGCCGGGAAAATTAGCAAAAAGCGCAGCTAAATGATAAAAACTATTTTTAAAATTGTTGCTATTTTAGTTTTGGGGGCAATAGGAGGCCTTCTTTTTCAGATTTTTGTTTTACCCTATTTAATCGCCAACCCTTATTTTGAGAAATTCCAATTCGTCAAAAATTTTAAAGAAAGAGAAGTAACTATTAATCCAAAAGAAGAAATCTTTATCCAGGAAAACGTTGCTCTGGAAAAAGCCATTGAAAAAGTAGAAAAGACAATAGTGGGTATCCAAACCAAAACCAAACAGGGAAAGACCTTGGAAGGCTCCGGCCTTATTGTTACCTCTGACGGCTTAGTGGTTACTTTTGCCGATTTAGTGCCTGTTGGTTCTTCTTTTAGTTTTTTTATTGAGAAAGAAGAAACCCAGTTTCAGATTTTAAAAAGGGACTTAAAAAATAATTTGGCTTTGATAAAACTTGAAAAAACCAATTTGCTAACCTGCAGTTTTGCCGACTCGGAAAAAACAAAATTAGGACAAAGGGTTTTTTTGATAGGAATTGTTTTTGAAAAAGCAGTTCCCTCAAAAATAGTGAACGAGGGGATTGTGAAAAGCTTTGGCGAGGATTTTGTCAAAACCAATATTTTTGAAAAAAAGATTCTTAAAGGAAGCCCCTTGTTTGACATTGAAGGAAATGTTCTGGGCTTGAACACAATTGACAGCGAAGGAAAGGTTATTACTGTTCCCATTGAAAAAATCAAAACCTTCACCGGCTTCTAAAAAAATTTAATTCACAAGAAAGATATTGACAGGACTTTTAAGACGGTATATATTACAAGTACTATGACCACTACCCCTGCTTCGGCAAGGGTAGTTTTTTATTTTAGATAGTATTATAATTATATTTATGGATAACCAAAACAATAAAAAGTAACTGAAATTGTTTATATATGAGTAAATTAACCAATTACGAAAAACATTTTCGAGCCAAAATGAAAAAAAATTACATTCTTTTTATTCTGTTTAATTATTAATAATATTAATAGTATGTCCAATAGGGGAGTATACAAAAAAGCCCATTACTGGGCAATTTTTTTATTTCTTGTTTATCTTAAAACCAATTTGAAATCAAACCCGCAGCTATCGCAATGATTATGCTCCCAATAACCCATACCAAAGGGTTATTCGGAGAGAACCATTTTTTACTAGGATAATTATCAGAGATATTTTTTATTTCGGCCACATCTTTATTACCATATTGCTTTATTGTTTGAACAATCTTATCTCTCCCGACTATTTCAACAGGCTGTTTGTTTATTTCCCCAACAACTTCTTTTTTACTATTTTTGGTTAATAGTTTTGCCATCAATTTTTTTATATCCTTAAGTTCCGACACCATTTCGGCTTCTTGTTTTGCTCGTCTAATATCAGAGGGGATTAGTGCTTCAGCATTAGGTATTTCAATACGGCTATGCTCTTTTAGTGTTTTCATTGCTTTTTCAATTTGTTTAATAGGTATCGTAAGACGCTGCATAACAGGAGTTAAAGTATGCTGAATAGTAGTAGCCGAAGTATTATATTTTGCGAGGGCTGATTTTAATGCATTTAATATATTTTTAGTCGGTGCTAATTGTTCAGATATTTTTTTAAACGCTTCTTCGTAGTTTTTGATACTTGAAGAACGAGCAACGAGAGAGATTTGTTTTTCTAACTTTTTAAGTGGTTTTATTTGTTCCTCTATTTTCTTATTTGCCTCCTCAATAATTTCTTTTTTTAGAGCTTCTTTTTCTTTTTCTTTTTCAACTCCTTCTTCAAGCTGGTTTTCTATTTCTTCAACACGAATTTCAGCCATCCATTTGAGTTTTTCATCTGTCTCTCTTTTGATTTCTTTCAATCTACTTAAATTCTTTATTCTTAATATAACATTTTCTTCTAAATCTTTTCTCGAAATATCTAAAAACTTCATTCCAGCATTTTCGTTTTCCAATCTTTCAAGTTCAGAAAAATTGCCACTTCTTAGTTCCCGATAGTCAATAGATTCGTTTAAAATTTCAAGAAGGGGCTCTTCTCTTTTTTCGTTAATTTTATTAAGGATAGATATTACTTCATCATAAAAAATATCTTCTTTTTCAAACCTTTTTAACGGAATTTTATTACCAACAAGCTCGTTAATTCCTTGAAGTTCTAACTTATCTAAAATTATTTTTAAAACTTTCTGAATTCTCTCTAAATTTTCTGGAGATAATTCGCTTAAATTTAACTTAATTTTATTAGGGTTTTCATCTAATTCACTAAAGAGGTTTTTTATTTTTTGTATGTTGTATTTATTATATTCAAATATAAAGACATCGTTAGGATAGAAGTTAATTTTATAATATCTTTTGACTTCATAAAAAACCTCAGGTTTAATCAATGTGTGGTCGGGCGTTATTTTTGAGATGTAAGCCTCATTTGGTATTTTTTTATCTCTAATTTGTTGTTTTGAGATAAACTCCAATTTTATAAATCCATTTTTATCCGAATATTCCAAGTATTTTTTTATCTCGTCATCATCGTCAAAAATAGTCTTTAGTTTCTTATATTTAATCCCAACACTTTTGATGCTTTCAGCATTTATTTCGTTTAGTTCAACTTCTTTTAGTAAAAGCAATAAAAAACTTTGAAGTTTTTTATCACCAAATAGTGATGAGTTAATTATTATCATAATTTCATTAAGTTTTTCATTACTTCTTTTATCTTATTATAATTATGCTATATTAAACTAAAGGTTATAGTATATCGTATTATTATATAGTATAGCTAAAATCTTAATATGCAAGAAGAAAAAATATTTACAAAATCATATGATGAAACTTTGTTTGCCTTTAGTGTTTTAAAAAGGCTTGGAAGTGGTAGCGTTGACTCGTTTGGGGAGCGATTAAAATGCCAAAAAATTTATTATTTTGCTCAATTATTTGGCGTATCACCCTCTTATCATTTTAATTTATATATACGAGGACCATATTCACCTGCTTTGGCAGATGATCTATATAAGACAAAAGATAAACAAATCAAGGCAAATACTGGTAAATTCATACCCGATGAATTAGAGAGGCGTTTTATTGAGTTGCAAACTTTTTTAAAAAATAAAGATATTAGGCAGTTAGAGGTTATTGCAACATTGCATTGGTTATTAAAAAAGGCAGGGCTTCCTGTTTCTGACGCAATTAGTAAGCTAAAAGATCTTAAGGGTGCGAGCGAAAAAGAAATAAAATATGCGTTTAATTCTCTTAAAAAAATATGAAAGAAAAATTGAAAGAAATTACAATTACAAAGGGTGGGGTAGAAAATATCAACATCATTAAAGATAAAGATATTTTGAAAGATATTATAACGACAAAAGATCGTATCTTTGTGATAGAACACAAAAACAATAATCAAGAGAAAAATAATCCATTATTACAAATAGAAATTGCGATTCGTAAATGTGAACGCTTTGGCTTATTCAGTAAATAATAACCGATATGAGAAGAGAAAAGAAAGTCAAAGAAAAATGGTATTATGACGCTTGCACATTAGATGATGACATAGATATATACGATGAAATCATAAATAAAAATAAACAATTTCATAGAGGTTCTTTAGTTAGTCATCTGTCATTAGGAGAAGCGTATGGAAATTGCCACAATAAAGATGAACTTATGGCGGATGCTTTTATAGACTTAATAAAAAGTTTAGGGGATCGTATTCAAATTATTGGCAATGACAGTATTGAAAAACAATTTAAAAAAGTAAAATCTAAATTTACCAAATTAAGCATAACAGACGCAATGCACTTGGCAACTGCATTAAAACATCTATGCAGTGTTTTTAGAACCATAGACCCTGATCTTTATAAACTTCCTCATAAAAAGGTTGCCGAATTGGGGACAGAGTGTGGAATGCCAAGATTTTGTGTTTCTAAAATAGGAACTAAAACTTAATATCTGTAATTCCTAAAAAATCAAACAATGAAAGCCCCTTATGGGTGTTTTTGTTTAAAGGACTAAATTACTTATTTCCATCCTCATTAACTCCCAGTTTATGGTTCTAAGCGTGTTGCATAGGGGGAGCAGGGTTGGACAATACGAACTTATCTTCACTAGAAAAAACGAGTTTTTCTTTACTGATTTTTGGCAAAACCAAAGTATTGAAAAAGTATTGAAAATAAGGAAAAAATAAATTAAACTGGAATAATGGATACACCAAAAACTATTGAAATAAAAAGATATTTCAGGCAGACCAAGATAGATCGATCTTGGGCCTTTGCTGATAAGGGCAGAAGAGATACGACATATATTACACATGGCTATCATCGATACCCTGCAAAATTCATTCCTCAAATTGTTTCTCGGTTGATTGAAGAATATACGAAAACTGGCGATTTGGTTGTCGATCCATTTGGTGGTTGCGGAACGACCTTAGTTGAATCTAAAGTTATGGGTAGACCGTCAATTGGAATAGATATAAATCCTGTTGCTGTTTTAATGACAAAAGCAAAAAAGACAGTAGTTGATTCATACAAATTAGAGGAATATCTTTCGAAGCTGAAGAATAGAATTGACTCCTTCAATAAAAATACGAAAATAAAGACACCTGGACACGAAAGGATTGATTATTGGTTTAAACCTGAAGAAAAAAGAAAACTCGCTTTTCTTTTTTCTAAAATTTCAAAAATAAAAGATAGAGATGTTCGTGATTTTTTCTATTGTGGTTTTTCGAATATCCTTAAAAATTGTTCAATTTGGCTTCAAAAAAGCAATAAACCAACAAGAGATTTAGAGAAAAAACCCGCAGATCCATTTATTGTTTTTTCGCGACAGGTTAAAGCAATGCTACGAGGCAACGCAGACTTTTTTAATCTTTTACAAGAAAGAGGATATCTAAAAACTTATTGTGAAGTTTATTGCACTGACGCCAGGAAAATACCAGTAAAAACTAACGCTGTTACTTTAATCGTTACATCGCCGCCTTATGTTACTTCTTATGAGTATGCCGACTTGCACCAACTTACTACTCTTTGGTTTGAATATACAAAAGATTTGAGCGACTTCAGGAAAAGGTTTATCGGGACCGCTTACCACAACAAAAAAAAACTTTCTTTAAATAGTGAGATTGCAGAACACATAAAAGAGGATTTATTAAAAAAAGACAAAAAAACTGCAGAAGAAGTCGCAACATACTTTAGTGAAATGAATCAAGTTTTTGAAGAAATGAAGCGAATGCTAAAAAAAGGCGGACGGACTTGCATAGTGATTGGCAACACAAATTTAAAAGGAGTAGAAATTTTAAATGCAGAAGTCTTTGTTGAGCAATTGCAGAATCTTGGTTTTAAAGTTGATGATATTATAAAACGGGAAATTCCTTCAAAAAATTTACCCTCAACGAGGGATAAGAAAACAGGTCGTTTTACTAAAGCAACGGATAAGAGAAAAGTTTTTGCTTATCCGACAGAATACATTTTAACTATGCAAAAAATATGATAATAAAAGATCTAATCAAAATTTACGAAACAAAAAAGAAGAAATATGGCACACAAGCGTATAGGCATATTTCAAATGTGTTCAAAAAAGCTAAAGAGCAACATAAAAGAGATTTTACTGGAAACGACCATGAGCAATCATGGCGAGCCTTTAAAGGGAAAAATCTCGAAAAACTAATCGAATATATTATTGTGGACGAGGTTCGGGGGTTAGGCTTGGAAGTTATAAATGGTAATACTTTAGAAAGAACTAACGAGAGCAATTTGCCAGAAGACATTGCGCAGATTAAGAGAAATTTGTTAGTAGATTATGGACAATTTGGTTATCATTTACCTGATGTTGATATTATTATTTATAACCCTAAAACTAAAAAAATCATTGCTGTAATTTCTAGTAAAGTAACTCTTCGGGAAAGAATCGCCCAAACAGGTTACTGGAAAATTAAACTGCAAAATCAAGGACTAACAGAACATATCAAAGTTTATTTCGTTACCCCGGACGAAGACGGGACGCTGACCATAAAAAAACCCACCAAAAAAGGACGAGCAATTGTGGAAGTGGATATAGACGGAAGTTATGTTTTGAGCGAGACAGATATTGAGGAAAGCGGCAAGGTAAAAATGTTTGATAAGTTTATTGATGATTTAAAAAACCTTCAAAAATAACTATTACGGGATTTATATTTCAAGCGGTGAGCCCGATTTAGAAAATTTGCATTTCGGAGAAGGTGATGAGGATAATACTTGTGAGATTTTGAAGGATGGTAATTGTATGACTTACGAAGAGTATAAGGATTTAGAAGAAGGTCATTAGTTTAGTTAAAACATATAGCAAAACAAAAAAGCCCGTCGTTGGGCAGTTTTATTTTAGGAATAGTGAGTAATAGAGTAATAGAATAATATTTCTATATTATATTTATAAAAATTAATAACAAGAGATATCCACAGCCTGCTATTGACACGTCTTGCTAGTGTGGTAAAATTATACCACAAGATAGGAAACGGTATATTATATACTATTATACTATTATACTATATTTTTATAATATTATGCCCAAAGATTTTAAGAGTTTCGGAAGAATTTTGAGAGATTTACGGATTAAAAAAGAGCTAACTTTGCGAGAGGTATGTAAGTTAGTAGATTACGACCCAAGTAACTGGAGCAAGATAGAGAGAGGTAAAACTTCACCTCCTTCTGATGAAAAGATTTTAAGAAAATGGGCGAAAGTTTTGGGGATCTCCATGGATAAGAAAGGAATTCAGGGGTTCATTGATGAAGCAATGGTAGCACAAGGCATAATTCCTACAGACATACTCTCTCAAAAGGAGATAGTCGAGTATTTACCTGCTTTTTTTAGAACATTGCGTAATAAAAAGCCGACCAAAGAAGAAATAGATCGACTAATAGAAATTATTAGGAGTGTCTGACAATGGATTACCGAAAAATTAGAGTTACTTTTTTTGAAAATGAGTTAATAAAAAAGGAGGCAGATTTATTTAGGAAAAAAACATGGGACAGTTCTATTCCAGTTAATATCGAGAAAATCATAGCAGTAAAATTAAAAATCGATGTTGTGCCATCACCAGGTCTGGAAAAACGTTGTGATATTGACGCATTAATTACCTCAAATTGGAAGTATATTTATGTTGATAACGACAGGTATTCAGATGATCGTTACCAAAATCGTTTAAGGTTCTCTCTGGCTCACGAAATGGGCCATTTTGTTTTACATAAGGATCTTTGGAGCAGTTTTAAGATAAAAGAAACCTCAGATTTCTATAAATTAATTCAAGAAGTTCCACAACAAACTTATAACCGACTTGAATTTCAAGCCAAGAAATTTGCTGATTATTTACTTTTACCAAGAGAGATATTGATAAGTGAAAGAGAAAAAGCAATTAAAGAAATCAAAAATCATAAAATTATCATAAAAGAATTAGAAAAGGATGAATTAAATTCTTGGCTCGCTCTGCCAATAGCAAAAGCCTTCTTTGTTTCTGAAGACGTTGCTCAAATTGCTCTAAATAGCCTTGATTGTTGATCTCTTGATTATTGATTTAAGGATAGTCTATAAGGTTTTATAAATAATTCTAATCCTATTAAGAGATTCTTTAACTCCTTTCCAACTTAAGGTTCTAAATGCGTCCTGTAGGGGGAGCACCGAAAAAAATCGCCAAGAAGGCGGTTTTTTGGTAGAATTGAAATATGAGAAATCCTATTTGTATTTCAACCGGTTGTGTATATAGAATCTCTAACGATAGAAATGATTTAATTGAGGTGTTGCGTCAATTTTCTCCAGAGGGAATCGAAATTTCTTTTGCTTATCCAGAATATTTATTGAACTTTGATATAAGCAGGAAGAATTTAAAGTATTTACAGGGACTAAAGTTTAATTCTATTCATTCTCCTTGCAAAAACGTGACTTACGGTAAAAATAAAATAAGTAAAGAAATTTTACAAAAAATGTCAGAATTGTATAAGCAGATAAATGCCAGAAATATTGTTTTTCATAAAGGGCAAGTTGAAGACTATGATTCAATATTAAGTAATGATTTCGTTCCATCTATAGAGAACGACGATTGGAGAAAGTCCGAGCATGATATAGAAGATATTAAAAAAGTCCTTGATGAGAATGGGAAATTTAAGTTTACCTTTGATTTTGCTCACGCCATTACAATTTCTGCTTCAGATATACCTGAATATATTAATTATTTTAAAAATAAGTTGATTGAAATTCATATTTCTACAGTTAATAAGGATTCAAAGGAACACGAATTTCTGTATCAACATGAGTCGAAAGAAATAAAAGAATCACTTCAATATTTAAAAATCACTTCTGCATCTGTTCCTTTGGTTTTAGAAGGAGCTGTTTTTAGTTCAGAAGAATTAGAATTCGTTAAGAAAGAGATAGAATATATTAAAAAAATTTAGCAATTATTTATCAAACAGGTTCTAATGTCGTCGCGTAGTTTGAGCGTAAATGCAAAAAAGCCCATCACTGGGCGTTTTTTGTTTCTTTGAACTTGACAAAATTCATAAATAGTTGTAATATATAAAAGTTATAACATTGTGTTATAACCTGTTTCTTAAAGAACAGAAAAGCTCTTTAAATCTTTAATGGAAAGGAGGTGCCTAATGCTTGGGTTACCGCCAGAAATTGTAGTTTTTGACTGTGAATGGACGGCATGGGAAGGAAGTCTCCAACGTAAATGGAGCGGTTCCGGAGAACGCAGAGAACTTGTTCAGATAGGAGCGGCGATAGTCAGGACAGACACAGGTGATTTTTCTGAACTTGATACGTTCGTAATTTTGGTGAAGCCTAATATAAATCCGGCTCTCTCTGAATATTTCATTAATCTCACCGGCATTACACAGGAAGAAGTTGACCACAATGGTATTCCTTTTTCCGAAGCTCTTCAGATGTTTCATAGATGGTGTGGATCGCGGCCCCTATATTCATTTGCCAAGGATGACCTCGTTGTTCTCTTAAAGAACTGCGAACTCTCTGATGTAGAATTTCCATTTGATTCCTCGAAATTTTTTGACATAAGAGAGACTTTTTCAAGATTCGGAATCCATGCAGAAGATTATTCAAGCAGCACAATTGTTAAAGCATTCGGAAAAACAATCACCCGTTCAGCTCATAATGCTCTCAATGACGTACTCACCATTATTGATGGATTGAGAGAACTGAGTAAGTGGGTAAAGAAAGGAACTTAATAGAGCCGAGCAACTCTTTAAACTGCTCTTTTTTTATGAATCCGAATTTCTGTTTTATTTTTTGTATTATGTTAAAATAAGAAAATATTTTTATTTATGGAGCATTTGGCCATAATGAAAAAATCTTGGGGGCTACTTCCTAAGATTTTAGATGGAGAGAAGAGAATTGAATCTCGTTGGTATAAGAATAAATATTCTCCTTGGGATAAAATCAAGAGAGGGGATGTTATATATTTCAAAGATTCCGGCGAGCCGGTTAGTTTGAAGGCAGAGGTTGATAGGGTTGTTCAATTTTCTAATCTTATCCCTAAAAGAGTAAAAGAGATTTTAGAAAAATACGGAAAAGGAGATGGGCTTGGAATAAAAGATATTCCAAAGTTTTTTCAGAAGTTTAAGGATAAGAGATATTGTATTTTGGTTTTTCTTAAAAACCCCAAAAAGATAAAACCTTTTGAAATTAATAAGAAGGGTTTTGGAATGATGTCCGCTTGGATAGTTGTGGATAATATTAGCAAACTTAGGATTTTTTAATTCTTTTGAAAGATAAACAGATAGGACAATTTTTGTTTTGACTTTTTTTTGTTTTTTGATATACTTGACTGAATTATGTCCGAACAAAAATATTTAGAATTAACCAATGCGCTTTACAAGGTGATTGAGTTTTTTCCTGAGGAAGAACCATTAAAGAACAGGACGAAAGAAAAAGCCCTGGAAATTATGGAAAACTTAGTTTTGATCTCTTTACCTCAAGCCAGTCCAAATCCAGGAATTATCCAAAAAGAAAAAGTTTCAAATCACATCTTAAAAGACATTGAAGTTCTTAAAGGTTATCTTAAATTAGGAAAATCTCAAGGCTGGATGGATAGTCTTAATTTTTTAATCTTATCTAAAGAATATGATAAGATAAAAGAGGAGATACAGCCAGCGGTTAAAGTAATGCAGAGGGGTGCAGGGCTGATAGAGGAAAATAAGAAGATAAATGAAAAACAGGCGGTTATTTCTGATAAACCAATTTCAAAGCGTCAGAAAAAAATTCTAAAAATCTTAGAAAATGAGGAAAAAGCCCAAGTCGGTGATTTAAAGAAAGTTTTTTCCCAGGTGAGTAAGAGAACCTTGAGGAGGGATTTAGACGATTTATTAAAAAAGAAAAAAGTGGTTAGGACAGGGGAGTGGAATCAAGTAGTTTATAGTTTGTCCTAACTTGTCCTAACTTGTCCTAACTTGTCCTAATTATACAGAATATTTATATATTTATGGCTAATCCTAAAAAAAAGTTCGGTAAAATATATGACCAGTATGTAGAAAAAATCTACCGTTTTGTTTTTTTAAAGGTTAGTTCTCAAGAAATAGCTGAAGATTTAACCTCTAAGGTCTTTTTAAAAGGATGGGAGGCGTTTAGAAAAACAGAAAATAAAGGAGAAAATAAAATTGATAATCCTCAGGCCTTTTTGTATCAGATTGCCCGGAACTCAGTAATTGATCATTATCGAGAAAAGGGTAGGACACGAATTATTTCAACTGAACTTACTCCCCAAATGGCTGACCCTAGGACAAACTTAGAAGAAGCAGCGAAAACGAGTTCGGATTTGGAAATAGTGAAACAAGCCATGCAAAACTTGAAAGGAGACTATCAAGAGGTAATTATCTGGCATTATTTAGACGATTTATCAATATCTGAGATAGCAAAGGTTCTGAATAAGCAAGAGGGGGCAGTAAGAGTAATGCTTCACCGCGCCTTAAAAGCCCTTAAAAATGAACTTAGTTAAACCCACACACCTACACATAGGTGTGGTGGGTAAACTAAAATGAATAGGCAAATTATACTAAAATTAGTACTTCTCTTTCTAATTGGGGTAATTTTAGGTGTTTTATCTCATTACTGGATTACTCCTAAATTGGAGGGATTTTTTTATTCCAGGATTGCTCCTCAGCCCTTTTCTTCATTTTCCTTCGAAAAATCAACTAAAAACGAGTCCCGGGACTGTGAAAAAGCAGGAAAAACTGGTAAAGCAGTAGAAGTTGACCTTTCTAAACAGAAGCTAAGAATATGCGAGGATGGTAAGGTAATAGAGCAATTTTCAATTTCAAGCGGAAAAGAGGGAAACCCCACTCCTTCCGGCAGTTTTAGGGTGATTTACAAATCTTTAATGATTTACTCTAAAATAGCCGGGTGCTGGCTGCCTTTTTGGGTAGGTTTTGAGGGGGATTACGGTTTTCATGAAGTTCCAATTTGTGATGATGAGGAAAAACGGGTTGGTCAGGAACAAATTGGACAGCCCACCTCTTTAGGTTGTATTAGGTTAAAAGTAGAGGAGGCAGAAAGACTTTACAACTGGGTAGAAATTGGGACTGGGGTTGAAATTTATTAGAGGTGTAACAGAAGGGCAGTTTTATCGTCATAACTTTAGAATGGCTGAAAAAGACCTTATCAAAAAAATTAAGGAATTAGGCCAGATTAAACCCAGGAAGGACTGGGTTGTTTTTGCTAAAAAAGAGATTTTAGGGCAAGAGCCAAGTTACAGAGAACGGTTCTCTGCGATCTTAGAGATTTTCCCGAGAGTAATTTTTTCCGCCGGAAACGGACAGAGGAAGTTAGCTTACGCCACACTAACCATTGTTGTAATCTTGGTTGGTGTTTTTGGTTTCGCTCAACGCACCGTACCCGGAGATTTACTTTTTTCTTTTAAAAAGATTACAGAAAAAAGTCAGACGGTTTTTGTTTCTGAACAAACACGATTAAAACACGATTTTGAAATTGTTAATAGACGAATGGATGATTTAATTAAAGCTGATGAGAACAATCAGGCAAAGAAGATTGTCTCGGCTGTTAGGGAGGTTCAGGAAAGTATATCTCAGGTAGCCAAAAATCTTGAGAAAATAGAGGAACCTGAAAGAGCAATAGAGGCAATAATTGAGATTAAAAAGATAGAGGAAAGACAAGAACAAATAGAAAAACTTTTGGCAACAGGAGTAGAACTCGAAGAAGAGAGGATAAATTCTGTTCAGGAATTATATAAAACTCCAGCCAGCGTCCTTATTAGAAGTTTAGAGAATTTAAGAGAGGGTCTTGATACAGAACAAATAAAACTTTTAGAGGAAGCAAGGGCAGATTTTGAAAACGGGAATTATTCTGAGGCGTTAGAAAAAGTATTACGAATATCTGAAAGAAGTTGATTTATACGGATATTAGCTGATTTATGCTGATATTTTTAAATTAAAAAATGGATAGTCGCAGGTCTTCGTGGCTTAAAAGCTTTGGTCGCGAAGATTAAATAAAAGGTCGACGCGACACGAGAAAAAGTCAAAAATTAACAAATTAACTAAATAATTAATTACAAAATGAATATAAGAAATAAAATTGTAGCCATTGT
>SDBS01002369.1_pt1 | contig 18859 bp, 14 predicted proteins | sample 2277091 | NCBI WGS metagenome assembly SDBS01 (sample SAMN10404972, study PRJNA504765) | marine sediment metagenome | isolation source: marine sediment core GS10_PC15, 163 cmbsf | place: Arctic Ocean: Southern Knipovich Ridge | collected 2010 | reverse complement strand
CCCCTCGGCTCCTACGGCGTAGGCCTTTCGGCCATCTTGGAGGCGACTCAGCATAACGCCCGGTATAGGTTACGCGCAGTCATGATGAGGAAAAAGGCCGAGCGACTTTTTTGCCTGGCGAACATTTTAAGCCCCAGGAAGGGCTATCGCGCTGCTGAGCTGGCGGAGACGTTGGGCGTCTCCGAGCGGACCATCTACCGCGACGTCGTCGACCTCTCCGACCTGGTCCCCATTTATTACGACCACGGCTACCGCGTTATGCGCGAGGCGCGCGCCGCCGACATGGTTTTTACCCACAGAGAATTGCTGGCGATAAAACTCGTCTTCAAGACGATGGAACTCGTGGGCGAGGACGGCTTTTTCACGCCGGCTATGCACGCGGCGTTAAATAAGATAGAAACCCGGATATCGCGCTCCGACGACGACGGCAACGACGGCCAGTGAGCGCTATCAGTCGGGACAACCGCGTTTCCACCCGGACTCGGTAGCGGAGGTTTATTAGGCGAAAGGGCGGGAGCGGTCCACGCCGGTTTGATTTACCTGACTAAGCAAGAACGGCTCGTCCTTATATTTTTGGCCGCGGCGCTGGCGGTGGGCGCCGCGGTTAAAGTATTTCGGGGCGAGCGGGCGCCGCCGCCGCACCGACCGGTGGCGGTCGAATTCGACCTTACCAAGCCGAAGCCGCCCGTCGACGCCGCGGCCTTGACCGAAACAACCGCCCCCGAGAAGATAAACGTCAACGCCGCCGACGCCTCAGAACTATGTACCCTCCCGGGCGTCGGGCCCGTCATAGGCCGGCGCATCGTCGAGCACCGGAAAAACCACCCGCCGTTCGAGAAGGCCGAGGACCTGACGGCGGTCGAGGGGATAGGCCCGGCGACGGTCGGAAAGATCGAACCGTATATAACGTGCGGTCCGCCGCGGTAGGGGCGACTGGCCAGTCGCCCCTACATAACCGCCACCACCTCGGCGTTTGCGGGTTGGTAGGGGCGCACGGCTGTACGCCCCTACTACGCGGCCCGTCATAGGCCGGCGCATTGTCGCGTACCGGGAAGCACACGGCCCGTTCGAGAAGGCGGCGGACCTGACGGCGGTCGAGGGGATAGGCCCCAAGACCATCGGTAGACTTCGACCGTATATTACGTGCGGTCCGCCGCGGTAGGGGCGACTGGCCAGTCGCTCCTACATAACCGCCACCACCTCGGCGTTTGCGGGTTGGTAGGGGCGCACGGCTGTACGCCCCTACTACGCGGCCCGTCATAGCCCGGCGCGTCGTCGCGTACCGGGAAGCGCACGGGCCGTTCACGAAGGCGGCGGACCTGACGGCGGTCGAGGGGATAGGCCCCAAGACCATCGGTAGACTTCGACCGTATATTACGTGCGGTCCGCCGCGGTAGGGGCGACTGGCCAGTCGCCCCTACCGCTAGTATTAGATTACCACTCCATCCGGGCGCCGCGCTCCGGCGGGTCCGCCCAGTTCCGCTCGCCGGTCCGCCTCGCCGTCTCCCCCGCCCGCCTCGGCCGCATGAAGGCGCTGTTCAAATAAGGTTCGCCCGTCTAACGCTAAGGCGGCGCAGCTTTTATAATTGAAATTATGGTATTTCTGTGCTATTGGTTATTGTAGAGGGCAATAATAAAAGGAGGTTCCGGGAAATGAAGAAGATAATCGCATTTGCGGCCGCAGCAGCTCTGGCGCTGGCGGCCGTTTGCGCCTGGGGCGAATGGGTGTACGCGGGCGAGTGGGGCACGTTTGGTCGAGGCGTCGGCCAATTCAATTTCCCCGAGGCTATCGCCTGCGCGGGTAGCGGCGACGTATACGTCGCCGACACACGAAACGACCGCATACAGTATTTCACCTCGACAGGCTCGTTCCTCGGGAAGTGGGGCTGGCGTGGTTCGGGCAACGGCCTATTCGCAAACCCTACAGGCGTCGCCATATCCAACGAAGGCACCGTGTACGTAGCCGACTTCGGCAACCACCGCGTCCAATATTTCACCTACATGGGTACCTTCCTCGGCAAATGGGGCTCGGGCGGCTCGGGAAACGGCGAATTCATCGGTCCTGCTGGCATAGCCGTCGCGGGAAAAGGTAACGTTTACGTGGCTGACACCGGTAACAAACGTATCCAGTACTTTACACCGACGGGTTCGTTTTTGGGCAAGTGGGGTTCACCAGGCTCCGGCGAGGGCCAGTTCAACCTGCCGAAGGACGTAGCTATCGTGGGCGGGGGCGACGTCTACGTGGCGGACCTCGGCAACAGCCGCGTCCAATACTTCACGTCGACGGGTTCTTTCCTCGGCAAGTGGGGTTCTCGGGGTTCCGGTAACGGCGAATTTGGAAGCGGATTTGGCGTCGGCGTACCGCGGTACAACTACGTTTACGTAGCCGACTTCGGCAACCACCGCATCCAACGATTCACCTCAAGCGGTTCCTTTCTCGGCAAGTGGGGCTCTCACGGTGAAGGTAAAGGGCAATTCGAATTACCTTCGGACGTCGCGGTTAACCCCCGGGGCGGCAACGTCTACGTCGCCGACAGCGGCAACTCCCGCATCCAGTACTTCCGTTGGTCCGAACCAGCCGTCTATCCTACTTCGCTGGGCCGCGTGAGGGCGCTGTTCCGGTAACGGCCACGGCGTCGGTTGTTACCAACCGGCGCCCGAACGCGTCATTTGGTAGGGGCGACTGGCCAGTCGCCCCTACTAGTATTAGATTACCACTCCATCCGGGCGCCGCGCTCCGCGGGCCCGGCGAGCTTGGTATAAAGGCCGAAGAGGCCCTTCCGCCGGCCGGCCTCGAACGGCGGCATCGCCTCCAGGCGGCCCTCGAGCGCTCCCTCGACCTCCCGGCCCCGGGCGCCCCCCACCGTCGCGACGACGTTCAGCTTCGCCCGGGCGGCGTCTATTTCTATTATGTCGCCGTCGCGCACCGCCGCCAGCGGGCCGCCGGCCGCGGCCTCCGGCGATACGTGGCCCACGCACAGCCCCCGCGTCCCGCCCGAGAAGCGGCCGTCGGTAACGAGCGCGACGTTCGAGCCCAGCCGCGGGTGGCCGGCGAGCGCCTCCGTCAGGTAGAAGAGCTCCGGCATGCCGGCGGCGCGCGGCCCCTGGAACGGCATTACCATGACGGTCCCGGCGCGTACGCGGCCGCCGTTCACCGCGGCCCGCGCCTCCTCCTCGTCGAAGAAGATCCGCGCCCGCCCCTTGAACCTGGCGGCGGCCGCCGCGGCCACCTTCACCACCGCGCCCTGGGGCGCGATATTCCCGAAGAGCACCTTGACCGCGCCGCGGCGCGAGAGCGGCCTGGCCGCCGGCCTAATCACGTCCTCGCGCGACAGGCCGTAGTTGGCGAGGCGCCGCGGGTTGCGCTCGAAGAAACCGGCCCTAGCCAGGTCGCTCAGGTTCTTTCCGACGGCGTGACCCGTAATCGTCGCGGCGTCGAGGCGCAGGTGGTCGCGGATCTCGCTCATCACCGCAGCGGCGCCCCCGGCGTACCATAGGAACGTCGACGGGTGTTCGCCGCTGGGGCGAACGTTCGCTATAAACGGGACCTCGGCCTGGATTTCGTTATACGCAGCCAAGTCGAACGGCAGCTCGAGCTCGGCCGCCAGCGCGGCGAGGTGCAAGAGCGCGTTCGTCGAGCCGCCGACGGCGGCGTGCACGGCGAGGGCGTTGTGCAGCGCGCGCTCGTCGACGACGTCGGCGAACAGGAGGCCGCGTTCGAGCGCCCGGGCCAGCAGCGACGCGGCGTGCCGCGCCGAGCGGACGAGCGCGAAGTCAGCGGCCGGCACCAGCGCCGACGCCGGCGGCGCCACCCCCAGCGCCTCGGCCATAACTTGCATCGTGGCCGCGGTCCCCATGAAAGCGCAGCACCCGGCCCCCGTCGCCGCGACCTCGTCGAAGTGCCGGCGTTCCGCCGCCGGCACCGGCCCGCGGGCCGCCTCCTGCGCCAGCGTCGCGACGTACTCCAGCGTCCGGCAGTCGTCGCTGGGCGCCATAACGCCGCCGGGGACGAAGGCCGCCGGCAGCTCGAGTCTCGCCGCGGCCAGAAGGTGCGCCGGGACCGCCTTGTCGCACGACGATACGAACAGCACGCCGTCGGCGTGGGCGGAGGCGGCGTGCAGCTCCGCGGCCAGCGCCAGCACGTCCCGCGAGGCGAGCGATAGCGCCATCGCCGGCGTCGCCTGGGCAATGCCGTCGCAGATGTCGGTGCAGCGGTAGTCGAGGGGGCGCACGCCCGCGGCCAGCAGCTCTTCCCGCGCCGCCGCGGCCACGGCGCCGAGATGATAGCTGCCCGGGTGGCTCTCCCCCGCCGCGGCCTCGACTACGACCAACGGCTTATCGAAATCGGCCCGCGTAAATCCGCAGCCGAACCTGAGCGCCGCCACTTCGGCGCCGAGTTCGGCCATCGCTTCGCTACGACGTTTCTTGGGCATCGAAACCCTCCAGAAGAACGGCTCGAGTGGGCGCGCCGTCGCCCTCCGCGACCGCGAGCGGCAGCGCCGCCAGGAAATATTCCCCGGCCCGGACTTCGGTTAAATTCAGGCCCTCTAAGATCATAACGTCCGCGGCCAGAAGCGTTTTATGCGCCGGCGCGTCGGCCGCGCCGAACTCCTCAACCGATAGGTAGTCCCAACCGACGAGCGCGACGCGCCGCGCGGCCAGGACCCGCGCCGCCGCTGCCGTCAAGTAGACGTAATCGGTCGCGAAATCGTCCCGGCCCCAGAGGGCGGAGTTGTCGGTTTTAAACAAAATCCGCTCGCCGGCGACGGGCGTCAAGCGTTCCACGTCCGGAGCGTCGACCCGCGGCACGCCGGCCAGCTCGACGACGCGGCACCGCCCTACGAACGGCTCCGGCCCGACGGCCGAGACGTCCGCGCCGCCCTCGACGAAATGGTACGGGACGTCGACATGGGTGCCGGCGTGGCTGCCGAGCGTCAGGCGCGAAACCTCCGCGGCGTCGCCCCCCTTCCTGCTTTTGGCCGCGGCCTTCTCGAAGGGCGGGTCGCCGGGGTAAACCGGCATTCGCTCGCGCAGCGGTACGGAAATGTCAATTACGCGCATGGCTTGAACGGCCGAGGTTATCATAACGGTATTACCGGGTCAAGGACGGCGCCGGCTAAAAAATATTGACAAAAGCAACGCTACCGTCTATAATCTATCGGCGAAGCGCGTTTCGGAAACGGCTTTATTTTTAACGTAGTCTGATAACTTTTTCACATATTCCCGAACCGTGATGGCAAGGCCCAAAAAGATACCCGGCACTACCGTCTCCCGCTTGTCGGTGTACGTCCGGGCGCTACAGAAGTTACGTAACGAGGGCGTCGTCACGACTTCCTCCGAGAAACTGGCCGCGCAGATAGGTTCGACCGCGGCCCAAATACGCAAAGACCTCGCGTACTTCGGCCAATTCGGCGTGCCCGGGCGAGGGTACTACGTCGAAAACCTGTATAACGAACTCGCTACGATCCTGGGCATAAACCGCCGGTGGGAGGTGGCGATCGCGGGCGTGGGCTACCTCGGTTACGCGCTGCTGGCTTACAACGGCTTTAAAAAGCAGGGCTTCGACGTCGTAATCGCTTTCGACAGGGACCCGGCGAAGATAGGCCAGACGTGGGAGGGCGTGAAGATATACGACATCGCGGAAGCGCCGTCGGTCCTTCCGGAGAACGGCGCCGAGATAGGCATCATCGCGGTCCCGGCGGCCGGCGCACAGGAAGCCTGCGACGCGTTCGTCGCGGGCGGCCTGAAGTCGATATTGTCCTTCGCGCCCGGCCGCGTCATAACGCCTTCCGACGTAACGGTGAAACGGGTCGACCTCGCGATGGAGCTCGAGTGGCTCTCTTACTACGCGACCAACGCCGGCGAACACGCGTAAATCGGCGCGGCGTGAGCTACGGTAATAATACTATGCAGCCGCGGCACACGTCGCCGCGGTGGCCTTTTTATAATGCCGAACTAGCAGGTGGGCGATGAAGAAAGGCCTAATCGTTCTGGTGCTCGTCGCGGCCGTGGTTGCCGCCGGCGCCGCTTTCTATAAATACTACGAAGCCGCGATAAAGCGCAAGCCGGAGACGGCCGTGACCAATACGGTGGTCGTCCCGCCGGGTTACACTACGGCCGTAATCGCGACCCTTTTGGCCGAAGAGGGCGTAATCGCCGACGCGCGCCCCTTCGTGTGGTATTGCCGCCTGAACGGCCTCGACGGGAAACTTCAGGCCGGCGAATACGTATTATCCAGTGAGGACGGCATCCCGGCCGTCGCCGCGAAGCTGGCCGCGGGTCGCGTACACGTCGTCAAGTTTACGGTACCGGAGGGGTACGATAAAAGAAAGACGGCCCGCGTCGTCGAGGCGGCCCGGATATGCTCGGCCGAGGAGTTCCTGGAGGTCTGCGGCCGGGGAGACCCGCGGGGCCGCGTACCGACCGACGACCTGGAGGGGTACCTTTTCGGCGACACGTACGAGGTCACCGGCGACGCCGGCGCGGACGACGTAGTGGCGACGATGGTCGACCGCTTCTTCGAGGTCCTCGGCCCGGACGGCCTCGCGCGCGCCGAAGAGTCGGGCCGGTCGCTGCAGGACGCGGTCAAGCTCGCCTCCATCGTCGAACGCGAAGCGCTGCTGGACGAGGAGCGGCCGCTGGTGGCGTCGGTATTTTACAACCGCCTGGCGCGCGGGATGAGGCTCGAATCCTGCGCCACAGTGATATACGCCCTGGGGCGCGACGTGGACCGTTTGACGATACAGGACTTGAAAGTGGATTCGCCCTACAACACTTATATGCGCGCCGGCCTGCCGCCCGGGCCCATATGCTCGCCCGGCCGCGCGTCGCTCATGGCGGCGCTCGACCCCGCCCAGACCGACTATCTGTTCTTCGTCTCCAACGGCGACGGCAGCCATACGTTCAGCAAAACGCTGCGGGGCCACCTGACGGCGCGTAGCGAAAAAAACAAAAAGCAGGGGAAACGGTGAGCTTCAGGGAACGCTACAAACCGCCGGCCGCGCCCCCGGGCGACATCCTCGTCTGGGAGCTGGAAATACCGGCCGAGGCGGAGGGCGCGGTAATCGCCGTCTGCGACGGCTACGAGGGCAGGCTGCAATTGCGTTCCAAAATGGACGGCCGCGCCGGCTCGTTCGCGGCCTGGGCCGCGCCCGCCTACGGCGACGACGTAGAAACCTTACTCGCCTACTTCGAACGCCGCCACGGCGTCAAGAGCACCGGCCCCCGCCCTTTTACGGAAACGGACCTCGCCGCGGGAATGCACCTCACGCCGCGCCGAAATACGCCGCGTTCTAAAAGAAAAGAACTGAAAAATGGCTAAAAAAAAGGGAAGTTCCCTCCGCAAAGAAAAGAAGAAGCTCGGCCCGGTTTACAGGACTATACGCGACATAATAATCATCGTCGTCGCGTTCGTCGTCATTCGGCTATGGGTGGTCGAGGCCAACGTCATCCCGTCCGGCTCGGACAAAGATACGCTCCTCGTCGGCGACTACATCCTGGCGGAGAAGGTCATGTACCACTTCCGCGACCCGCGCCCGGGCGAGATCGTAACGTTCATATTCCCCTACCGCGACATGGCGCCGGGGCAGGCGGTCCGCTTCTTCTTACGCAATATATTGGGTGAGAGCCGCACCGGCCCCCGCTTACTCATTAAAAGAGTGGTGGGGTGCCCGGGCGACAACTTGGAGATAAAGGACGGCGTGCTGCACCGGAACGGCAAGGCCGTCGACGAGCCGTACGTCAAAACCGACGCCGGCGGCGACTGGGGCCCGTACGAAGTCCCGCCCGACCGATACTTCGTCATGGGCGACAACCGCTACGACTCGGCCGACAGCCGCTTCATAGGGCCGGTGCCGCGGAAGTACGTCACCGCCAAAGCCGAGATTATTTACTTTTCGCTCGCGCCCACGACGTGCCCCAAACACGGGGCCCCCATCGCCCGCGCGGACGACGAGTGGCAGTGCAGCGGCGGCGGCGAGGAGATGCGGCTCGGGTGGGACTACGAGCCTGTGTCGCGGTGGCGCTTCGACCGCCGCATCCGGTGGTCCCGGATGGGCAAGCTCGTCGGCCTCCTGCGTTAAGGCGCGGGGGCGGCTTCCTCCCGCCGGCGATACTCCGCCAGCACGTCGGCGTAAAACCGCGCTCGGCGGCGCGCCCCCTCCCCCAACGGGCTCGCGGCCGCGAACGACAAGCGCCTTCCCCAAAGCGACGACTTGGAAACGAAGCGAACCGCCGCCGCGGCGAGGCCGCCGTGCCAGCGGCGCGCGTAACGGGCCGCGCTCCGGTGCGACTCGGCCACCACGACCGGGTTCGGCGTCCGCCGGCTGCCGCCGGTGTAGTGACGCACCGGCCCGGCCGGCACGTACCATATCTCGCCGCCCGCCGCCCTCAGTCGGCGGCATAGGTCCAAATCCTCGCCATATAAGAAGTAACCTTCGTCGAACCCCCCCACTTCCTCGAACGCGGAACGCCGCACGAGCATAAACGCGCCCGCCAACGCATCCGCCGGCGCCGCCCCCTCGTCGTAATATCGCGCCGGGTAGTAGCGGTGCGCCAGCGACGAACCGGCCCGGCGCGACTCCTCCAGGCCGGAGACGAGGAATAATAAATTAAAGGCCGTGGGGAATTTCCGGGCGCAGAAACGCTGGAGGCCGCCGTCGCGGCCTACGAGCTTGGGCCCGGCCGCCGCGGCCGCCGTATTCTCCCCCAGAAAATCGCTAAGCGCGGCTACCACACCGGGCGGCGCCTCCACGTCGGGATTGGCGAATAGCAAGAGGTCGCCCCGGGCGCGGCGGGCGCCGACGTTGTTGGCCGCGGCGAAGCCGACGTTGCGCTCCAGCGCGACGACCTCCACGCCGTACTCGCCGGCCGCCGCGGCGCTGCCGTCGGAAGAGGCGTTGTCCACGACGACTACCTCCAGGCCGCCGGCGACCTCCTGGCCCAGTAGCGACGCGAGCGCCAGGCGGAGAAGGTCCGCGCAGTTGTAACTGACGACGACGGCCGATACCGCGGGCGCGGTCACTTAGAGCCCTCCAGCTCGCGCGCGAGCGCCGCTATGTTCGCGAACGGGTCGCCGGCATCCGAGCCGAGGTACGCCCGGGCGAAGGCCTCGCGGCCGGCGTCGAAGCGGCCCGGCGGCGACGCCAGGACGTCGTCGAGCGCGGCCGGGAGCTCCCGGGCGTCGCGTACGCCGACCGCGGCGCCGTACTCCACGTACGGAATATAGTCGGGCACGCCCGCCAGCAAGTTCACGTGGACCAGCGGAACGCCCGCCACGACGGTATCCACGCCCACGCCGGAGTGGCTCGCGACGACGACGGCCGCCCCGGCCAGAACCTCCGCCAGCGGCGCGTCGCGGGCGACGGCGGCGTCCGCCGGGGCCGTCTTCCGGATAACGGCGCGATACGGCGCCTCCGACTCCGCCGGGTGCGGCCGGAAGACAAGCGGCACGCCGCGCTCTTTCGCGTACGCGGCGCCGGCCAACGCCAGGACGCGGTTGACGTCGGGGTCGTAGTTGTTCGTCGCGACGACTACCGCGCGCCGTTCTTTTTTTTCGACGCCGACGCCCTCCCAACTACGCGCGGCGATGGCGGCGTACGGCGAGCCGACGACGGCGAGCTTCTCGGGGAGCGCGCCCCCATCCACCATCCAGTCGTAGCTCACCGGACCCCATACCGCCATCTTCGTGGAGCTGAGCGGGAGGTAACCGAACGTCGGGCCGCCGGTGATATGGTTTTGGATAACGAGTGACGGGACGCCGTCTCGCGCGGCCAGCGCGGCGACGAGCCGGCCCGTCATGTGAACGTCGCTCACGTGTACGACTAGCGCCGGCCGCCACCGCGCCAGGAAGCGCTCCGTGGCCGCGGCGAAAGCGGCGAGCGTCGAGAGGTATGCCCCGGGCCGGAAAGGGAAATGCTCGCGGAAGAAGGCCGCGAGGCCGGGAGCGAGGCCGAAATCCTCGAACATGCCGCGGCGCTCGAGCGCGGCGTAATCCGCCGAAAGCCGCCGCAACAGCCGCGCCGTGCCGCGTATGGGCGCCGCGCGGTCGAGTAAGCTATCGCAAACAATGCCGTACCGGCCGGCACTTCGCGCCGCCGCCATCGTCGCCGCGACGTACGGCACGTCGCCGCCGTACGCCCGACGGAATTCTTCGTACACGTCGAGTTCGAAGCGGCCGAACTGCCCCCAAAAGACGACGGCGCCGGGCCTCGTCACGCGGCGCTCGAGCCGACCCGGCGGCCGGCCGCGGTATGCTTTCCGCCGGGCCGCGAGGAACATCGCGGGCCAAAGCCTGCGCCGCACCGCCAGGCCGACGCGGCGGCCGAGCCGGATGCCGCGGCCGCCGCCCACCGACTCGTACGGGACGCCGCGCGCCGCCAACGTTACCGCCAGGAAAGAAGGCCGCGTCGAACCGTCGTCGATAAAAATAACCTTAGCCGGCCGGTGTGTCGCAAGTATATGCTCCAATACGGCGCTCAGCCGCAGCCACGGCTCGAAAAAGCTGAAGAGGTCGGCCTGCGCCGCGGCGCCCACCGGCACGCCGTCCCACTCCAGGAAGGACCGGCCGCCGGCTACGTACCAGCGCTGCGTCATGTCGGACGCCAGGCGGTAGCTCTCGTACGCGACGCCGTAGTCGAGCCCGTCCTCGCCCAGCGCCACGTCGGCTTCGTCGCCCAGATACTCCCGCCACCCGAAGGACACCTTCGGCGTGCCGGGCCGCTCCCGCCGCGCCCGCGCCAACGTGGCGTCGCTCCACACCAACGCTATCTCGCCCGCGCCGATAACCTCTCCTTAACGAGCGACCACAACTTCGTCACGAAACCCGTCTCTCTGTTTACGTAGAAGCCGAAGGCCGCGACGGTCGGCAAGAACAACGTTATGCGGAAGACGAAATTCAAAACGTCCGCGGTCGTGCGCGCCGCGCCGGGCGCGACGTGCGACACGAGAAAAGAACCGACGTAGAAGGCGAAGAAGAGGCCGGCCGCCACCGCAGCCGGCGGTAGTAATAAATACCCGAAAGCCCGCGGGACCGTTCGGAGGGGCAGCGACATCAGCCGCCACGCCGCGAACTGCAACACGCACGCGAACGTGACCAGCCCCGCCGACGCCCCCGCCGCCACGCCCACCAGACCCCACCCGGAGCGAACCGCGAACCAGATGAGCGCGAAGGCGAGGACGAGCGACACCCCCTGCGCCACGGCGATGGTTCGGAACCTGCCCAGCGCGACCAGGACATGCGCTCCCCCCTGCACGCCGCCCTGGCAAGTTATGCCCACCAGCAGCGCCGCGACCACCGGGACCGAGGGCCCGTACGCCGGTAAAACGTACCGGATAAACGGGACCAAACATATGATGACCAGGCCGCCGAGCGACGCGACGAGGTAGGTCACAAAGAGCGACGGCTCGACCAGGTACTCCTCGAAAACGCGCCGGTCGCCGTCGCGCGCCAGGGCGTAGATGCGCGGCGCCATCGCCTGGCCGACGTTCATCGGGAGGAAATACACGAACGTTACCACCGTGACCGCCAAAATGTAGTGCCCCACGTCGCGCGGCGTAAAGAAGTGTATGACCATTAAGCGGTCCACCGACTGTAGAAGGAACCCCAAGGCGCCGATGCCGGCCAGCGGCAGCCCTATCGGCAGGAGTTTCCGCATCAGCGACCAGTCCGGCCAGGGCCACGAGCCGGCTCGAGTCCAAATCGTCCCCACCGTCGCGACGACGGCGCCGCCGATAACCAACCCTACGAAGACGCCGTATAGGCCGTACATGAAGAGGAACCCCACCACCAGCGCGAAGAGGACTACCGCCTTAAACGCCGTGAACAAGAAAGCGGCGCCGAACTGGCGGCGCGCGCGAAAGACCGTCGTGAAGTACGTCTCGAGGCGGGTCGTTATCAAAAGGAAAGAGAACGCTAAAAGCCCCCAGGAGATGACGTCGACGTACCGGCCCCACGTCGCCAGCGCGTAGACAACGACGACGGCCGCCGGCGCCGCCGACGTCAACAGATTGAACGAATACCCCACCTTGGCGAGCTGCTCCGCGAGGTCGGTCGACCTCTGCTTCAAAGCGTACGGAACTTCGCGGCCTACCGCGGTCGTGATGCCGAGCTGAAGGTACGCGCCGTATTTCGTGATAAGGCCCAGCGCGCCCAGGGCGCCGTAGAGCGCCGGCCCCAGGTAGCGCGGGACGATTACGCCCCGGACCAGCGCGAGAAGCTGTTCGATTAAAGCGGCTCCCCACAGCTTGGCCGCGTCCGCCGCCAAGAGAGCTCTGCTTTCGACGTCTTCTTCTCGTAACGTCAACGCGGCCTCCGAAGCGTCGCGGCGAAACCGCCGTTGCAGCCGTGGCGGTGGGGCCAGGTCCGAAGGTACGGTCCGTCGCAGACGTCGCCGAACTCGTCGCCGCGAAACGGCACGAGCTCCGTCGAAGTACGCGCCGTCACGTTCTCCACGACGCGCTCATTCTCCTCCGGCTCAAGCGAGCAAACGTTGTAGACGACCGTACCGCCCGGCGCCAACATATCCAATGCCCGGGTGAGCATGGCCTCCTGCGTCGCGGCCGCGTCGGCTACGTCCTCTTCCCGCACGCGCCATTTCACGTCCGCCTTGCGCCTTATCACGCCCAGATTCGTGCAGGGCACGTCCAAAAAAACGTAATCGGCCTGCGGTAACTCGTCTTTCAATATGTCCGCCTTTCGGACCTCGATATTCTCCAAGCCGAGCCGCGTCGCCGCGGCGCCGCACGCCTTTAACTTCCGTCCGTTATTATCCACGGCCACGACTTCGCCGCCCGGGCCCACGGCCCAGGCGAGCTGGACCGCCTTACCGCCCGCGCCGGCACACAGGTCCCACGCCGTCGCGCCCGCCGGCGGCGCGAGCGCGCGCGGCCCGAGCGACGACGCCGGGTCGAGCACGACGAACAATCCCTCTCGGAAGGCGTCGAGTTCGACGAGGCCAGTATCTCCCAACGCCACCGCCAGCGAGCCGAACGGCCCGTCCGTTACGGCGCAGCCCTCCGCCGACAAACGGGCGGCCAACTCGCCGCGGCCGGCGCGCGCCGGGTTGACGTAGACGTTGAGCGGCGCGGGAGCGTTGTTTGCCCGTAACAATTCCTCGCCCTCGGCCGGACCCAACCGCTCGAGCCAACGCCGGACAAGCCATTCGGGATGAGAATACGCGACCGCCAACCGCGCGACGTCGTCGCCTTCGGGGAGCGCGGGCGCCTCCCGCGAGGCGACGCGGCGGAGCAAGCCGTTGACGAAGGGAGCGAGGCCGGCGTACCGGGACGCCTTCGCCTGGGCGACGGCCTGGTCCACCGCGGCGTACGCCGGCGTGTTCATAAAGAATAACTCCGCGGCGCCGACGCGCATTATATCCAGGACCGCGGCCGGTACTTTCCGAAGGGATTTGGTCGCCGCGCGCTCGAGCTGGTAATCGAGGAAGGTCTTGTGGCGGACGACGTTCTTGACGAGCTCCTCGGCGAAGGAGACGTCGCGCCGCCCGAACTTACTTCGCACGGCGCGCGCGAGCGCGTGGTCGAGCTTGGCCCCGCGCCGGACCGCGGCCAAAGCCGCGACGGCGGCCGCCCGCGGCGAGTACGCGCCGGCCTCCTCTTCTATCTCCCGAGTCACAGATACGGACCGTTAAGACGTCTACATGGTAAAAGGCGCACACGGCGCAACCGGGCCGACGGTACGAATTAGAACGACGGCGCGCCCGGCGGCCTTCACGACTCGAGCTTCTCCTTCAACTTAGCGATACTCGCCACCGGCGTCGGGTCGACGCCGCGCAGCAGCGACAGGTAGTACGAGGTCAGGTCGCCGAAGTGGATAAGCTCGAAGAGCGCGGCCATGTCTTCTTCGGCGGCGGCGCGTACTTCGGTCACGCCGTGGACGACGGGGGCCATGAGCTCGAGCGCCGCGGCTACCTGGCGCGCCTCGGCGTCGCCCTCGCGCGCGGCGCGGAAGACGACGACGTGCAAGCGGCTCGCCACGTCGTTGGGCGCCTCGAACGCGACCAGCTCGTTGTGGCATAGCTCCGGAAAAAAGTTGCTCGAAGCGTAGTACTTGGCGTTTTCGGCGAGTTGGGTCCGGCAGCGCTCCGCGGCGACGGCCGCGAGGGGGCCGGCGCCGTAAACCGCGGCGCCGCCGGCGTCGCGCAGCGCCCGCGCCAATGCCTTGGCCGCGTTCTCGGCGGCGGGAACGTCGAAGCCCCACCGCCCCCAGCACTCGCGCAGATGGGACGCGACCGCCGCCGCGGCCGGGAAGTCGAACACCCCCGACGCGCGGAGGTAACCCATCAGGCCGCCGGCCATGTAACCCAACGAACAGCGCGGCGGCCTGCCCGCGGGTACCTTAACGCACGGAGACGACGACGCGTGGGCCAGCTCCTCCAGCCGGCCGCCGCTGGTAACCGCCACCAGCGAGGCTCCCTGCGCCAGCGCCTCTTCGGTCGCCGTCAACGTCTCAAGGGTATTGCCGGAGTACGAGATAGCAACCGCGAGCGTACCCGCGTCAAGCCAGGCCGGAACGTTAAAGTCTCGTATTACGACCGCCGGCGCTTCCCAGCGCGTTTCCAAAAAAGCCGCCAACACGCGCCCCACGACGCCCGAACCTCCCATCCCCAAGAATGCGAGCCGGCCTACGCCACCCGGAACCGGCCGAGCCGCCGCCTCGCCCACCGCCTCGCACTCTTCCAGCTGCTCCGGAAGGTCGCGTACGAGCGAGGCCGCGTCGTCGGCGTCGACCTCGGCGTACCGCGCGGGTTGGTCCAATATCGTTTCGTCCGTCACGGCGCCCTCCTTTACAACGCGAGGAGATAGTTGACCTTTAAGAATATTATCTGGTCGAGCAGCCGTCGGCCGATCTCTTCGCGCAGGTGCTTCTTGTACAGCCGCTTCTCGTTATAGACCAAATAGACGTAGCTCCCTTTGGCGAACTCGTACGAGAGCAACGCGTTCGTCGCGTAATGCCCGGGGTCGCTGGAGGATTGGACGAAGACCCGCGCCGCCAGCTCGTCCGTTATATTCAACTCGCCGTGGAGCCGATTTATAATAAATTCGTATCGCGTCTTGGGATGGGTCAAGACCTCGTAATCCAGGTCATAGGCCAGCGTCAGGCGGGAGAAAGGGTTGAACGAGAAGCCGCCGCCCCAATAATCCAAGCCGTAGTCGAAGTGCTCCCCCCATTCGTAGAACGCGTACGCCGACGACCACTCGTCGAGGTTATAGCCGATGGTGCCGGCGTAGTACCGGTTGGCGAAGCGCTCGCGCGCCGGGAAGACGCGCACCGGCGGCAGGAAGGGGTGGAACGGGTTAAGGGCTATGAGCCGCAGCGTCTCCTGGCGGTAGTTGTGCTCCGCCAGGAACCTCGCCGTGATGCGGTTTTCGAAGTAAACGCCCACTTCGCCCGCTACTCCTTCGCGCTGCAACCGGTGGACGTCCTCGGGCGTGGGGTCGCTTTTCGTCGGCGGCGTCTTGAAGATCCCGCCGTGATTGAGGTAGTGCTCGTGTTCGACGTTGGCGTTCAGCTTCTTTACGCCCCAGCGGTAAAGCCACAGGTCGTAGTCGGCCCAACCCCAATAACCCTTGACGTCGTCGTAGGGGATGTAGGCCGTCTTCAGGATGTGAAGGCCCGGGCCGAGGTCGGCGTATCCCGCGCCCAGCGACAGGCCGGAGGTGTAGCGCGTGAGCGAGAGGTCCAGGCCGTGGTCGGAGATGCCGGTCCGGCCGTCGTCGACGTGCAGAAACTGGCCCGAGAATATAGCCTCGTCGTTGAAAGATATCGTGGCGTCGCCGCCGAGGGCGTCGTTGTGACGCCAGCTTTCGCCGGTCCGCCGGACGCCCAAGAAGCCCGCCGACGCGTGCTTGGTGATGTCCTGCTTAATCCGGGCGACGGCGAAAGCGTACCGGTGGGGGCCGCCGGGGTTCTCCGGGTCCTCCAGGAACTCCTCGGCGTCGAGGCCGAGCGCGTAGAGGTGGGTTGGCCCGACGCGGCCTATGAACTTCCCGCCGTATTCGATGTCGCCCACGCGCCGGCTGTAGAACGCCAGTATGGGCGTCTCGAAGTACTCCTGCCCCTCCAGAAAGAACGGCCTCGTCTCCGGGTAGAACAGCTCCTCGTCGGTGAGGTTGATGCGGTAGGGGTCCGCCTCCACCTGCGCGAAATCGGGCCGGAACGTACCGACCACGTTCATGCCGGGCAGCAGCCGCGCGGCGACGTCCAAACCTTCCCTGTGGTCGAACTCGTACTTATCGTTCTTGGCCAGGTCGCGGTAGGAGCCGGAGACGTACGGCTGGACGTCGACGACGGGCCGCTTCCGGCGCCGGGGCGGCGCGTCCATGGTGCCGAAGAGCGAGACGCGGAAGAGGTTCTCGCCCGGGTCGCGCCACACCGTCTGGTCTTCGTCGTGCTTGTGGAACCGGACGAAGTTCACGCCCCACTCGTCGTTGAACATGCCGAAGCGGAACGTCCGAAACGGGATCTTCATCTCGACGGTCCAGGAGTCGTGGTTTATCCTGGTCGCCGAGTACCAGATGCCGTCCCAGTTCCGGTTCTCGACCTCGCCCTCCTCGGAGAGGTATCCGTCCATCTGCGTGTTGAGGGGGTTGACGGCGAAGTAGTAGGCCGACTTGCGGTCGTGAAAGGTGTCGAGGAAGACCTCGAACACGTCGTCGTACCACAGGTTGGCGTCGCGGGTCAGGACGCGGGCGACGATGTCGTCGGCGCTGTCCACCTCGCATCTGGCGCCGATATAGAGGTACTCCTCGTCGTAGGCGACGTAGACGGTGGTCTGCTCGTCGGCCCACAGCAGGTAGGGCAGGCCGCGGTAGGTGAAGCCGGAGGCGGTGGCGGTGGGGCGGCGGGCGGCGTCGCGCCAGCAGCGGTCGTCGAGGACGCCGTCGACGCGGGGGGCGACGTCGGCGTACACCGCCGTGAGGTGGCCCTCCGGGATGGGGAAAGCCTCGACGCTCTGGCCTTCGTCGGCGACCTCCTGGTCGCCCTGGCCCCGGGCGGCGCCTATAAAAAAAAGCGCGGCCGCGAGCAGTAAGGCCGACCCCGAACGCCATAGATTCCGCGGGGTTGTGCCAAACATAACCTAAGTCAATAATATCACACGGCTTTAGGGCCGGCAAGCTAATTTGCCTTAGTACAAAAGAAAAAGCCGCCCGGGGGCGGCTTTAGCGTTTCAACGTAACGTGGCCCTATTTCGCGACCACGACCTTCTTAACCGCGACCTTGTCGCCGGCCTGGAGGCGGTAGATGTATACGCCGGTGGGGACGTTGGCGTGCCAGTAAGCCGCGTGCTCGCCGGCGGCATAAGGCCCTTCGGCCAGCGTCGCGACGCGGCGGCCGGAAAGGTCGTATACGGCGAGGGAGACCCGGGACGGCTTCTCGAGTTTGAAGGAAATCGTCGCGGTTGCGGTTACAGGGTTAGGCCTACAGGCCAGGGGGCTTGCCGGGGCCGCGGCCGCCAGAGGCCCGCGGCGTTCGAACGGGGCCGCGGCGCCGCCGGGCGAGAGCGAATCGCCGCCGGAATTAGTGGGCGACGTCAAGGCAGGGGCGTCGGTCGGCGGTACGTCGGCGCCCGGCACGTCAGCGCCTGGACCGAGCGGAGCGCGCGCGAAGGGGGAAGGGTAATCGGCGACGGTTGGCGACAAGTAGTCTCCGACGGACGGGGAAGCGCCAACCGTCGCTACGGGCGGGCCGAAGGGTTCAACGTCGGAGGGCGGCGAAGGTTCGCCGGCGCCGGCGAGGGGCGGGGTAGAAGTGTTCTCTCGGTCGTTATCATATTCCCCGTATTCCGGATGTTGGTAACTACCCCAACATTCGTGGTGCCAAGGGCTGGGAATACCGTTGCCTTTTATTATCGCGTAGTCATGTAGACACCCGGCGGGCCTTCCCCAAAGGCCTGGAAACATTAGCCACCACCAATAGGGGTTTTGGGTACACTTCCCGGCCCATACCTTTTCGAAGTTGTTGTAGTGTATTACTTTGCCTGGATCAAAGACGATGTTCTCGTGGGTATCGAACGCGACGTATTCGAATAGGCCGGCTCGCCAATACGAACCGCCGGAAGCTTCGTGGCTGGAATCGAAATCAGCGTCTACGGGTTCCCCGCCTACGTAAACTACGGGGTGGGTCTCGTCGACGATTTCTAGCCAAGGGTTGCTACGGTTTAAAGTTCTACGCTTCTTGTGGAAGTAAAACACGACCTCGTCGAGGAAAGCACGCGCCAGGTCAATGCTTGAAACGCGAACGTTTATATGTTCCCAGTCACCCTCGTGGTCATTACGCCAACAATTATACGGGTAGTAGAACCAGAACTGGATTACCGGTTTCCCGCCGTATTTAAATATGTTGTAGTAAACGTACGGCTTATCGTACTCTTCCACGAGTTTGTCGTATTGCTGAGGCCAGTATTCGTGTTGATCTATACCTTTTTCGCCCGAACCGAACGATATAAAGTCTATGTCATAATAAAACTCGAACGACTCTATGACGTCCCTCATAGTCTCGCCCGGGCCCGGCTGAATCCAATCCCACGGGTCAAGCGGATCGCCGGTCCACCGACCGTAATAACCGGTATTAAGGGATATATCCGTCGTTTGCGGCATCAGTCGGTTTACGGCGTGGATATTCACTTGGGGGCAAAATTTCGCGGCAAGTTCGGCCTCGACGGCGTCCGGGATGCCGTTGTTGTCGTCGTCGACGAGCGCGGATTCCGATAGGTAGTACCGGTCGCTGAAGTAGCTGGCCACGTCTTTGACTACCCTCTGCGGCGAGTAAGCACGGCCGCCGCCGCCTCGCGGCGGCGTATAAACCAGGTCGTATTCGCCCGGGCCCGGGATGCTAGCCGGC
>SDBS01002368.1_pt1 | contig 18864 bp, 15 predicted proteins | sample 2277091 | NCBI WGS metagenome assembly SDBS01 (sample SAMN10404972, study PRJNA504765) | marine sediment metagenome | isolation source: marine sediment core GS10_PC15, 163 cmbsf | place: Arctic Ocean: Southern Knipovich Ridge | collected 2010 | reverse complement strand
TAGACAAAAAACCGCGTACATCAAACATCTGTGTTCATCTGTGTGATCTGTGGGTCTCATCCGACTCAGGATGCTGGAATCAGCGGGGTGATTTCATCCGTCCCATTGACACCGCAATCACCGAATCTACGATTTTGATGCATCGAGCATCGAGCATCGAGCATCCAGCATCCAGAAAAAAATCGCCCCGCGGAGACCCGCGGGGCAAAGACCAAAAATAATGAAGAGAACGAAGAAGATTGGCGATTATGACTTCACGTCGCCGGTCGCGGCGCCGTGCAGCTTGACCTCGACCTTCTCCTCGAGATTGTCGTAGTACTCGTTGAGGACCGCAATCACCTCGGGTTTGGAGAACTCCTTCGGCACCGGCTTGCCCTCGCTCATGAGCTTGCGCAGCATGGTGCCCGAGAGCAGGAGGCGGGATCCGCCCTGGTACTGGCCGTCGTCGTCGATCACTGCCTTCGAATCGTGCGGGCAGGTTTTCATCGACGCCATCGAACCGCAGTCGTAGCAGTAGAAGGTCCAGTCCATGCACAGCGGCTGCAGCTTGAGCGAGCCGTCGGGGATCTCGTTGAAAATCTTGTGGGCGTCGAAGGGACCGTAGTAGTCGCCGACGCCGGCGTGGTCGCGGCCGACGATGAGGTGCGAGCAGCCGTAGTTTTGGCGGAAGACCGCGTGCAGCAGCGCCTCGCGCGGCCCGGCGTAACGCATCTCCATCGGGTAACCACCCTGGACGACGCGGTCGCGACGGAAGTAGTTGTCCACCAATGCGTCGATGGCTTTAACCCTGACATCCGCAGGGATGTCACCGGGCTTGAGCTTGCCAACGAGCTGGTGGATGTAGACGCCGTCGCAGACCTCGATCGCCACCCAGGCCAGGTAGGCGTGCGAGCCGTGCATCGGGTTGCGGAGCTGGAGCGCGGCGACCGTGCTCCACCCGCGATCCTCGAAGATCTTGCGCGCGTCGGCGGGGCGCTGGTAGATCTCGGAGAACATCTCTGGGTAATAGGACTCGGACAGCACCTTGGCCGGACCGGCGAGGTTGACCGGGCCCTGCGCCATTACCTTCTGCACCCCGGGGTGCTCGTTATCGGTGGTTTTGAAGACCTGCTCGCACTCGAAGTTCTTGTCGATCTCGTACTTCTCGGTAACCTTCATGGTGCCCATGATGGCCTCGGTCTCGGTGTCCCAGAGGGCCACCTCCTCACCAATCTCGATTGAGTCGGCCAGCTCCTGCGTCGCCGACAGGGTGATGGGAATGGGCCAGAAGAGTCGGTCCTTAGATGGCATCTGGAAACTCTCGCAGACGCCCTGCCAATCCTCCTTGCCCATGAACCCGTCGAGCGGCGTGAACGCGCCGATGCCGAGCATGATGAGGTCCGAGGTCTCGCGGGTGGTCATCGGGACCTTCTTGAGACCTTCGGCCTTCTTCAGCTCCTCGTCGCGCGCTGCGCCCTCGAGCAACAGCGGCTTCAGCTCCGGACTTCCGTGTGGTGGGACCAGTGTGCTCATCGAGTTGCCTCCTTTGATTCTCAAAAAATGCGACGGCCCGGATGGACCGTCAGGTCAGTAGTTTCTGACCGAAGATGAGCGGTTCTGCCGGATGAGGTGTACCAAGATCTTGATGCTCTGGTGCGCGTGAAAATCGGACGCATACCCACTGGTATGTGGAGCATTTTCGCGGGTGCCCAGAGCCCAAAAGATTGGTGCAGATCGATCGGTAAGAATCGCTCATCTTCGGCCTCAGTCAGCCTCCGTCGTCATCCGCTCGTGGGCCATGGCCAACGTGCGGTAGAGAATGTGCGCGAACTTGGAGTAGGGGACGGTCAGGAACAGGGTCAGCACGATCGCGAGGTGGATCACGTAGACCGAGCAGGCGAGGATCGGCGGCACCGCGACGAAGCGCAGAACCTCGGTGAGGACACCGGTGCCGATCACCGTGAGTATGACCCACAGGAAGAAGCGGTCGAACGGCGTCGTGATCCCCACCAGCTTGTCCCCCGTGGCGCGGCGGTTGAGCCACAGCAGGAAGCCGCCGATCACCAGCAGGAGAGCCGAGGTGTTCCCGAGCCACTTCACCCAGTGGGTGAGTGGGACCGGGTAGGCGAAGCCGAGATGCATCCACGACAGGAAAACAGTGTCCTTGTAAAGGTAGAGCACTGCAAATCCGGAGGTGATTGCGGCGCCGACGAATCCCCACATCACGAGAAAGTGCCCCCATCTTCGTTTTGGAACGCCCCGTTCGCAGGTCGCGAATTTCTTGTGGAGCCCGATGTCGATAAAGGCCGGAATCAAGGCGCCGAAAAAGGTCCCCGTTCGCTCCTGACCGGTCCCGAGCAATCGCCAATATTTTCGACCCGAGGTCCACAGAGCGAAGAGCACCCAGGCCGTGGTGGTGAAGTAGGTGATGTAGATCAGGGTGTGCGGCACGAAGTGCTCATAATGAAAATTGCCGTCGAGGGCGCCGAGCGCGGGGTCGATGCCGGGAATGTGGGCCCCGGTGGCGCCGAGCAGGATGATCCAGAAGAGGAGCGGACCGAAGATCAGGAGCGGCCAGGTCTTCTTGACGTTTCCGACGAGTTTCCCAAGAAAGGCCGGCGTCGCCAGGTGCTCCACGATCAGGGCGCGGGCAACGGCCATCATATCGCCGGGGTTGACCTCGCGGGGGCAGCGCACCGAACAGTCGTTGCACTGGTGGCAGAGCCAGGGACCCGGATCGGCGATGAGCCGGTCCACCAGCCCCCACTGCGCCCACAGAATCTGTCGCCGCGGAAACGGCGCATTGGCCGGCGCCAGCTCGCAGACGCTGGAGCAGGTGGCACACTGGTAGCAGCGGGCCGCGTTCTCACCGCCGCGGTCGAAGAACTCCTCGCGGAACTTTGATGACGTGTGAATGATCGGGATCGAGGCCATGTATCCCCCCTCCCTTTCCTAGAAACCCTTGAGTGGGTTCGGACCCATCTCATCGAGCTCTTCCGCGAAGTCGTCCAAGATCTGCGGAATGCGACCGAACTCGTCGTGCGACAGCTCGACCAGCTTGATGCGCTCGGGCTCCAGCGCGAGGCGCTCGAGCGTCTCACTGACGTTTTCCAGCCGCGTGTTGGCGAGCTCGGAGCCACGGACGTAGTGGCACTGGTAGTCGTCACCGTACTTGCAGCCGATGAGGATTACGCCGTCGATGCCGCGCGAAAGCGCCTCGGCGAGCCACACGATGTTCATGGAGCCGAGGCAGCGGATCGGAATGACGCGCACCCACGGGTTCCAGGTCGCACCGTTGGCGGCCGCCGCGTCGAGAGCGGGCACCGCGTCGTTCTCGCACATCAGCGCGAGGATGCGCGGTTTCTCCTCGTCCTCGTCGGGGACCTCCATCGCCTTGATCATTCCGGCCACCATGAGGACCGAGTAATCCGGGAAGCTGATGATCCGCTCCGGGCAGGCGCCCATGCAGATTCCACAGCGGCGGCAGCGCAGGGGGAAGAACTCCGGGGTGCCCTTCTCGTCCTCGTTTATCGTCCCGAACGGGCACTCCACGGTGCAGCGCTTGCAATCGGTGCAGCGCTGGAGGAAGAAGTCGGGGTAGGAGGTGTCGCCGGCACGCGGGTGGACCGCCTCGCCGCGTTTTGCCAGCTCGATGCACTGCACCGCCTTCATGGCGGCGCCGAGCCCATCCTCGGCCGCCTGCACCGACTCCATCGGGGAATGGACCGCGCCGGCGGCGTAGATGCCGGTGCGACGGGTTTCATAGGGGAAGCAGATGAAGTGGGAGTCGGGGAAACCGTACTCCAGGGTCGGTAGATCCGGTCCCTGGCGGTACTCCAGGTTGAGGATTTCGGTGCCCTCATACTCGGCGAGCTCCTCGGCGCGTTCGGCCGAGGCCTCACGCACCTTCGAGCTCTCCGAGTGCTCCGCCTGCTGGCAGGAGTCGTGGAGCTCGCGAATCAGCTCGCCGTCGGCGGACTGCGGGACCATGCCCACCGCCAGGACGACGAGATCCGCTTCAACGGCCACATTGTCGCCAAGGATGCTGTCGGTCAGGTGGATCGAGAGCTTGCCGTTGGTCTGAATCTTCTCCACATCGCCCCGCGCCATCATCATCTCGGCGTCCTTTTGGACGGCGAGGAAGAAATACTCCATCAGACCGGGCGCGCGGATGTCTTTGTAGATGACCGCGTTCTCGATGGCGGGGTCGATCTTTTTGACCTCCGCCACCTGCCGCAAGGTGTTGACGCAGCACTCGGACGAGCAGTACTTGAGGTGGTTCTCGTCACGCGATCCGGCGCACTGGATGTAGGCGATGCGCCCCGGCGTGCGGCCGTCGGACGGACAGGCGATCTTGCCGCCGACGAGCATTTTCTCGAACTCGTGGGAGGTCACGACGTCGGGCGAGGCGCCATAGCCGAGGTGCTCCAGCTTGGATGCGTCGTAGGGCTTGGCGCCGGTCGCCTGGACGATCGATCCCACCGTCATCTCGAGACCTGAGGATCCGTTGAGGCTGACCTTGAGCTGGCCCGGCTGGCCAGTGATCTCGACGATGTTGGTGGTCGTGAGCACCTTGATGTCGTCGTGGGCGTTCACCTCCTCGATCAGCCCCGGGATCGGGTTGGCTGCCGGCGCCTCGTAGGGTGGTTCTTCGGGTGGGATCGAGAGCTGATCGGCCAGAAGACCGCCGAGGTGGTCGTCCTTTTCGACCAGGACCACCGGGTGGCCGAGCCCGGCTGCCGTCAGCGCGGCCTCGAGCCCGGCGCGCCCGCCGCCGACGACCAGGACGGTGTCGCTGATCTCCTCTTCGAGCTTCTCGATGGGCTTGACGCCCCCGAGGCGCGCGAGGCCCATCCGCATGAGATCCTGGGCGAGCGCGGTGGTGTCCTCGTGCCCGGCCTCGTGCGACCAGGTGCAGTGCTCGCGCACCGCAGTCCGGACCATCGATGGTCCATCCTTGGTCAGGGTTGCGAACTCCCGGGTCTTGGCGCGCTCGGAGCAGGCGGCGACCAGGATGCCGTCGAGAGTATTTTCAGAAACCGCTCCCCTGATCGCATCCAACCCCTCGGGGGCGCACAGGCATTCGTGGGTGAGGGTGCAGGCGCAGCCGACGTCGTCGGCGGCCTCGATGACCTCGTCGACGTCGATCGCATCGCCGATTCCGCAACCCGTACACAGGAACACGCCAATCGTGTCCATCACGCCCTCCTTCCCGCAGCCACCATGGCGCGGGCTGCGGCGCCTGTCGCGTCCCGCACCGATGCCGCGACGTCCTCGGGACGGCGGGCGACACCTGCCACCGTGACGCCGGCGGCGAGATCGTCAAGGACAAATCCGTCGCTGTCCTTGCGGGTGAAGACCGCGAGGTCCTCGTCGGCCGCGTTGGGAACCATTCCGGTGGCGAGCACCACCAGATCGGCCTCGGCGTCGATGATTCTCTCGTTTTCGACATCTTCCACACGCAGCTTGAAGCCACCGTTCGATTGTTCGACGCGGCCGACCTTGCCCTTGGTCAAGGTCACGCCTTCGATGGCGGCCGTCTCGAGGAGGAAATCTTCGTTCCTTCCCGGGGTGCGACGATCGATGTAGTACATCGTGACCTCGGCGTCGGGCAGCTGCTCCTTCACGTACCGCGCCTGTTTGAGCGATGCAAGACAGCAGACGCCCGAGCAGTAGTTGAGATGGTTGACATCGCGCGAGCCGGCACATTGAACAAAGGCCACTCGTGCCGGCGCCTCACCGTCGGAGGGCCTCAGGATCTTGCCGCCGGTGGGCCCGCTGGGCGACGCCATTCGCTCCATCTCGACGTTGGCGATGACGTCGTCGAGACCGCCGCCCAGCTCCTCGAGCCTTTCGAGAGGGTACGGTTTCCAGCCGGTGGCGACCACCACCGCCCCGACCTCGAAGGTCTCTGTCGTCGCCTCGGCGTCGAGATCGACGGCGTCGTAGGTACATGCCTCCGCGATCTTCTTCGCCTCGTCATCTCCTACCGCGGCACGATCGAAGGTGTAGATCCTCGGCCACGCGCTGGGGTGGGGGAGGCGGATCGCCTTGGTCTTCGACATCCCCAGGTTGTGGGGGTCGTCGATCTCGGTCGTGCAGGCTTTCTCGCAGTCGCCGCACGCCGTGCAGTTGGCCTTCACCCAGGCCGGGCCGGTGGTGATCTCGATCGACCAGCCGCCGTCGCCGGCCTCCGCGGCCGAAACCGTCGAGCCGGTCAGAACGCGGATTCTGGAGTTGCGCTCGAGACGGCGGATGTTGATCTCCATTCCACACGATGGGGGACACATCTTGGGGAAGTAGTTGTTGAGGCGGACGACGCGGCCACCGATGGTCGCCTCGCGCTCGATCAGGATGACCTCGGCGCCGGCCTCGGCCGCCTCGAGGGCTGCGGTGACGCCTGCGATGCCGGCGCCGATGACGAGCAGAGGCTTCTTGGCTTCGCTCATTGCTGACTCCGTTCGACAGCTTCCTCATTGACCTTCAGGGTCGGCTCGGCGAAGAGCGCGAACCGGAGCCACCGGAAGGCGAATCGAAGGAGGGCCTCATCATTGGTCTTGAGTTCCTCGAGAGCCTCGGGTTGGATGTCGAACCGCTCGCAGAACGAGGACTCGAAGACGAACGTGCGAAAGGTGTCGAGGTTGTAGCATGCGGTGTAGAACATGTGCATTCGCTTGGGATCGAGGGTGCGCCCGCCGATGAACCACGGGTGGCTGACGAGATCGCGGAAGCCCGCCTCGAGATCGTCCTGTGCCGCCAGCCCCTGATCTGAGTGCCAGCTCGATGCCGTCCACTGCTTGCAGTCGGTCTGATGTCGCCCCTTGCAGTGATCGTCCTCGAAGAGGAAGTACATCGGTTTCGGTTCCTCGCCCGCACGCGCCGGCGGGATGGCCATGCCGAGGGGGTACATTCGGCATGCCCATGGGCGGTCCTCGTAGACCGTACAACCCTCGTCGCCGACAAAGGGACAGGGTTTCGCATCCTCGTCCTTCATCTTCAGCATGATCATCGGAAGCTGGAGGTCCTTGGTGATCGGGTTCGAGGTGTGGGTCTCGAGGAAATCCTGGGTATTCATACCGAGTTGGCGCGCCAGACGAAGAACATCGAACGGTGTCAGCACGATGTTGACGTCGGCGCAGCAGGAGTTGAAACACGGAACTCCGGGGTGGCAGGTGAAATCGAAGGATTCACCCTCTGTGAGCTGTTTCTTGTCTACCAGGAATTGTGGCAGGCTCGCGTTGGCGGTGCTCATGAGCAGCCTCCATTATCTGATGGGTCTGATTCATCGACGGAGGCCCCGATAATGCAGTCCTTGACCGCGTTGGCGGACCACACCGCCAACGGTGACGCTTTGCCGGTGATGGGATCCACTCGGTAGCGGTACGACGCCTTGACGGCGTAGTTTGACTCCAGGTGCTCCCATCCTCGGACGTAGTAGGGGCATTCGTCGTTGAAGCAGGCAAGGTGAAAATCACCCTCGAATCCTGCGGCGTCGGGGAGCTCGAAGGCTTGCAGCTCCTGGTCACAGTGCGGGCACACGGGGTGTTGGGAGATGGTCAAAAAAACCTCGGTGAGAAAAGGCCCCAGGCGCCGAAGCGCCCGGGGCCGGAATAAAGACCGGAATCAGCTCATCGGGAGAATGTCGCGTTTGACCATCTCCCACTCTTCCGTTTCCGGGTCCATGATGCAGTTGACGAAGCACAGCCAGTTGTCGTTGTCCAGCTTGGGGAAGTCGGCGCGGAAGTAGTAGCCCGGCCAACGGGTCTCCTCGCGGAACATGATCGTCCGGACGTGCGCTTCGGCCTGGTACATCCGGTGGACGTTCTCCCAGCATCGCATCAGCTCGTGAAGATCGGGCGCACCGAGGTTGACGGCGTCTTCCTTGAGTACTCCGAGCAGCTCGAGGCCCTTGGCGCAGAGGAACTTGGAGGTCGTGAACTGGGAGCCCACGCCGCCGGCGTACTCGTCCATGAGCTTCTGCAGCCGGAACATGAACATCTTCGGCAGGATGTAGTTGGGGTTGACGTCGATCTGTGAGGTGAAGTCCTTGTGCTCGGCAAAGACGTCGAGCGGTTTGAGGGTCTTCTCCTTGAGCGCCTCGATGGTGGCGTCCGAGACCGTCGGCATCGGTGGGTTCTCGTTCACCAGGTAACGGATCGCCGCTTTGGCGGCGATGCGACCCTCGGCGTGTGAGCCGGAGGAGAACTTGTGCGACGAAGCGCCGGTGGCGTCACCAGCAGCGAACAAGCCCTTGGTGGTACACATGTTCTCGTAGCCCCAGAAGTATTCGGGCGGTGCCAGATCTTCTGGGCCGCTGACCCAGGCGCCGGAGGCGCCGGAGTGCGAGCCGATGAAGTACGGCTCGGCGGCTGCGATCTCGGAGGGCTTCTCTTCCGGTTGGACGTCACTGGCAGCCCACAGAATGGCCTGCGAGATGGTCATGTCGAGGAAGTCTTCCCAGGCCTCGCTCTCGAGCTCCTTCATCTTCTTCTTGTGGGCCTTTGGGTCGTCCTTGTACTGGTCGGCGATCTTCTGGATCGCCTCTGCGGTCTGCATGTAGATCGGGCCCTTGCCCTCCATGACGTCGAGCATGCCGAGCCAGTTGCGGAGGTTGGCCGGGATCGGCTTCACCATCCCGTAGGGCTTCCAGTTCTCGAGCTCGTCGCGTCGCTCGACCATGTACTCGCCACCGAAGGCGTTGGTCGCGCGGGATTTGAAGAGCAGGAACCAGGCGCCGACCGGACCGTACGCGTCCTTGAAGCGGACCGGGATGAAACGGACTTCCTGGCAGGTCATCTCGGCGCCGGCCTTCAAGGTGAAGAACGCAGAGGAGCCGGAGTTCCAGGGCGGATACCACGCGCGCCCGAGGCCCTCGCCCGTGGACCGAGGCTTGAAGACGTGCACTGCGCCGCCCATGGCGACAAAGACCGCCCGCGCCTTGAAGATGTAGAACTTTTCGTCCCGCACCGAGAAGCCGTACGCGCCCTTGAGCTCGCCGTCTTCGATGATCGGGCCGACGATAAAGATGCGTTCGAGGATGTTATCCGCACCGAGGGCGTTCTTGGCGGCCTCGGCGACGATGACCTTGTAGGACTCGCCGTTGATCATGAGCTGCCAGCGACCCTCGTGGACGTAGCCGCCGTCCTCGGCCTTCCAGATCGGAAGGCCCCACTTCTCGAAGAGGTGGACCGAGCTGTCGACGTGCCGGGCGATCGAGGCAACCAGGTCGTCACGAGCGACGCCCATGAGGTCCTGTTTCACGTAGTTGACGTACTCCTCGACGGTGTTGTCACCCTCTTTGAGCCCCACGTACTGGTTGATGGCGGAGAGGCCCATGGCCACCGCGCCGGAGCGGTCCACCGCGGCCTTGTCGACCATCGTGACCTTGAGGTTGTTCTTTTTGGCCCAGTGGGCGGCCTCGACCGCGGCGCCGCAGGACGCCATGCCGCCGCCGAGAATCAGAAGATCGGTTTCGACTGTGACAGTTTCAAAGTTAGCCATCATTTCCCCCTACTTCGTCCACACGTCGCAGCCGAGGGAATCCGGCTCGGTGAAGAGGATTGGACCTTCGAGGTCCGGGTCGGTGTTCCAGCCGCCGGTCGGCTCCGCCTCGCCTTCGGGCGTGGTGCGGATCGGGAACTTGAACCGCTTCACCAGGCCCGAGCGGAACTTGACGGTCCACATGATGGAGTCGGTCGAGCGCAGCGGAACCACGGACGCGCCCATCGGCACGAAGTCCGCATATCCGCGGACGTCGACCGCCTGGGTCGGGCAGATCTTGACGCAGTTGTAGCACTCCCAGCACATTTCGGGCTCACGGTTGTACGCCTTTTCACTCTCCTTGTCGAGAACCATGAGGTCGTTCGGACAGATGTGTTGGCAGGCGGTCTTGTCGAGCGCCTTACACCCGTCACACTTTTCGACGTTGACGAAACTTGGCATGTACGTCTCCTCCTTTCAATTTCGGAAAACTCGTGTTGGTCGGTAACTACACCTCTTCCTCATCACGGCCTTTCGAAGCAAGAGCTGTGCCTGTTTTCACAATCGATTGTGAGATTCTTCGCGGTTCGTCGGGAAGATACAGATATCACGGGACTTGCAGCGAGCACCGAGGCCTCCCGTCGGTGTGGGCCACACCCTCGACGGAGGAGGTCGGGCCGCACACCGCGAGTAGGTGGAGAACGGAAATTCTGTGGGGGGTCGGTGAGAGCTCAAGGAATGACGACGTAAGTCATTTCATTAGAGGTGTTACGATGAAATTTCAGATATTCTGGTCAAAGACTGTGAAAAATTTCACTTGTAATTGCATGAGTGGTTTGCGTGCTGGTTCACGATGCTGTTGTTACGAAAATGTTACGCGGCTGGGCCTCCCTGAACACAACCTCTTACGGTGTGGAGAGTTCCATTCACTTCGATCCCGTTACCAGCCTGGAACGAGGTGTTTGGAGGCATCGGCCGCATCGACCGTCGGAAGGTCATGTCGGGTCCTCTCCCGGTCCGCCAGGAGCGGCGTAACTAGAGTATTGATGGAGAGTTGGCGTTTCCATGGCGAGGTTTTCAAATGCCGTCGGTGAGGTCGACGTCCACGAGGCAAACGATCGTAGGGTGGATCGGTTACCAGGATGTGACGAGGAGGGCTCGGGGACCCTGTGCGGAGTGGTTTCACCACCTCAATCCCGGCATCGAATGTGCAAAGATCGAGGGCCATCAACGCGGTTTACCGCGGATCAGGGGGCAACAATGCGACTAATTCTTCTCGGACCACCGGGCGCCGGCAAGGGGACCCAGGCCAGGTTCATCTGTGAGCGGTACAAAATCCCGCAGATCTCTACCGGCGATATGCTGCGGGCGGCGGTGGCTGCCGGCACCGAGCTCGGGAAACAGGCGAAGACGGTGATGGACAGCGGTGGGCTGGTTTCCGACGACATCATCATCGGTCTCGTCAAGGAACGGATCAGGGAGTCCGACTGTACGTCGGGATTTCTCTTTGACGGCTTTCCGCGCACCCAGGCGCAGGCGGAGGCGATGAGGGATGCCGGAGTCGACATCGACGCGGTGGTCGAGATCGCGGTTCCTGACGACGAGATCGTCAAACGCCTCACGGGTCGGCGTTCTCATCCGGGATCGGGAAGGGTCTACCACGTCGTATTCAACCCGCCCAAGGTGGAAGGGGTGGATGACATCACCGGCGAGCCCCTGGTCCACCGTGACGACGACCGGGAGGAGACCATTCGCAATCGACTGGCCACCTACCACGCCCAGACCGAGGTTCTGACCGATTTCTACGGCGACCTGGAGGCCAAGGGCGAGGCGGGAGCGCCAAAGCTCATCAAGGTGGACGGAACGCAGGCGATTGAGGGCGTCAGAGACGAGACCCTGGCGGAGCTGGAGAAGCTGGGTTGAGAGTTGAGAGTTAAGAGTTAAGAGTTGAGAATCGACAGGCGGATGGCGATAACTCAAAACTCAAAACTCAAAACTCAAAACTCAAAACTCAAAACTCTCAACTCCTACCGTTCGAGCGTCAGCTCGAACGGGATGTCCGCCGTGCTCTCCTCGAGCTCGATGACCAATCGCCAGCGTCCGGGCTGTACGCCCCCGGTGACCTTGAAAACGAGGGGGCCCCAGCACTCCTCGAACGTGCTGATGGCGATCTCATCCTGAGCGAAGCCACCCACGGGCTCCTCGAGGAACCAACGGTCGCAGAGTCGACGATCTTCGTCATACATCGAAAGCGGCGCCGACGACGACACCGCACGACGGACTCGGGAGTGAATCTCGCGGTAGGCCTCTCTGAATTCGGCCTGGGTGATGAGCGGTAGGCGGCGTCCGTCGGGGGTCCGAACCGAGATGTCTCTGCGGTGGATCTTGGTGATGCCGCCGCTGTGGGCGCCTCTCAGGTGAGCTACGAGGATCAGCCACTCGCCGCCGAGATCTCGTTTGGCTTGAAAAAACCGGACCGTCGCCTGGATCTCTGGTCCCTCATAGACCACCGAGTAGCGGCCGGTCTCGCGAACGCCGCCATCCACCCTGCCGGAATCCGTCGAGCACGTGCTGATGACAAACGTCAAGAGACCGAGCATCAGAACCTGGATCTTCCGCATGGTCGTACCTCTCCTCGGGAGACTCTCACCTCTATTTCGATATGTCCATCGCTTGCCCCGTCGACGCCGCGGAGCTATCCTCGGCCGACCGATGGAGTACCGAAACGACAGCGAGATCTGGGTCTTCCACCTCAAACGCGGCGGCGGCCATGCGGTGCTCAGCTGGATCGCGCACAACAGCGACCGCCAGGTCTTCCATCTGAACAATGCCTTCAGCAAGCCCCTCAAGGCGCGGTGGCGTGGCGAGAAGATCTTCCGCAGGATCACTGATCCCCAACGATACGGGGGCCCCGGTCGGCGCGTCTTCAACTTCGAGCTTGACCCGTCCGCATCGTACCGCCAGGTGGCCCGGATGCCGAAGGAGGTTCTGCTCACCAACGTCGAGAACTTCAGAATCGACCGCATCGCGGAAGAACCGTTGCTCGGATCCGGCGCACATCAGCTCATCGGGCACAGCCGGCATCGCGTGACCGTGCTCGTGCTCCGCGACGCCTTCAACAACTTCGCCAGCGTCCGCCGGGGCAAGCGGAGGATGCGCAACCGTCTGAGTCGTTTCTACCGTACCCACTGGAAGGCGTACGCCCGGGAGTACCTCGGTCTGACGGGATATCTGCCTGAGGATACTATCATGATCAGCTTCAACTCGTGGTTTTCAGACGAATCGTACCGCCGCCGAATCGCGGAGCAGCTCGGCCTCCCGCACTCGGACCGGGGTTTGGATCGGTTGTCTCAGGATGGCGGCGGGAGCTCATTCTCGGGGCAGGAATATCAGGACCTGGCCCGGGAAATGGACGTTCTGGATCGCTGGCGCCACTTCGTGGACGATGACGAATACCGGTCGGCCTTCGACGAGGAGACGGTTGATCTGTCCAACCGGATCTTTGGCGATATCACCGGCGGCGCGATCACCGGCCGCCGGCCATGACGGTGACCCTGAAACACAAGCGATTGCGGACGCTGACCGCCCGTCTCGTGCGGGCCACAGGGGCTACGCCGGACGTGGTCTTCGGTGTCAACGCGCCGCTCCGCGTGTGTCCGCTGGGCGCTCACGTCGATCATCAGGGCGGTGCGGTGACCGGGTTGACGATCGATCGGTCTGTCATGTTGGCCGCCGTGCCCTTGCCGGAGCCGGTCCTCCGTGTCGAGAGCCTCGATTTCAAGGGTAGGGTCAGGGTCGACCTGACGGCGTCGCAACCGCCGCCGACCGGAGATTGGGGGGACTACGCTCGCGCCGCGGTCGGAGTCCTCAGCGCCCGCCGCCGTCTCGATCGCGGTCTTTATGCAGTGATCGGCGGCGATCTGGCGGGGGCCGGTCTGAGCTCCTCCGCAGCGGTTTTGATTTGTTATCTGCTCGGGCTGGCACGCGCCAACCGGTTCGACCTCGATCGCCGCGACGTCGCGACCCTCGTGCAGCGGGCCGAGAACTCGTACATCGGGGTCGCGAGCGGTCTCCTGGACCAGTCGATCATTCTTTTTGCCGGCAAGGGCCAACTGACTCATGTCAACGTCTCCGATCTCTCGGTGGAGAGGGTGACGGCGCGCGAGGGGGCGCCTGAGGTCGGCGTCGTCGTCGCGTTTTCAGGAATATCGAGAGCTCTCGCGGGGTCGGGTTTCAACACCCGTGTGGAGGAGTGCCACGAGGCCGCGAGGATCCTGTTGGGTCACGGCGGGCGGGCGGCGAGCCGGCGACCGCTGTTGTCCGAGGTCGAGCCCGAGCTCTTCGATCGTTTCGCTGCCGAGCTGCCCGACAGCCTCCGGCGGCGGGCGATGCATTTTTTTGGCGAACGCCAGCGCGTGATCGACGGAGTGGAGGCCTGGCGGCGGGGTGATCTGGCCCGTTTTGGTCAGCTGATGAGCGCGTCGGGTGAGAGCTCGATCCGCAACTACGAGTGTGGCACGCCCGAGCTGGTCACGCTGTATGAGCTGCTGCGCAAAACTCCTGGGGTTTTTGGGGCGCGTTTCTCGGGTGCGGGTTTTGGCGGAAGCTGTGTGGCGCTGGCCGATCCCGCCGCCGGCGAGGAGATCGCCGACGCGGTGTCACGGGGGTATGCGGCGGCCCATCCTGACGCGGCTGCAAACGCGGGTTGTCATGTGTGCACGCCCGCGGGACCGGCCCGATTCGTGGATGGTTGTCGCTGATGCAGGCGGTGATCCTCGCTGCGGGTCTCGGGACCCGACTGCAGCCGGTGACCCGGGATCGCAGCAAGGCGATGGTCCCGACGCTCGGTCGGCCGCTTGTTGAGAGGGCCATGATGCCGTACGCCGCAAACGGGATCAGGGATTTCGTGCTCGTCGCGGGTGCGGACGACGAGGAGATCACACGCCACTTCACGCGTAGCTCGAGTCTCGACGTGACGATCCGCTTCGCGGTCCAGGAAGAACGATTGGGAATGGCCCACGCCCTTGCGGCGGCGGCGGACCTCATCGAGGGCCCCTTCGTGCTGTCGGCGTGCGACAGCCTGGTCTCGGTGGAACACGTGGGCGAGGTCCTCTGTGCAGCCGACAGCGCAGACGCGGTGTTGAGCGTTCTCGATGTCGAGGCGGAGCTCGTGGGGCGTAGCGCGTCGGTGGAGCTGGACGGAATTCGGGTGAGGCGCATCGTGGAAAAGCCGGCCCCCGGGGAGGCGACGTCGAACACGGTCAGCCTACCGCACTACGTGTTCCCGCGACGGCTGATCGACCACCTGCAGCGGGTCGGGCGCTCGGTGCGGGGGGAGTACGAGATTCAGGATGCAATCCAGACACTGATCGACGATGGCGGAAGGGTGGTTGGTGTTCGGGCGGCGGAACGGCGTCAGGTGTCGACGCCGGAGGACCTTCTGGCCCTGACGAAACAGCTACTGCGTGATGAGATCGAACCGACGCACATCGCACCGGCGCGGGTGGGCGTGGGCACCAATCTGGTCGGACCACTCCGGATCGAGGCGGGGGTCGTGATCGGCGATCATTGTGAGATCGGTCCTGAGGTCTATCTCGAGTCCGGAGCGTCCCTCGGCAACGGCGCGGTGGTCCGGGAGTCCGTGGTCCTGCGCAACGCGAGGGTGCGCGACGACGAGGTCGTCGAAGGCAGGGTGTTTACCGCCCTCTAATAACTAGCGAACCGCTCTCGAGATTGTCCGCGGTTGCCGTGACCACGATCTCTTCCGCGCGGTCGCCAAGGGTCAGGTAGGCTCGTCCCTCGCCGCGCGCCATCAGCACCTCGTTGGTGTCGGTGTAGGTGCGGAGACGGGCGTCCCCTTCAGCTTCCAGGTGAACGTGCCCGTTCCAGTCCCGCACCGGCACGCCTTCGGCATCGAGGATCACGAGATCGACAGCGATGGTCTTGCCGGTTGAGGGTGTGGTGTCGTTGACCGTGAGCCCCACACTCGTCGCCTCACCCCAACCGCGGATGACGGCCTCGGCCGGAAAGCCCTGCCGAACCCCGCTCGCCCGGATCTCCTCGAAGCCGCCGTCGATGCGGGCCCGGTGGTGAAGAGCGCCCTCGAGGGTCGCAAAGGGCTCACCGTCGAGCGTCAGCTCGACCCGGCCACAGTTGCTGAAGACGTGAAGCTCGCATACCTCGGCGACCCGGATCACGAATAGGGACACGAATGGCTCCTCGGCATAGCGCGCCCGAAACAGCTCGGCCGCCATCTTCGGCCGCCGCCAGGCGTCGAACAGACCCGTCTGCCGGCGGAAACGTCTGCGGTGCTCGGTGGCGTAATCGGTCAGGCTCCACACCGCGTGCCCCGCCAGGTAGGGACGGTCCATCATCAGCTCCCACTCGCGCTCGAGGGTTTCAACCTGGATCAGCTCCTCACGGTCGTCACCCTTGACGCTGGTGGGGTGGTTACAGCACTCGGAGAGGACAACGTTACGGAGTCTGCTCGCGCCGCGCGCCTCCTCGAGCATATCGAGCTCGTAGTTGACCGCCCATACGTCGGGAATGCCGACGGTGTGTTGGCGTCGCGCCCGGTAAAGGTGGTTTTCGGCGTAGGTTACGGGCCGCCCTGGATCGAGCCTTCTGGCGATGTCTTTGAGCTCGACATAGACCTTGCGCGAGCGCGACTCGTTGCCCATGCCCCACAGGATGACCGATGGGTGGTGTCGATCGCGAAGGATGAGATCGCGCATCTGTCGCCGCGCCGCCCGTCGCCAACCGCAGGCCGACCGGACGCTCTTCCAGGACGCGATCTCGGGGTAGACCATGATCCCGAGCTCGTCGCAGGCGTCGAGGAAAGCCGGGTGCTGGGGGTAGTGCGACAGGCGGACGAAGTTGAAGCCGTAATCCACGAGGAGTTGGGCGTCGGCGCGGTGGAGCTCCTCCGGCAGCGCGTTTCCGAACCCGGGAATCGCCGCATGCCGGTTGCAGCCGTGGAGATCGACCCGGGCGCCGTCGAGGAAGAAGCCCTCGTCGGGCCGGAACTCGGCGCGGGTGATTCCGAAGCGGACTCGCACGACGTCCGCGGGACCTTCGTCGGTTTCCAATCGGCTATCGGCCCAGTAGAGCTGTGGATTCTCCGGCGACCAGCAGCGGGGTTTCGGAACGGTCGTCGAGACCACCACGGTGCCGTCGCCGATCGACACGGGTTCCGCGGCAGCGATTGGGGCGCCATCCGCAGCGGTGACGGTCCAGCTCAACCGGCCGTTTTTCGGGGACGATTCGAGCCCGTTGACCGCACAGCGCAGCTCGAGGACCTCGGCTCCGTCCGGCCCGCGGGTGCACACGATTTCAACACGGTCGGTGTCGATGTGGAGCGCCGGCACCCGCTCGATCCACACCCGCCCGGCGAGGCCGCCGTGGAGCAGGAAATCTGGATCGCGCTTCCCGGGCAGGACGTTGCGGTGAAAAAGATTATCGAGCCGCACCGCCAGCATGTGCGGCCCGGCGGTGAGCGATACCGGGAGATCGATGTCGAAACCGAGGTACTGGCCATCCACCCGGGCCAGGCGAGCGCCGTCGAGCCATACTTCGCCGACGCCGTAGAAGCCTTCCGAGCGTAGCCGCCAGAATCCGTCGCCGGTCGGGGGCAGCTCGAAGATCCGGCGGTAGGCGCCCCAACCGGAGTAGCTGCGGCGGCCGTGCTGAAAGGTGTCACGGTCGTTCCAGCAGTGGGGGAGGTTTACCATCTCGCCGCCGTCGCCGCGCCCCCGAAGCCAGCCGCGATCGACCCGTCCGCGCGCGAACTCCCAACCGAGGCTGAGGTCATGACGCGTTCGTAGCGGCGTTTCAATCATTGGCGGCCATGGTACAGGCTCCCGCCCAGCCAGCCGTTCGGATACAAGATACAGGATGCAAGATGCAGGGCTGCCCACTCACCTGCCCGGATACAGGATCCAGACGCCCAACCACTCACCCCGGTTCAGGGATTGGGCGGGTGAGACTTGTATCTTGCATCTTGTATCTTGCATCTTGCATCCTGCATCTTGCATCTTGCATCTTGTATCCCTGCACCCTGTGCCCGAATTATCAGGGAGAAGCCTCCGGCTTGGAGATTGCTTCCTTGAGTAATCGCGTGAGCTTGTCAGGATCGGTGGTGGGGAGCTGACAGGCGAAGTCCTGGCAGACGTAGGCGGCAGCCTTGCCCAGGACGGGCGTGTAGGCCTCGGCGAAGGGCGCCAATCGGCGGATGGCGGCGCCGGATGGGCCCGACGGCACCAGCAACACGGCCGCGTGCGGCAGGTACATCTCTCTGACGGTGGAGATCAGAGCCGCGGTGTCGTCGGCCCCGGGATCCCCGGCAATGACCACCTCGAGCGACGGACCGGCGGCGCGCTGGAGTGCGCCCACGAGCTGGGCGTGGGCGGACGGGAGGCGGCCCGCGTCGGCGGCAAAGGCGGAAAATATCTTGTCGGCGGTCTCCAAGTTCCTCTCATCGCCGGTCAGCCGGGCGAGGCGGACGAAGTTGTCGGCTGCCATCGAGTTGCCCGAGGGAATGGCGCCGTCGTAGACCTCTTTTTGCCGGACCAGTAGCTCCTCGTTGTCGTCGGCTGTGAAGAAAAATCCGCCGCGGGCTTTGTCCCAGAAGAGCTCGAGGGTCTGCTGTTGGAGCTCCAGCGCCTGCTCGAGGTACTTTGGGTTGAAGGTGGCGTCGTAGAGCTCCAACATGGCCGTCGTCATGAAGACGTAGTCGTCGAGGAAGGCAGGGATCGAGGCCTCGCCGTCGCGGTAGCGGTGGAGCATCCGGCCCTTGGAGGTGTGCATCTCATCGAGAACGAAGCCGGTGGCTCGCTCCGCGGCGCGGATCCACTCGGGTTCGCCGAACACGCGTCCGGCAGAGGCAAGGGCGGCCGCCATCAGCCCGTTCCAGTCGGCGAGCACCTTGTCGTCCTTGAGGGGGTGCACGCGGTTTTCGCGGATGTCGAAGAGACGGGTGCGGAGTAGCTGCAGCCGTTGCTCGAATTCCTTCTGCCTCATCTGAAGCGTCTCTGCGTTTGCTGCATGGCTGTCAGAGAGGTGGGGGATGTTGCGTCCGGTTCGCGTGCCCTTCACCTCGTCGGTGTAGTTCCCCTCGGCGCTGAGATTCCACACCGAAGCGGCGAGGGCGGCGTCCTCCTTGCCCAGGATCTCTTCGACCTCGGCCAATGTCCACAGGTAGAAGAGGCCCTCCTCACCCTCGCTATCGGCGTCCTCGGCCGAGTAGAACGCCCCTTTGGGTGAGGTCATGTCGCGTAGCACGTAGGTGACGATCTCGCGCACGGTGTGCTCGAAGATCGGGTTCGACGTTGCCAGCCATGCCTCGGTGTAGGCCATGATCAGCATCGCCTGGTCATAGAGCATCTTCTCGAAGTGCGGCACGAGCCA
>SDBS01002367.1_pt1 | contig 18887 bp, 20 predicted proteins | sample 2277091 | NCBI WGS metagenome assembly SDBS01 (sample SAMN10404972, study PRJNA504765) | marine sediment metagenome | isolation source: marine sediment core GS10_PC15, 163 cmbsf | place: Arctic Ocean: Southern Knipovich Ridge | collected 2010 | reverse complement strand
CTTTGGGGGTGGTGGATTTTGTAAAGCATATTAATATTTTGCAAGAAAATGGAATGACTTTGACGGCAGAACCGTGGCAAGGAAGAGAAAAGGCTGTTCGTTTGATGACGGTACATAAGGCGAAAGGCTTGGAGTTTGAGCATGTGTTTATGACAAAGTTGACGGATCGTCATTGGGGGAATATTCGAGATATGAATCGGGTGCCTTTGCCGGCCGGCATTATTAAGTTTGATCCAGTTTCGGGGCAGGAAAATAATGAAGATGAAAGAAGACTTTTTTATGTGGCGTTAACACGAGCTAAGCAGCAGGTCTATTTAACTTCGGCTCGACATAATGACAGTGGTCGAGAACTTATTCCATCTATTTTTGTAAGGGAAGTGTCTGATGAATTTATGCAAAAAATTGAAGTTAGTGCGACAGAGAATGTGTTAGAAAAGCAATTACATAATTTAACAATGGTACCTAAGAGAGAGGCTCATGTGCAGGAGTGGTTAGAAGGAAAGCTTAAGGGTTATGTGATGAGTGTGACTCATCTTAATAACTATTTGGAATGTCCAAAACTATTTTATTATAGAAACCTACTGCGAGTACCGGCGGCTAAAACAAAGCATATGGCTTTTGGTACAGCAGTGCATAATGCGTTACGTGATTTTTTTGCGCAGTATGGTGTAAAAGGAAATGTGCCTGATATGGATTATTTGATTGAAAAGTTTAATTATCATTTAGGTTTAGAAGATTTAATAGAAAGTGAGAAGAGTGACAGTGTAGAGTTTGGAAAGAAGGTACTGACTCAATATTATGATTTTTACAAAGAAGATTTAGTGGCTAAAACATTATTGGAATATGATTTTCGACCACATGGCGTACATCTGGACGACCTATTATTAACGGGAAAGTTGGATAAAGTAGAAATTACTGGGGATGGTAAGAAAGTGAATGTGGTGGATTACAAAACGGGAAATCCTGATAATGCAGCTAAGCATTTGAGATCGGGTGAAAGCTATCGGAGACAGTTGGTATTTTACAAATTGTTGGGTGATTTGTCGCCGCGGTTTGAGTATGAAGTGGAGAGTGGTGAGATAGATTTTGTTCAGGCCAGTAAGCGAACTGGAAAGCTGGTAAAGAAAAAGTTTGAAATTAGTGTTGATGAGGTGGAGGAGCTAAAGGAAACCATTAAGAAAGTTTGGGGGGATATAAAGGAGTTAAAGTTTTTGGAAGATGAAGGATGTGGGGAGTGTGAGTATTGTAAAGAGAAAGCTATATAAGTTGGCATAATGTAGAAAGATGTCAACTATTGTGGTGTTTTATTAGTGGAGGTATAGTTAATTGTAGATATGAAGAAAGCGTTAACAGTTGGCGTCGTGGTAACTTTTATTGTAATTGGAGGTATCTTATTCTATAGATCGACAGAGCCAAATGGTGATAGTGGTGGTGATTTAGTGCCCGAGGAGCCGATGGAGTTTAAAGAAGAAGGCTCGGTGTCTAATGGAGGTCAGTTTTTACAAATGGAACCGTCATTGGCTCCGCCGAGTGAAGTATTAAATAATGATGATTTATCTCAGCCGTCAGATAGTACGAATATAGATACAGTAACGGAGGAAAAAGTGGCAAAGCTCATAAGTGATGTGACGGTATCAATGACTGACACGGGTTTTGTGCCGAGCTTCGTAACTGTGGAGGCTGGTACCAACGTGATATTTATGAATGATGGGCAAGCATTGCATTGGCCGGCGTCTAACGTTCATCCGACACACGAAATATTGTCAGGGTTTGATGCTAAGCAAGGGCTGCATACTGGAGAAAGTTATTCTTTTGTGTTTGAGAAAAAAGGAGAGTGGGGATTCCATGATCATCTGTTTCCGAAGTTAAAGGGAGAAATTGTTGTTGAGTGATTGGTAGTTGAATAGTTATGTGTAGTCGCTTAAAGCGATTAATTTTATTATACTTCTTAATATGACAGATACAGTAACATTTTATGGCGGGGCAGGGGGAGTGACGGGCAGTAAGCATCTTTTAGAGATAGCTGGTAAGCGTATTTTGTTGGATTGCGGGACTTTTCAGGGATTGCCTGATGTGAGAGAAAGGAATCGTAGTGTGCCTTTTCCTCCAGAGTCGATTGATCATGTGGTGTTATCGCATGCTCACATTGATCATTGTGGGATGTTGCCATTACTGGTTAAGCGAGGATTTACTGGTTCAATTTTTGCTACAGAAGCAACAAAAGATGTGGCGCGATTGATGCTTAAAGACATGGCTAAGATTGAGTTACAGGATGCGGAATATAGGAGGCGCAAGAAAATTGGTCCGCCTGATGAGCGTGAACCTTTGTTTGATGTGGCTGATGTAGCGGATGTGATGGATAAAATTGTGGCGTTGCCGTATGTGCGGCATAACGATGAATGGCAGACAATAGAGAAAGGAATAAAGGTGAAGTTGTACGATGCGGGACATATTTTAGGGTCGGCTGTAATCGTGTTGGAGATAGAGAAAGGGGATGGAGTAAAACGGGTAGCGTTTACGGGAGATTTGGGTCCGCCTAATATGCCGTTATTATTTAATCCACAAGTGCCACGAGAAGAGATTGATACGTTATTGTTAGAAAGCACTTATGGGAGTCGAGTGCATAAATCGATGGCGGGTACGGAAGATAGTTTGGTTAATAACATCAAGACGGTATTTAATAGGGGGGGAAGGATGATAATGCCGGCATTTTCATTGGGACGTACACAGGGCATCGTTTACCTTTTGCATAAGTTAACTGACGAAGGACGGATACCGCGTTTTCCTATTTATGTTGATTCACCGCTGGCGACAAGATTGACTGAAATATATAGAAAGCATCGTCGTGAATATGACGATAGTTCTTGGGAAGACTTTAGGGGACCACAAGATAAGCCGTTGGATTTTAAAAATTTAATATATACAAGGTCAGTAGAGGAATCAAAGCAATTAAATAATATGGCAGGGCCGTTTATGATTATTTCCGCATCAGGCATGATGTCGTATGGCCGGGTAGTTCATCATTTGCGTCAATATATTTCTGATAAAAATAATGCAATATTTGTGACTGGATATCAGGCTAGGGGAACTTTAGGAAGACGAATTTTAGATGGGGTCAAGTGGGTTGAGATATTCAGAGATCGTTTAAAAGTTAGAGCGGATGTGTTTTTACATAATGAATTGTCTGCTCATGCTGATCGTAATCAATTACAAGATTATGCGGAAGGAATAAAGGGGCTTAAGAAGGTTTTTCTTGTGCATGGTGAGCCGCATCAGGCTGATGATTTAAAAGAGCAGCTTCGGGTGGCGCATCCGGAATGGGAGGTGGAGCGACCGGATGAGGGAGATAGTTTGGAACTATAGTTTGTTTTGCCAGCGCTCGTGTGATGGGTTCCATTGAGCGTTGTGTTCAGCAGCTGCTTGCAGTTGACGCTGAGTTTTGTCCATTAAGCGTTCTTCGTGGCGAGAAGCAAGGAGGTTGGCAATAATAATGCCAATAATGACACCAGGGCCTAGGCCAGTAATGGCGTATAGCAAGAAAAGGCCAATAATCTCAGAGGTTGAAATTATAAATTCAGTGTTCATAGCCTCTTTTTACTGCTGATGGCAAGTGGGTAGGTTAGAAATAGGCCTATTAATAGGCCGGCTATGAAGAAAGCGCCCCAGGGTATAAGGTGGGGGATAAAGATTGTAAGAAGTTGAGAAGTTGGCATTAATTTAAATTAATTGAAGATAGAGGGTGTTGAATATATATTATAGAGGAGTACGAGATAAATCACTGGACAGAAGGTAGATAATATACTATTACTACGGTTATGTCAATAAAAAATATTGTGATAGGGGATAGACAGATTGGTCCGGGGGAGCGTACTTTTGTGATTGCAGAAGCGGGAATAAATCACAATGGTAGCCTAAAAAGAGCAAAAAAATTGATTGATGCGGCGGTTGAAGCTCAAGTTGATGCTGTAAAATTTCAAAAACGTAATTTAGCTGAAGTTTACCAAAAAGAAATTTTAGAAAATCCGAATCAAGGAGAACAGAAGTACCAGTACCTTATTCCCCTACTTAAAGAATTTGAATTGCCTGATGAGGCGTTTGTGAAAATGGAAAAATATGCCAAGAAGCGTGGCATTATGTTTTTAGTTAATCCGTGGGATAAGAGCAGTGCAGATTTTATTGAGGAGTCTTTAGATATTCCACTGTACAAGGTTGGGTCACCAGATTTTACAAACAATGAGTTGCTTAAGCATGTGGCTAGTTTTAAAAAACCAATGATACTTTCAACGGGGATGAGTTTAGAGGAAGAGATAGAAAAAGGCATACAGTTTATGCGTACACTTAAAGTCCCTTTTGCATTAATGCATTGTAATAATACTTATCCGGCACCATTTGATGAGATTAATATGAAGTTTATGGATAAGTTGAAAGAATATGATGTGCCGGTTGGGTATTCTGGTCATGAGCGCGGTATAGCGGTGGCAATAGCTGCGGTGGCGCGTGAGGCGTGTATTATTGAAAGGCATTTAACAGTGGATAGAAGTCTTGATGGACCTGACCACAAAGCAAGCCTATTACCAAATGAATTTAAAGAAATGGTCGAGGGTATTAGGCAAGTAGAGCAAGCGATTGGTGAAGCTACTAAGAGATTGTCGCAAGGTGAAATGATGAATCGGGAAATTTTAGCTAAGAGTGTTGTGGCTAAAAAATTTATTGCTGATGGAACGAAGATTACTCGAGAGATGTTAACGACCAAAAGTCCGGCCAAGGGTTTATCGCCACAGCGAATGGATGAAGTGGTTGGAGTGGTGGCTAGTCGTGATATTCCGGAGAGCGGGGTAATGACGGAAGATGATTTAACGGCTGATTCAATTGTGGAAACTTTTAAAGCTGATAATATTCCATGGAAGTGGGGGCCGATTGTGAGATGGAAAGATTACAAAGACTACTTGCAGTATGAGCCGGATTTATTTGAGTTTCACTTGAGCGATAAGGACTTAGATGAGGAGGTACCAAAAGGAAACTACAACCAAGAGGTGGTGGTACACGCGCCGGAGTATATGAAGCGGGTGTACTTGAATCCAGCGGCGACTGATCCTGAAGAGAGAAAGGTTGCTGTTGAAACGTTGCAACGAACAATAGATGTGGCGAGACGCTTGGGAGAATCTTTTAAAGGTAAGCCGAAGATAGTAGTGCATCCGGGTGGAATTACTATGCAGCCGGTAGAAAACCCAGAAAAATTATTGGAGATATTTACAGATACTTTGAGCAAGCTGAATGTGGATGGGGTGGAAATATTACCTGAGAATTTACCGCCTCGACCGTGGGTGTTTGGTGGTGAATGGACAAGTAATATTTTCTTATTAGGTGAAGAGATAAAAGAGTGGTTGGAAGAGTTTGGGTATAAGATGTGTTTTGATACATCACATGCAGCAATGGCTTGTAATTTAATGAATGTTGATTTGGCGGAAACAGTTAAATTGTTGAAGCCCTATATCCGTCATTTACATATATCTGATGCGGCGGGTATTGGTGATGAAGGATTACAGATTGGAGAGGGTACAATTGATTGGAAAAAGGTACTTAGTCCCCTGTCTGGCTATGAATATACAATGGTGCCGGAGATATGGCAGGGTCACTTGCATGACGGAAAAGGTTTCTTGCAAGCAATGAATCATCTTAAACCGTTTATGAAGTAAGGTATAATTAACGTTAAAGAAATGTTTAAATTAGAAAAATATTATAAGGAGGGGTTTGATCCTAAGAGGTATTGGGAAGAGAAGTATTCTCAAGAACATATGGTGGGGAGAAGCAGTGATGGTTTTCGTAAACAGGGTTTTTGGCCGTTGATGGAGAAGTACATAGAAAAGGGGAAGAAGTATTTAGATGTGGGTTGTGGTGTGGGCGGATGGATTTTGTTTTTGAAAGAAGAGGGTTATGACGTGGAAGGTATTGATGGTGTGGCACGAGTGGTTAGGGCGATGACAGAATATGATCTGGATGTAGTTGTTAAGATAGCGGAGGCGACGGTTGTCCCCTATTCAGATGAAAGTTTAGATGGAGTGATAATGATTGGGGCGCTTGAATATGTAGAAGATAGAGTGCCGGAAGTTTTGAAGGAAGTTAATCGGGTGTTAAAGAAAGAAGGAATATTCTTCATTGAAGTGCCGATTGTAAGTTTGATTCGTCGGTTTATATATATTCCATTAAAGATGATAGAGAAAGTGGTAAGGAGAGGGCAGACACCAACTTTTTCTAATTACTTATTTGGTCGGGAGGAACTAAGACAGATGATAAAGACAGCTGGTTTTGAAGTGATTGATGAGCGGCCGCATGAACTTCCTGGTAAAGACGAGCATTACGGACTGCATGTTGATTGGCCAATTTTTCGAGGGAAGGAGCCATATAAATTGAATTTATTGGGCAGGATTGTAAAGATGGTTGCTAATAGTATTTCACCATGGGTGGCGTCGACAGGAATAGTTGTGGTGGCGCGTAAGACACGCTAAGGATTTATTACCAAGCGGTCCAGCCACCGTCGACAACTAGATTGGCACCGGTCATGTAGCTGGAAGCGTCGGAAGACAGGAAAACAAGTGGGGGAGCAACTTCTTCTGGATTAGCCATGCGGCTAAGTGGTGTTTTGTCACCATATTTTTTTTGGAAACTTTTATCGTGATCTTTTAGTACACCACCTAAGGATAAGGTGTTGACGCGGATATTTTTAGAACCGTAAGTGGTGGCAAGGTATTTAGTTAACATAACGATGCCTCCTTTTGTAATGGCATATTCAACAGGTTTTTGCGTGCCTTCAGGATAGATGCGTTGATCTGGTCCAGTGATGCCGTAAATAGAGGAGATATTGATGATATTTCCTTTACCTGTTTCGAGCATGTGCTTAACGGCTTCTTGAGCAACTAATACATAACCACGCAGGTTAACATCAAGACTTTTTGAAATTAATTCTTCTGGGTAGTTTTCGAAAAGAGTTTCGTTTTTATCAGCTGATGGATCGAACTTGGCATCGATGGCTGCGTTGTTAATAACGACGTCTATTTGACCGTGTTCTTTTATGGCTTGTTTAAAACCTTTAGTAATCGATTCTTTATTAGAGACATCCATTTGAATATCAGCATCTTCAGTAATGTCTGTGACAATTACGTTAGCGCCGGCGTCTTTGAGGGCGCTAACGAAGTGTTGGCCTAGAAAGCCGGTTCCACCGGTAATAAGGATATTCTTACCTGTTAGATCGAATGAACTGTCTATTGAATTTAGGGCCATAATGATGGGTCTATAAGTGAGGGGTTGTTTATAGCAAGTTTACCTAATTTTTGCAAGATGTCATTAGGTAAGGGCCCTTCTTTCGTGCTGGCAAGGGCTGTTTGTAGGTGTTTTGGTTCGATAGTGCCAATAAGGATGGTAGAGATGGCAGGGTTTGAGATAGCGAAGCGAGTAGCCAGAGAAGGAAGGTCTGTGTCTTGTTCAGTGGCTATAAGATTGGCTTGTTTAGAGTTTTCTTTGAGAGGATTAAGTTCTGGAGGTAGTTTTTCAGCGGCAGACGTTAGAGCTCCTTTAAGCAAGACTGATCGGCAGATGATGCCGATGTTTTTTTCTTTGGCTAGGGGTAGGACGTTTGGTAACATTCTCTGGTCAAGAATACTGTAGGCTGTTTGGATTGTTTCGAAAAAATTAGACTTAATAGCAGCGAGCGCTGCTTCTTCGCCGCGGGTGGCGATACCGACATGTTGGACCTTTCCTTCAGCAATGAGTTTTTGCATGATGGTAATAAATTCCCCCCTTTCAATTTGTTCTGCTGATCCGCCATGAATCTGAACGAGCTGAAGAGAATCAACTTGTAAGTTGCGCAGACTTGTTTCTATGTCTTCTCTAATTAAGCGTTCAAGTTCTTGGCCTTGAGGGTCTTCGCCTTGTTCGAGAAATTGAGCGCATTTGGTGCCGATGACGATTCCTTTGATTTTGCTTATACCTGCTTTTCCTATTCGTTCTTCGGCGACGCCATAACCGCGAGCAGTATCGATGTAGGTGATACCTAGATCGATGGCTGTTTTTAAAATTCGTTCAGCTTCTGTGTTGCTTGGTAGGCTTTGTTTGCCTATACCGTAAGGCAGGCCAATTTCAACGGTACCAAGTCCGATTGATGAGACTTTTAAGTTGGTTTTTCCAAGAATGGGCATGTTGAAATTGTAACAGTAAAAAGAAAAAACCTTCTATATTATTTTATATAGAAGGTTGAGTTTTTGGTGGAGAAAGAACGTGATTAATGAAGAGCAGAGACAGGGAGTTTGACGATTGCTTTTCTGACGAAAGAAAGAGTACCGGGTGGTACTATTTTAAGTGGTTGGTGTGCTTCTTCGGGGAGGATGATGGCGATTGTGCCTGGTACCATTGTAACTTTATGAAAGTGACTAGGAGTTTGCAGTAGAGTAGTGTCGTTTTCTTCGTTGTATTTTCGAAAGATCTCAAGCTTAGTGTCTGAGGAGAATGAGATAATTTCAGAACCATCAATACAAAAGTGAACATCGATATGTTTCCGATGAGCTTCGAAGTAATCCAGGCGGTCTGGTGGAAGGACGATCTGCTCAATGACGGCTTTTATGCCAGATCCGTTATCAACATTATGATTGTCGGTTGGTGTGAATCCGTCGATTTTGTTGAGCCAATCGAAGATTGTTTTCCAAACATGATGGGACAGAACGGTTCCTCGGTAGACTTGTTGGTCGTTAATGTTAAAAATCAAAGCCATGGTTTTGTTTCCTTTTCCTTATTGTAAAGAACTAAAGTACAGGTTCAACCTGATTCGTTAGTATTGTTACCTATTGCTTTTTTGTCAATATGTGGTTAATTTTCAAGTATGAGTAAAAATGTAAAAAATCCAAAGAGAGAGCCGGTTAATGTAGTGGCGATTATTCCGGCACGGGGAGGTAAGCAGAGCGTAAAGTACAAGAATTTACGGAAGTTGGGAGATAAAACATTATTGGCTTGGGCGGTTGAAGTAGCATTTGCGGCGGAGAAAGTTGACGCAGTGGTTGTTTCTACAGAAGATAAGCGGATAGCAAAAGAAGCAGAAGAGTTGGGGGCGATAGTAGTCCCCCGTCCGAAAAAATATTCACAACCAACAAGTAGTGATGCGGGCTTTTATACTCATGTTGTTGAGTGGTTGGAAGAAGAGCTTGGTTGGACACCGGAGCTGTTGGTTAATTTACGTCCGACCAGTCCCCTACGATTTGCAAAAGATATTGATCGAATGGTTGAGTGTATGGAAAGAAGTGGGGCAGACGGTTTGAAGAGTGTAGTACCTACTCCGTTGCATCCATATAAGATGTGGCAGATTGATGGTGATGGGTCTGTTGGTTCGTTTGGTAAGTTGTCGCCTGTGTTTGATAATGAGTTTAGACAAGAAAGAGGTCCAGATCAGCCAAGACAAGTAGTACAGGAAAAATTCCCAGTATTTTTTCAGGATGGGCAGGTTGATATTACGCGACGCAAATTTATTTTACGACCGGAATGTTTGAAGTATGACAATGTGTGGGGTGATAATTTACACGGGTTTGTGTTGGATCCACGAACGAGCACGGACTTGGATGAGCCGGCTGATTATATTCGAGCTGAAAAGGTTTACAAAGAATTAAAAGAAGAACGTAAATTGTAGGGTTACGTGAGTGAGGGGACTATTTGTCGCCGAATTCTTTTTGTAGGTTCTTTAGTCCTTCGGGGCCTTGTTGCATGGCATCTTCAACTTTACTACGCATATTAGCAGGCATTTTTGCCAGCATTCCGTGCATGAGATCTTCAGCCGTAACGGTAGTGCGATTAGCTGCTTGAGCAACGTTTTCTGCTGCTTTCTTTAATTCATTTTTTACTTTGCCTTTAAGCATTTTAGGAACTGGTGCCTGACTTATGGCCTGTTCCAGGGCTTGGGTGGCAGTAGCGTCCCAGGTTAAAGATGTATTGGTGTCGTCTTTTTTTTCTTTTTTCTTGAAATTAAACATAGGGTAAAGTGTAAGAGAGTAGAGATAAAAGAGCAAAGGGTGAGTCTTTTCCAACGCAAGATGAGGGTGAACTAACTTCCGTTTTTTAGCGCAAGATGAGCTTCAAATAGCTCGTCGCAAACCAGAAAGACGGATTAGTCAAACAAAGCACGGTGTGACTCCTGAGGAGTTTTGGGCTTTTGGAAGTCAGAAAGCTCTTTGTTTTGGATTGGTGAGGCGTGTTTTGACTCGTGCTTCAGAAACACGCTGGGCAGACTTGTTTGAAGGTTGAGCCTGAAAAGGAATGAAGGACTTGATTATGACGCTTACCACGATGAACAGACTAGTTTGGGCTAGCCCCATATAAGGAGAGGTGTTGGCATTACCGGTGGGGAAAAGGCTTCTGTTCCAGTCGCTCAACTCGCTCCGGTAGCCCCTTGAGAAGCTGGTTGTTTTCGTCGAGCGTATCCATCAAGCCGTCTAGGCGTCGTTCGATTCTGTCTTGCCCTGCGCTCAACCCCTCAACATAATCGTTCAGCGTGCCAACATCGGTCTTCAGCGTGCCAACATCGGTCTTCAGCGTGCCAACATCGGTCTTCAGCGTGCCAACATCGGTCTTCAGCGTGCCAACATCGGTCTCGATTACTTTCAAGTCATCTTTCGTTGCCATCTTTGCAAAGGCTGAGTTTGTGATTTGGGCCAAGTCGTCGACAGCATCGTCAAGAGCCTCTCGAACAAAGCCCTTTGTGGCTGGCTCGTTGTCATCCTTACGGGTTTTCTTTGGGTTGGTCATTCATTTAGAATGCCACGGGACGATAGAGGATGCAAAGGGTGTTAATTTTGCGCTAGTATATGGTGATGAAGGATAATAAGAAAAAACAAATAATTCGTTTTGGTGGAAAGGACTTCATATATTACATTCGTCGTAGTAAGCGGGCTAAGAATTTAATATTGCGTGTTGATATTTTTGGTCAGGTGGAATTAGTGGTGCCTTGGCGAGTGTCATATCGTGAGGCTAAAAAGTTTATTAACGGACAGTCAAAATGGTTGATGCGGATAATAAAGAAGAATGAAGGTAAGAGATTATTGATACCACAACGTAAGTTTGTGTCAGGAGAGAGTTTTCCTGTTTTTGGTGAAGGTTATGAATTGAGAGTGGTATGTGATTCTTTGTGTCGAAGAGCGAGACATAGTGAGGAGTTAGGACAAGTAAAAGTAGTGGTTGGTAATGAAAATGACGTAAGAGATGTGTTGTCTAAGTGGTATAGGAAAAAGGCCAGTGAGTATTTTCAGCAAGTAGTTGATGATTATAGCGATTTGTTGGATGTGCAAATTTTAAATTTGGTGGTGTCAGGAGCACAATCGCAATGGGGGAGTTGTATGGCTAAAAAGAAGAGAGTTTCTTTGTCTTGGCGCTTGGCGTTGGCGCCTCGGGAAGTGGCTGACTATGTAGTAGCGCATGAAGTGGCACATATTAGAGAGCAGGGGCATAACAGTAAGTTTTGGGGCGTTGTGGAAAGCTTGGATGTTGATTATAGGGAGCATCGAGAGTGGCTACGTAAGTACGGATATACTTTAGTACTATAAAAGACCTCCACAGCTAATGAGTGTTAGGTGTGGAGGTGAAACTAATAGCTTTATTAATTAAGAAGCTGGAGTTTCAGCAGGTGTTTCTTCTGTAGGCTCTGCTGGAGTTTCAGCAGGTGTTTCTTCTGTAGGTTCTGCTGGAGTTTCTGGCATTGTTGGTTCTGTTGTTTCGTCTGTCATAATTGCTCACCTCCTTCTTTTTTGTATTATCGTGATTAGAAGCTCTTTATGTGTATGTTAGCTGTATATCTGTTGTGGTTCAAGAGAAGTTGTTGTGAAAAAATATGGTGTGTGTTTGACATAATGTAAGTAACGCTATATAATATTTGTTAAATTATTAATGTAGTTAATATATGATTGAAGACGGAAATTCTAGTATTTTATTGGCAATAGTCGTATTTATGGTTAGTGTGCTAGTAATGTCTTTGTTTTCTGTATATGAGTGGAGTGATATTAATAAAAGTGGCAAAGCACTGGTTGCGTCTGTGCGAGTTTTGGTAGATGACGAAAAAGAGAAAGAGAATGAAATAAAACAGAGTATGGTTTTGGGTGTTCAAAATGTTCAGCCGGTTAATTTTGTGAATTATCCGGTAGTTCATATTTCTAGCGGGGCACGTAGTGTGTTTGAATCAGTAGCTAACGATTAGGTTTATGTTAAGCATGAATGACATTAAAAAAGGGAGGATGGTAGTGCTTGAGGGCCAACCGTATATTGTAGTGTCATCTGAATTTTCTAGAAAACAGAAGAGTCGCCCTGTTATGAGGTCTGTGTTGCGGCATATGCAAACAGCTCAAACAAAGGAACATACTTTTATGCAGTCGGATCGAATTGAAGAGGCTGATGTTGTTAGAAAGAAATATCAATTTTTGTATATGAATGAAGCTGGATATTTTATGTTTATGGATCAGAGCAGTTTTGAACAATTAGAACTAACAGAAGATGAAGTGGGAGAAGCTGCTGTATTTTTAGTGGATGGTCAAGAGATTGATATAGTGTTGTTTGGTGATAAGGTGGTAAATGTTGAATTAGCAATAAAAATAGATCGTGCAGTTATTAGTGCGCCACCTGGTGTTAAAGGAGATACATCAACAAATGTAATGAAAGAAGTTATTATTGAAGGAGGAACAAAGATTAAGGCTCCATTGTTTGTGAATGAAGGAGACGTTATTAAGATAGACACCAGAAGTGGAGAGTATATTGAGCGAGTATAGTTTTTAGAAAGTATAGAATATAAAAGTTGACTATGTGCTTGTGAGCGCATAGTATTGTTGATTACCTATGAAAGATTCTATTGTTCATAATAATAAGGATCGATCGATCTTGCGACAATATTTAGAAGAGATAGGTCAAACTCCTTTGTTAACGGCAGCAGAAGAAGCTGATTTGGGTTGGCGTATTCAGAGAAACGGAGAAGAAGAGGCAAGGCAACAGCTTATGAGAGCGAATTTACGTTTGGTGGTGAGTATCGCCAAGCAATATATGTCGTATAGTGATCCTGATACTTTTTTGGATTTAATCCAAGAAGGAAATATTGGGTTGATGCGGGCAGTTGATAGGTTTAGTCCTAAGTTTAAAACTCGTTTTTCAACGTATGGTGTGTATTGGATACGGCAGGCTGTTTTGAGAGCGCTTAAAGCTCGTCGTTTGGTTAGGTTGCCGGAAAATGTAGTTGATCAAGTGTTTAAAATGCGTAGAACAAGACAGCACTTGTATCAGATATTGGGACGATGGCCAGTTTCTGAAGAAGTGGCGCAGGAGATGGGCATAGATGTTAAGGAAGCGCGACGAATAGAGGAGGCTAGTTCTGATATTGTGTCATTAGATCAGCCTGTGCGAGGTAAAGAAGGAGAAGAGGAAACGCAGTTAAAGGAGTTGATTGAAGATACGGAGACATTGAGTCCAAAACAGGAGACGCAGAGAGAAATAGTGCGAGATGAAGTAAGAGAGGCAGTGCAAACCTTACCGAGTAGAGAGAGGAAGATATTAGAGTTACGTTTTGGGTTAGGTGATAACAGGCCTTATACATTAGAGGAGATAGGGGCTGAATTTGATATTAGTCGGGAGCGAGTGAGGCAGTTGCAGAATATAGCATTGAGTCGTTTAAGAAAACAGAAAGCAGTGCAAAGAATGTGGGAATAGAAAGTAGATAAGCGTCTTGTTAAGAGAGGCAATGGTATACTTGGCAGTATGAGTAAGTCTTTTTTGTGGGGGGCAGCGACTAGTGCACATCAAGTGGAGGGTAATAATGTGCATAATGATTGGTGGGAGTGGGAACAGAAAACTTCCGGAATTGAAAAATCAGGTCAGGCGTGTGATCACTATCATCGTTTCAAGGATGATTTTTTATTGGCTAAAGGCTTAGGTCACAATGCGCACAGATTGTCATTGGAATGGAGCAGGATTGAACCGGAACGGGGGGAGTGGAATAAGGGGGCGTTAAATCATTATCGGGAAGTATTAGAAGAACTTAAAAAACAAGGTTTTAAAACTTTTGTGACGTTGCATCATTTTACGAACCCATATTGGTTTGCGAAGAAAGGTGGATGGACAAATAGTGACTCTCGGGAAGAGTTTATGCGTTATACAAAAGTAGTTGTGGAAAGTATGGGAGACTTGGTTGATTTTTGGATAACGATTAATGAGCCAATGGTTTATGCAACACAGAGTTATTGGTATGGAAGGTGGCCACCGCAAAAGAAGAGCTTGTTTTTAATGTGGAGGGTTATATGGAATATGGCGGCTGCTCATAGAGGAGCATATCGGGTGATTCATCGAATACATTCAAATGCGCAGGTTGGTGTAGCTAAGCATTTGGTGGCGTTTATTCCAGAAAAGAAAAGACAACTAGATGACAAGTTTGTAATGGGGCTTCAAGATTTCTGGTTTAATCATTTGTTTTACAGATTAATTAGGGAAAAACATGATTTTATTGGAGTGAATTATTATTTTGCAGTTACGAAAAAGGTGAAAATGTTGTCTGCGTCTATTAGAGATATGGCATGGAAGGGAGCGGTGTCTGATCTTGGTTGGTCGATTAGACCGGAAGGTCTTAAGTATGTGTTATTACACATGAAGAGGTATGGACTGCCTGTGTATGTAACGGAAAATGGATTGGCAGATGCGAAGGATGAAAAAAGGGCTGATTTTATTCGGGATCACTTGCGTGCAATAGAAGAGGCGCAGAAAGAAGGAGTAGATGTGCGAGGGTATTTACATTGGTCACTGTTAGATAATTTTGAGTGGGACTTGGGATTTGGTCCTAGGTTTGGTTTGGTGGAGATTGATTATGAGACGATGGAGAGGAAGCCGAGACCGAGTGCTTATGTTTATAAGGCGATAATAGATTCGGCGAAAGTTAGATAATTGGGTGTGGATAACAAATTTATGAATTGTCGGGGGGGGGGTATAATACGTGTTAGTTGTCAGAAATATTTCAATTGAGGGAGGTGATTAGTATGTATGGTAAAAATGGTTCTACTAAAAAAGTTGAGATGTTTTCACCTTTGTTTATTTTACTTGCTGTAATTGCAGTAATTTTTGTGGCTGTGTTGGCAATTGCGGTTCAGGGAGGTGCTAGTCTTCAAGCGCGACCAAGGTCAATGCCAGTACCATCTTCATCGATGGAGCCAGTGACGGATAGTTGTATGTGTCAGTGTGTTTTTGATCTCAATGGAATGAGTGAAGAATGGTTATGTCCATCGAAGCCTTCTAGTACAGACAAACAATGTTCTGATGAGCTTTATGAATATACAGACATCACGGATGAGTATACATGTTCACAAAAGGAAGGAAAGGCATGTGCAGGATATTATCTCTCTCCTAAGAATGAGTGGGTAAGAATGGGGGGTGGTGAGTTGTCTGGCTGTGAGATAACTGCTGGGGAAACTCCAACTCCAACTTCTACGGCTTCGTATTAAGTTTTGATGGAGTGAAGGGAGCTTGTTGGAAAACTAGGCCTGCGTTATCTGCGCAGGTCTTAGTGTTTATTGAGCTTTATTCGCGTTATAGTTAATATATGTTTTGGATTCTTTTGGCATTGTTAGCGCACGGGGGAAGTGCGGCGGTGTTTATTGTGGATAAGAGTTTATTGGGGGGTAAGTCAGAAGTAAGTAGTCCGCTTAAATATGCTTTTTATTCAGCACTACTGGCTGGGGTGGCGATTGTTATCTTGCCGTTTAGTTATGTGCCTTTAACATCTTTTGTCTTTAGCTGGTCAGCGGTGGCAGGACTATTTCATATTATTGCTTTGTGGCTGTTTTTTCGAGCATTAAAAAGCGGTGAGCCTTCGCGAGTGGTGCCAATAGCAGGATCGGCTGTGCCTTTGTTTACTTTATTGTTTGCGTCGTTGTTTTTAGGTGAGGTTTTAAGCGGGCGTCATGTGTTGGCGGTAATATTCCTTATTATCGGTGGTGTGTTGTTGTCTGTAAAAATTATAGGGGGGAGAGGGCTGTCATCCAAGGTTATTTTAGGAGCGGTGGCTAGTGGTGTTCTCTTTGCTGGATATTTTGCCACGATGAAGTTTGTGTATAGTAATACGGATTCTTTTTTAGCGACGTTTGTTTATAGTCGGGTGGTTGAGTCTTTGTTGGCATTAGTGGTTTTGTATCCGTTTGTGTTGTTAAAGAAAAAGAAAGATAAGAAGATAGCGCGTGTTGGAAGAAAGAGTTTAATAGTAGGGGGTGTATTTGTGTCCAACAAGGTGTTGGCGGCTGGTTCGTTCTTGTTATTAAATTATGCGATTAGTTTGGGTAGTGTGTCGGTGGTTAATGCGTTGCAAGGTACGCAATATCTTTTGTTGCTATTGTTGGCAATGGCAGTATCAGCTTGGTGGCCTAGGTTATTTAAAGAAGAGGTGGGGAGAGTGGTAATAGGACAAAAGATAGTGGGGATAATGTTGTTGGGGGTAGGTTTGGTTTTTCTAATTTAATGTTATGCATATTTTGAAAGGCATTGTAATTACGGCGGTAGGTTTTTTCTTATTAATTGGCCTTTTTTTGGCTGCTCCTTGGCCGCTTGGTTCGCAGGTAATTCATGGAGTAACGTTTTCTCAATTACAAGCAGAGGGATTGGGGTTGGATTGGCGTGAAGCGTATGGGGCAATATTAAATGATTTAGGGGTGAGGCATTTAAGATTAAGTGCCTATTGGAATTTAATAGAGCCGGAGGAGGATGAGTTTGATTGGTCAGGGCTTGATTATCAAATGGATTTAGCGGCAGAGGCTGGGGCAAAAGTGATTTTAAGTGTGGGACGAAAACTTCCGAGATGGCCGGAGTGTCATGAGCCTGAGTGGGTAAAAGATATGGCAGAGAGTGAAAAGCAAATGGAGATATTAACAATGTTAGCGGTGGTGGTGGAGAGGTATAAGGATCATCCGGCATTGGTTATGTGGCAGTTAGAAAATGAGCCTTTGCTTGATTATGGAGAGTGTGCAGATGAAGATCGTGAGTTGTTATTAAAAGAGGAAGTATTGTTACGTTCTATGGATGGAGTGCACCCAATATTAATTACTGATTCAGGTGAGCTTAATTGGTGGTTAGATGCTTCTGAATATGGTGATGTGTTGGGGACGACGATGTATCGGACAGTTTTTTCTGATAAGATGCAGAAAAGTTTTTCATATGACTATATCTTTCCAGCTTGGATGTATCGGGCAAAGGCGAGGTATATAAAGGTGTTGAGAGGTAAAGATGTAATTGTGTCTGAGTTGCAAGGGGAGCCTTGGGGTAGTATGCCGTTTAAAGATATGAGTAAGGAAGATCGTGAAGAAGTGTTTTCAAAGAATCGTTTAATGGAGATGAAACGATTTGTGGATCGGACGCAGTTACCGGAAGTGTATTGGTGGGGAGCGGAGTATTGGTATTGGGAGAAGGAGCAATACTATGATGCGAGCTATTGGGAGACGGCTAAGACTTTTTTTGCGGACGTAAAATAGCGAGGGCGTCGGAGACAAGGTAAAGAGAGTCGGTTGCAATGATATTATCGTCGAAAAACACTTCTCTCTAGTCGTTCAACACGCTCTGGGAGTCGGCGTACTTCTTTCAAGTGTTGATCGATTCCTTCCACCACTTTGAGTATGGCCACCAGGCCTCGTTCGAGACGGGCTTGTCCTGCTTCTAGGGTATCAAGTCGCTTATCGATGCCATCAAGTCGTTTATCGACGCCATCAAGTCGTTTATCGACGCCATCAAGTCGTTTATCGACGCCATCAAACCGTTTATCGATGCCGTTCATTCGCTCTGTAAGCTGACCTCCTAAGAGAGACAGATCATGTTGAGTTGCTCGCTTATTTCCATTGGTCTGCTTGGTCATGTATTTAGGATGCCACGAATGGGCGCGGTGGTGCAATGGTGTTTAGTTTAGTTTGGAGTTGAACCGTTTTAGCTCGTTTAAATAATCTATTTTTTTGAATTTTGTTGGGCATGGGTTCGGTTAATAAAATAAAATCATACACCTTCTTTGCATTGTTTAAAATGTATGTTTGAATGAGAGGATGCAACAATATCTAGATTTAGTTAAATATGTTTTAGAAAACGGGGAAAGGAAAGTGAACCGAACGGGCGTGGCAACACTGGCCACGTTCGCTTATTTCTACAAGGTTGATTTGCAGAAGGGGTATCCATTGCTTACCACTAAGAAAATGTATTTTGACTCGATGCTGCATGAGCTGTTTTGGTATTTGTCTGGCGAGGCACATGTTCGTAATTTGAGTAAGAAAACAAAGATATGGGATGCTTGGGCTGATGAAGATGGAAATTTAGAAACGGCTTATGGCCGTTTTTGGCGTAGGTATCCTGTACCAGAAGAAGGTATTGAGGGTGAAAACTGGGGCAAGAAGTGGATTAAGAAAGATAAAGAAACAGGTGGTCGAGTATTTGATCAAATACAGTATGTGCTTGATAGTTTGCGGGAAGTAAAAAAGAATCCAGAACATCCAAGCGCACGTCGTTTAGTGGTTAGTGCTTGGCATCCGGCTAATGCGGCAGAGAGTAAATTACCACCATGTCACTATTCGTTTTGTTTTAATGTGTTGGGTAATAAATTAAATTGTCATTTAACGCAAAGGTCTTGTGATATTGCTTTGGGTGTACCGTTTAATTTGGCTTGTTATTCATTGCTAACAATGTTGGTGGCCAGGGAAACTGGGTTTAAACCGGGTGAGTTTGCTCATACGTTAATTGATGCTCATATTTATGTGAATCATATTGATGGATTAAGGGAACTTATAAAACGAAAGCCAAAACCTTTATCTAAAATTATTTTAGATAGGAAGCCATTAAAGATATGCAAGATGATACACGTTACGTTAACTAAA
>SDBS01002366.1_pt1 | contig 18887 bp, 14 predicted proteins | sample 2277091 | NCBI WGS metagenome assembly SDBS01 (sample SAMN10404972, study PRJNA504765) | marine sediment metagenome | isolation source: marine sediment core GS10_PC15, 163 cmbsf | place: Arctic Ocean: Southern Knipovich Ridge | collected 2010 | reverse complement strand
AGCCATCATGGCCTCGGAGATGTCGATGCCGGTCAGCATGTGACCGTCGTGTGCAAGGGGAACGAGGATTCTGCCAGTACCGCTGAAGCACTCGAGGATGTTCAGAGGAACTCTCGAAGGAAGGAACTCCCGGATGAGTTCGATGTCCTCGGTCCAGTTCTCTTTCTGGTCGTAGATCTCCGCAAGCGACGGATCATCGTAATCCATAGACCGATCGAGCCGGTCCACGGATTCTATTTTCTCACTCGCGAAGCACACGTCAGCTTGACGGATCCGCAACCCTGCCCATGAACAGGATCGAACCGGTCAGGTCATCAAAGACGAAGAACAGGAACGGCCTGTCCAGCACCAGCTCTTCAGGTTGCTGCGGATTTGCAGAAGTCAGAGCCATAACTACAGCAGTAGCTGCAGCTGCCTCGGTGCCGGTCTCGTCCACCTTCACGAACGCCTTGTGGATAACTGCGCTGATGTAGAGGTCCCTGTTCCCGGTGAAGCCAGTGAAGTCAGCAAGCCCGGGATCGAAGGCATCGGTCATCCCCATATCCTCGAGGGTCTCCTTCAGCGAGAAAGAGCTTGTGAACTCGAAGGAGGGCATGGTGATGTAGACCTGTGTATTGAACATGCCATCCCTGATGGTTTCCAGGGTCTCAAGGTCGAGATTCGATTCTAGTTCGCCGATGTCCCCATCCGGAAGAAGGACCAGCATGCTGCTCATCCCGTCCGAGTAGGGGAGGGATATGGCCTTGCAGCCATAGCCCCGGCCAAAGGGAAATGCCTCGGTCTGGTGCATCATGGGAACAGACACCACGGAACCGTCGAGCAGAGTGAAGTCGTCATCCCAAGTGGCTCCCTCCTGGAACTGGTGCAACCATGAACCCTTGAAGTAGACCGCATTGGTCAGGACAACCCTTGTCATGCCCGTGATCACACCGGGAGCAAGCAGGTCCTGGATTCTCTCCCTGGTCCTTTCGCTGACCCAGTCGTTGATGGCAACCCTTGCTCCATCCGGATCCCCCATGAAGTCAACGTTCCTGGCTACGGCTCCATACTCCGTTTCCGCCAGGTTCACATAGTCGTCCAGGAGACGGAAGGTCGCTTCGACCCAGAGGGCGTTGGCAATCTCCAGTACAAGAGGCTCAGCGTCTTCACCGCCAAACGATTCCCTGTATTCGAGAGAAAGTCTCTCGAGGAGTCCGTGGAATGACCGGTGCAGACTCGCCTGGGGAAGGGTGAAGCCCATCACATCTGCCATCTGAACCTCGGTCTCTCCTTCTGCCCCGGCCCAGGTCATCCCCAGGGCAGTGGAGATGCTGAAGGGGGAGAAGAAGAGGTTATCGGAGGGAGCATCAGAGCTGAGTATCCCGAAGATGTCCAGCGCGAACTCCGTGTTTCCGGTCACGAGGGCAGGGATGTCTTCTACAGCGGGTTCCAGTGCTGGATCTGGTGCGCTTCCACTGCTACCCGCAGGGCAGGCACTGGAGAACAGCACGGCAGTCATTGTCAGGAGAACTACTTTCACTCTCATGGGGATCCTCCCTGTCCTACGAAAAGACCTGTTCGGTTCACTGATCTATACATAGCTGTCACTATAGGTATTCCAGCAGAGCGGAGTCTACTCCTGATCGGATGAGGGATCTTCCACCCCGGATTCTGCTCAACATCACTCTGCCTTGCGTATACTGCAGAAGACACTGGATCCATCAACCTCTGTTATATCGGGGCTATACCCTAGACCAGAGCACAGCACCCGGAAACCATCAGGAGTGAGCCTTCCCGAACGGAAACCGTCCATGCAGGCTATTACTCCATCACCGGATGCATCGTAATTAATCGGCCCGACCAGTTCCTCCGCTGCCTGTGCTTCGAACCATTCAAGGCGATCCGGCCAGAATCGATCCGAGTAGGTCGAGAAAAGAAGCATACCGCCTGATCGAGTTACCCGCAGAGCCTCTTTCAGCAGAGCCTTCTGGTCAATCCTGAATGCGCAGATTCCATTCTGGATGCAGATAACTGCATCGAACACACCGCTTGTGAATCCGAGATGCAGGGCATCCATGCCAAGGTATTCGCATCGAGAGTCTGGGTTTGCCAGCTCTCTGGCCAGATTCAGATTATCCCGGGCATTATCGATGCCCACGGCACACTGAGCAACCTCCACAAGTCGGAATGTTGCCCGTCCGTATCCGCACCCCAGTTCCAGCACCGTGTCTCCCGGCTGCAGGCTATCCAGTACATGCCGTATCTCGGCCTCCAGGTACTGCCTGAGGCGGGGAGAAGCGACCTCGTAGCATTGTTTCAGCCGTTGCCCGGACAGTTTCTCAGCGTAATAGCTTCTCATAGCGAGACTGCAGTCCTCTCATCTGATCGGATGGTCCGAGAATCCACACAGACAGCTGTCCATGTTACCGGCTTACTCGCCATCAAACGGGAACGAGAAATGCATCTGATGTGCAGCCAGGAACCATATCTCTTCTCAAGTACCCCATCCACCACATGTTGCTCCATCCCCCCTCCCGGCTATCCACGACCTGAGGTAGAGAAACAAATCAAGTTTATGCGATCGTCGGGTGCCCGTATCAACTGGACGGATCCACAATCCTGCCCATGAAGAGTATTGATCCGGTCAGGTCGTCCCTCACCAGGAAGAGGAAAGGCCTGTCTATCACGAGCTCGAGCGGCTGCGGCTGTACCGAAGTGCACCCTTGCATCACCACGGCAGTCGCAGCGGCCGCCTCGGTACCGGTCTCGTCCACCTTTACGAAGGCCTGGTGTATCACGACGCTGATGTAAAGGTCCTTCCTTCCGGTATAGCCCCGGAAGTCAGCCAGACCCGCATTGAACGCATCCGTCATTCCCATTTCTTCCAGAGCCTCATTCAGAGAGAAGAAGCTCGTGAATTCGAAAGAAGGCATGCTCAGGCGAACCTGCATATGGGACAGGCTGCCCCTTATCTCTTCGAGGGTCACCTGGGTCAGATTCTGCTCGAAGTCGTTGATGTCACCATCGGGAAGAAGTATGAGCATGCTGCTCATTCCGTCAGAGTAGGGAAGGGAGATCGTCGAGCAGCCGTAGCTGTGGGAGTAACCGAAGGCTTCGGTCTGGTGCATCATGGGAACTTCAACCACTGAACCGTCCAGCCTGGTGAAGTCGCCGTCCCAGGTGGCATTCTCCTGGAACTGGTGCAGCCACGATCCCTTGAAATAGATGGCGTTCGTGAGGACAACCCGGGTCTGGTTCGTAATTACACCGGAAGCCAGCAGGTCCTGGATTCTCTCCCTGGTCCTTTCGCTGACCCAGTCGTTGATCAGATGCCTCTGGCTTTCCGGGTCACCTATGAAGTCCACGTTCCTGGCTTCGGCTCCGTACTGCTCTCTGACCAGGTTTACGTACTCATCGAGGAGGGGGAAGGTTGCCTCCACCCAGATGGCGTTAGCGACCTCGAGTATCAGCGGCTCCGCATCTTCCCCGCAGAGCGAGGTCCTGTATTCTGGATCCAGCCTTTCCCTGAGCGTAGAGAATGCCCGATGGAGCCTGGACTGGGGAAGAGTGAACCCCATGACTTCGGCCATCTGGACCTCGGTCTCCCCGTCTGCTCCGGCATAAGTCATTCCAAGGGCAGAGGAGATGCTGAACGGAGAGAAGAAGAGGTTCTCGTCGGTTTCAGCCCGGCAGAGGTTTCCGAACATGTCCAGTGCGAACTCCGTGTTCCCGTCCACCAGGATGGTGAGATCGGTAGACGTGTCAGATGCGTATGCACCGGAAAGCTGTAGTACAATTGCCAGCGCGACCAATGCAGTTACTCTCATTCGGATCCTCCCTCGTCGGCGTTAATTAAAAAAATGCCTGCCTCACTGAAGTATACTCGGTAGGTGCAGGGAGTATTCTCGCGGAGGTCTGATACTGTATATTCCTGGTACTTCGAAGGATTGTATATGAAGGTTACATTCATCGATCCCCCTGTAAGATGCGGGGAACGGGTACCAGAGCGTGTATTCGGCTGTACGTATGGACTCTATCCCATTCCCAATATTTTTCTGCTCTATTCTGCTGCGGTGCTTGAGGAAGCAGGGCACCAGGTCAGTTATCTGAACTGCCCGCTCTCCGGGATCAACCAGTCCGGGTTTGATGATTTTCTCAGAAACGACAGGTCAGATACTTACCTTTTCCATTCAGTTAACCTCTCAAGGAAGGTTGATCAGCGTGCCCGAAACAGGATCCGTTCCCTGCGAGGCGGCAGTATCCCAATCGTTTCAATGGGACCTGCACCCACGTATTGCGCCGATGATTTCATCGATGACGAGAATACATTCGTCGTGCGGGGGGAGCCTGAACTTCTCCTGCCGGGACTGGTTGAGGGTGGGGCTGACCTTTCCGCTCTGCCCGGACTGAGCTTCCTCAGAGACAATACAGTGTCCGGTACCGATCCTGCCTGTCCGGTGGAGAACCTTGACGATCTTCCATTTCCCGCCAGGCATCTGCTGGATGAGGGTTCGTACTTCAATCCCAAGTTCCGCGATTGTTCAGGGAAATTCACCGCCATGCTTACGAGCAGAGGATGTCCGTATCGGTGCGTTTTCTGCGTTCCTAATTCCCTTAGCTTTGCCAGGGAGCTCGAGTACAGGAGGGTTTCGGGGCACAAGCCACCCTATAGAGCGAGATCGGCTGCGAATGTTGTTGAGGAGTTCGAGCTTCTGAGAAAGGAGGGATATACCTGTGTCTCGCTCATAGATGATGAATTCGTGATCGACAGGGATCGCATAATTGAGATTTGCCACGGGATAACGGGAATGGGGATATCCTGGGGATGTCTGGCAAGAGCTGACAGCATCGACAGGGAACTGGCAGAAGCCATGTCGGCGGCCGGATGCGTCTACGTTGATGTTGGTGTTGAATCCATGGACCAGCGAATCCTTGACGATATAAGGAAAGATATAAGCGCTGATGTGGTAAGGGATACGGTGACTGTTCTTGGTGAGGCCGGTATATTACCGAAGCTGAACATCCTTCTTGGATCAAGCCCGCTGGAGAACAGGGAAACCATCCGGAAAACTGTTGATGCAGCCATAGCGATGAAACCCGATTCGATAATGTTCAGCATATGTAATCCATTTCCAGGTACTGAATTCTACGATACCGCAATGGAAAGAGGATATTTCCACAAGGGAGATTACTACCCGGTGGATGTACAGAAGAGTTCGACCATCTCGTTGCCCCTCATATCCGGAAGCCAGCTGGAGAGGGAGATCAGAAGGGCAAACCGGAAGTTTTTCCTTTCTTCAGATCTGATCATTCGCAATCTTTGGAGGCTCCGTCATCCTGTCAGCTTCCTCAGAGTTCTCGGGGCTCTGCGCAGGAAGCTTCTCTAGATGGATATCTCGGTTGTTATCATCACCTGGAATCAGGTTCATTTGCTGGAGCAGTGCGTTGAATCGGTACGAGGTAATGCCCTTCGATCCAGGACCGAGCTGATAATCATCGAAAACGGATCAACGGACGGCACCCTGGATTACCTTGATACCCTGCAGAATGTGCGGATCGTGAGGAACGGAAAGAATCTGGGTGTGTCCAAAGCACGTAACCAGGGGATCGGAGAGGCCCAGGGCAGGTACATACTTCATTTGGACGATGATACTCGGATACACGACGGATGCATCGACAGTATGGTTGATTTCATGGACAGGCATCCCAACGTATGGCTTGCCGGAGGCAAGCTTCTGAACTCCGACGGAACTCTCCAGCCAAGCACCCGCACTTTCTACACTCCCAAGGCAATACTGGCAAGAAGAACTCCCTGGGGAAGGACCCGAAGAGGTAAGAAAGCTGAATCTGAACATCTCATGCAATGGTGGGATCATAACGACAGCAGGACAGTGGACTGGATCGCTGGAGCCTGTTTCTGTATGCGTCGGAAAGCCGTGGATAATATAGGTAAGCTGGATGGTGGATACTTTTTCGGAGTCGAGGATGTGGACTGGGCCTTCAGGGTCTGGCAGGCTGGCGGAACGGTTGCATACGTTCACGATGCGGTTGTAACACACCATTATCAGAGGTCTTCAAAGCGTCTGTTTTCAAGAAAGGCCATGAGCCATCTTGTAAGCCTGATGCGTTTTTATCTGAAGCACGGTTTCCGGTATCCGTCCAGACCGCATGCAGGATGAGAATCTGTTAGCCAACAGGAAACTGGGTTTCCCACCTTCTGCGACCTGATCTAGAGCATTCACCCGAATTCTAAAGTAACCCGTACCGATACGTCTGGACGGGCGTTCTGGATGTTGTATTCTTGTACTTCCCGTCGGGATTCGATGGCACGGGAACCTGCGGGGATTTCTGTCATTATTCGATAGATCGCAAATGTACATAGATACGTATTACAAGCGGGAAGGAAGAACCATGAGCGAAGGACTGGTGAAGGCCATGGAAGGCATCATCGGGGCCGAGAATGTCAGGGCCGATCCCGGCAACCTCTCGGTCTACGGCTCCGACTCCTCGGTGCATGCAGCCCAGCCGGATGTGATAGTCAGGCCTGAATGCACGGAGCAGGTCCAGGGGATATTGAGGTATGCAAACGAGAACCTCGTACCCGTTACCACCCGCGGAGCGGGAACGGGCATGTCCGGGCAGGCCGTTCCCATCGATGGCGGCATAGTGATGGACATGAAGGGCATGAACATGATCCTGGATATCAGGGTCGAGGACACTCTAGTCGTTGTCCAGCCAGGCGTTGTGGATGACGACCTCAACCGTGCCCTGAAACCCACCGGCTTCTTCTTCTCGCCCACGCCGGCGTCCAGCAGACTGGCAACCATAGGCGGGGAGATAGCGAACAACGCCAGCGGTCTCCGCTCGGTCAAGTACGGCGCAACGAGGGATTCCGTTCTCGGTATGAAGGTCGTCATGGCCAACGGCGACCTGGTGAACCTGGGCGCCAACACAAGGGTTGAAGCCTCCGTGTACCAGCTCGACAGGCTCATGGTCGGCTCCGAGGGCACGCTGGGAGTCATAGTCGAAGCCACCCTCAAGATCGTTCCCATCCCGAAGTTGCGATGCATGGCAGTGGCCTGTTTCAACAGGATCGAAGACGCAGGTGAATCCATCACCGAGATCATGAAGAGCGGAACCAGTCCATCGGTGCTGGAACTCCTCGACAACGTTGCGATCAAGGCTGTGAATATCGCCCTGGACATGGGTCTTCCCGAAGTGGAGGCCATGCTCTTCTTCGAGGCGGATGGCAACGTGAAGGAAGCAATCGATTACGAACTGGACCGTATAAGCGAGATCATCGAAAGGCATGAAGGCTTCGGGATCGAGAGAAGCTACGATCTCAAGGAGCGCACCAGGCTCTTCGCAGGTAGGAAGAAGCTCTTCGCCGCCCTTTCGAGATACCAGGAGGGACTCTCCTGCACATCCCTTGCGGATGACATGGCCGTCCCCTACTCGAAGATGGCCGAGACCGCGAAGAAGATCCATGAGATCGCAGACCGGAACAACGTCGTCATGTCCGCTTACGGACACTGCGGCTCGGGCTGCATCCACACCAAGATCCTCATGGATCCGAGCAAGGAGACCCAGTGGGAAGATGCCAGGAGGGCAGTTGCCGAGGTCTACGAGTTCGTGCGTTCCGTGGGCGGCACAACCTCCGCGGAACACGGAATCGGGCTTTCGAAGGCTCCCGCCTTCAAGAAGGAGAAGGAGGATTCACTCCACCTGATGAGGGCCATAAAGAAGGCTCTCGACCCGAACAACATTCTCAACCCTCACAAGCTGCAGGACGCACCGGATGACTGGGTGACCGCTACCGATCTCAGGTATCCCGTATCCGTCTCGCAGTCGAGCTGACCGGAAGAACGGGAGGAGTAATGAAACCGGAGTTCACAAGGCTGAAGGAATGGCAGAAAGAGCTCAACATCTGCATACGCTGCGGTTACTGCTACGAGCTCTGCCATCTTTTCAAGTCGAATTTCTGGGAGGTGGATACGCCCAGGGCAAAGCTTGTCCTGCTCTATCGCCTGCTTACAGGCGAAGTGGAGTGCACGCAGGAGATAGCGGAGAAGATCGCAGAATGTTTCCACTGCAGGAACTGCGAGCGCAGCTGCGCTGCGAAGATCCCGGTCACCGACATCATCCAGGACGCCAAGGCTGACCTGGCGGATGCCGGGTTCGAGTTCCGCGGCACTGCTGCTCTGGTGGATGACGACATCTGCGGTCACTGCGGCGTATGCACTTCGGTGTGCAAAGCCGAAGCCATCACTATAGACGATGAGAAGAAGAGGATCGTCGACCCTGTCAAATGCGTGAGCTGCGGGGTATGCGTAGCTTCCTGCCCCACGGGAGCCATAACTCAGGTTGAGGGCTTCTTCATACAGGAAGACGATCTCCGTGAGAGCATGATCGCATCACTCGGCGGAGGTGTATGATGAACGACAAGCCAAAGGTAGTCGTCTTCTGCTGCAACTGGTCGGTATATCCCGGACTGCAGCTGAGCCGGCTTGCTCCGTCTCTCGAGAAGGCAACGATCGAGCCGATCGTCACCATGTGCTCCGGCCGGCTGAACCCCGAGCTCGTGCTCGAAGCCTTCTACAACGGCGCTTGGGGAGTCATGGTTACGGGATGTCCTCCCGGAGAATGTGACCACGACGGCAATTACAACATGCGAAGGAGAATGACCCTCCTCAGAAGCACGCTCGAACAGCTGGGCGTCGAACCCGGGAGGATCGCTCTCGACTGGTTCTCGGCAGGGGAATCGGCGAAGCTCGGGAAGGCCGTAAAGGAGTTCACCGACAGGATCACACAGCTTGGGCCGATGAAGCCGGTCCATGAACTGGCATGAGGTACAATGATGAGTAAACCCAAAGTAGCATTCTACTGGTGTGCCTCCTGTGGCGGCTGTGAAGAAGCCATAATCGATCTGGCGGAGGACATACTTAAGGTCGTTGAAGCAGTTGACATAGTCTTCTGGCCTGTGGCTATGGACTTCAAGAAGAAGGATGTCGAGGCTTTCGGAGATGGAGAGATCGCCCTGACATTCATCAACGGTGCAGTCAGGACAGAGGAACAGCGGGAGATGGTAGAGCTGCTCAGGCGCAAGTCCGGGCTCGTTGTCGCTTTCGGGTCGTGTGCCCACCTCGGTGGCATTCCAGGGCTGGCGAACTTCCACGATCGTGATTCCATCTTCGAGCGCGTCTACGTCACCACCCCTTCGACTCACAATCCCGAAGGTGTCCTTCCGTCAACCATTTCTACGGTAGATGGTGTGGATCTGACCCTGCCCGAGTTCTGGAACACGGTTCACACGCTGGACCAGGTGATAGACGTCGACTACTACCTTCCCGGATGCGCTCCACCCGCGGACCTGATAATGGATGCGGTTACCGCCGTTCTCGAAGGTCAGCTGCCGGAGAAGGGTTCGGTTCTCGCACCTGCGAAGACACTCTGTGACACCTGTCCGCGGTCAGATTCGAAGCCTGACAAGATAAGCATCAGCGATCTGAAGAGACCCCATCAGGTCGAGCTCGACCCTGAAAAGTGCTTCCTCGAGGAAGGAGTGATCTGCCTGGGGCTCGCAACCCGATCGGGCTGCGGCGAACGCTGTATCAACGCGAACATGCCCTGCCGCGGGTGCTTCGGACCGGTGGACGGTGTGAAGGATCACGGTGCCAGGGCGCTCTCGGCTATCGCCTCGCTTCTCGAGCTCGAAGACGAGGAGAACGCCTCGGAGGAAGACGTACTGAAGCTGCTGAAGCCCATTGCCGATCCGGCAGGCCTCTTCTACATGTACAGCCTGCCATCATCACTTCTTCGAAGGAGTCAGTAGGATGGCAAAGCGGATCACTATAGACCCGATCACCAGGCTCGAGGGTCATGGAAAGATCGAGATATTCCTCGATGATGCAGGCAACGTCGACAAGGCATTCCTGCAGGTTCCCGAACTCAGGGGTTTCGAGAAGTTCTGCGAGGGCAGGATGGCTGAGGAGCTACCCCGGATCACTCCCAAGATCTGCGGGGTCTGTCCCACTACACATCACATGGCATCAGGTAAGGCTCTGGACGACCTCTTCAAGGTTGACCCGCCCCCTGCGGCGAAGAAGATCAGGGAGATGATCAACTCGGCCTTCATGGCAGAGGATCACACACTTCACTTCTTCTTCCTGGGCGGCCCCGACTTCATCGTTGGTCCCGACGCCCCGGCTGGCAGCAGGAACATCCTCGGCGTGATCGAGAAGGTCGGCCTCGAAGCAGGCAAGCAGGTCATTGCGATCAGACGGAGGCTCCGTGACATCATCACGAAGCAGGGCGGAAGGGTGATACATCCGGTCTGCAATCTTCCGGGCGGAGTCTCGAAGAGCGTTACCCCCGAGGACAGGGAGGAGTACATCCAGACCGGGAAGGATGCGGTCGAGTTCTCCAGGTTTGCTCTCAAGGCGTTCTCCGACATCGTTCTCGAGAACAAGGAGTACGTCGACCTGATCGTGGGTGACATCTACAAGCACAGGACCTACTACATGGGTCTCGTCGACTCCGACAACAAGGTTAACTTCTACGACGGCCATATCCGTGTAGTCGACCCCGACGGCACGCAGTATGCGAAGTTCGATCCCAAGGAGTACCTGAACCATGTATCCGAGCATGTGGAGCCCTGGAGCTACATCAAGTTTCCCTACCTGAAGGATGTGGGCTGGAAGGGATTCGTTGACGGCAAGGAGAGCGGTGTCTACAGGGTAGCCCCTCTGGCGAGGCTGAACGTATCCGATGGGATGGCCACGCCTCTGGCACATGAGGAGTACGAGCGCATGTACTCGGTGCTTGGCGGCAAGCCTGCCCACAACACGCTTGCCTACCACTGGGCGAGGCTGATCGAACTCCTCTACGCGTCGGAGAGGCTGCTGGAGCTTGCGCAGGACGAGGAAATCCTCGACCCGCACATCCGCAACATCCCGACCGAGACTCCGTCAGAGGGCATCGGCGTCGTCGAAGCACCCAGAGGGACCCTGTTCCACCACTACAAGACGGATGACAACGGAGTCATTACAGGAGTGAACCTGATAGTGGCTACGGTTAACAATGCCGCGGCTCTCAGCATGTCCATCGCGAAGGCTGCGAAGAACCTGATCAGGAACGGCGAGGTGTCCGACGGGCTTCTCAACATGGTCGAGATGGCCTTCAGGGCATATGACCCTTGCCTTGCCTGCGCCAGTCACTCACTGCCGGGAGAGACGCCGCTCGAGCTTACAATACGTGACTCTGCAGGCGGAATCGTCCAAAAGATCAGGTCCTGAGAGATGACAGGGGCGGCCGAGTGGCCGCCCCCTCTTCCTCCCTCTGACTGAAGAGTAATGAAGACAAGAACCCTCGTCCTGGGCCTGGGAAATCCGATCCTCTCGGATGACCGGGTCGGCCTCGTCGTGGCGAGGCTGCTGGGGGAACGCCTGACGGACGTTGACTTCATCGAGGCTTCCATCGCCGGTGTTTCCATACTCGACGAGGTTCAGGGATACTCAAAGCTCGTAGTGATCGACTCGATAATCACGGGAACCAGGGAGCCCGGTTACCTCCACCGCTTCGTTCTCGAGGACCTGGGTCCTGCAGTGCCCGCCGTGTCACATCACGGAGTCGGTCTGGCATCGACCTTCGAAGTAGGGAAACTGATGGGGTACGATCTGCCCGGTGAAGTAGAGATCTACGCGATCGAGGCGACTAACACCACCGAGTTTGGTGAGGACCTCAGTAAGGCAGTAGAAGAACGCCTGGACGACATCGTAGATGCAATCCTGGAGGCCTCTTTCAAAGCCTGAGGATGTGCGCCTCGCCGGAGTGGTATTGACTGTATCCGGCGGTGATATAGGTTCAACTTTTCCCGATCCGGGAGCGGGAGGTTGCATTTGCCCCATCTGAGATCCCCGGCCAGGCGCTGTGGATTCCTCGAACGAGGCTGGGTTATCGCAAACCACAAGCTGGTCTCGTTCCATGCTGCTTTCATCTCATCCGTCCTCAGTCTCCCCGACGGAGTTACCGGCAAGCTAGAAACCCTCCGGTTCATGTTCCTGAGCGGGGAGACACTTATCTCTCTGGTCATGTTCTACATTTCCTGGCACATCGGGATAGCCATCCATGAAATGGGACATTACCTCACCGCTGCACGTCTGAGCGCACTCAACCCGGAATCACAGAGGAAAGCTGACGCAATGGCCGGAAGGAATCCGGTCATCAGGTGGGCCTGGTATCTGGGAATGCTCGCGCGGATCCCCTGGGGCAGGTTCAGCGGTGTGAGGAAGGACAACGGGAACTACGCTCCCGACTCCCCCTACAACTTGGCCGTTGCCGCGGCTGGCCCGGTGTGGAGTGGCGTCCTCGCGGCTGTCATGCTCCCTGCTGCAGCCGTCTGCATCGGAACCGGTCTCGTTGCCGATTCGCATATCCTAGTCTATGTCGGCCGTTTCTTCCTGGCACCGGGTATCGTGGGGCTTCTCGACAGGATGCTGGCTGACCGGGGCAAGCTCCGGGAGTTCAGACAAAGGGAGCGGAGGGCTGCGGAAAAGGAAGCCTTGGTCGAGTCCATGGCTTCTACCGAGGAGTGGATGGAGAAGGTCGGATCCGTCCGGCAGAGGCTGCTGGATAACAGGATGAGGTCGGTTCCACTTGACAGTGGCGGATATGTGAGCACACCCTGGCAGTTCAGGAACTGCGCCATGGGTGGGAGGCACACCGAGAAGCAGTATCCGGAAAGCAACATCAGCATGCAGGAGAGCATGTTCGTCCCCCTCTCCACATCCACCTATGAGGAGGCTCAGGAGATGACTGTCAGTCTCCAGTACCGCCTCAAGGAGATCATCGAATCGGCCCCCGGCGCCAAGGTCATGGGAATAGGAATCGAAGGCGGACTTGCCCCCTACATAGAGAGGGATCCGCAGGACAGAGTCCCTGAGCTGCGGCTGTGGCGCATGATGAAGCAGGCGGTACTCGATTGCGGTCTCGAACCCGGAGTCGATGTCGCCATTGCCCTCGATCCCGCAGCATCCGAGCTGGAGAATGCCTACCGCACCGAAACTGGTCAGATGGATTCAGTGGGCATGTACCGCTTCTGGCGCGACAGGGGCAAGGTGGACATGAGCAGGGATGAGGTTCTGGACCTCTACCGGAGAGCGATGGAAGAAGACGGGATACCCATTCTCTCGATCGAGGATGGCTTCGGCGAACAGGACCACGAGGGCTGGAAACTAGCCATGAAGGGTGATCCCGAGCGGGGAGTGAAAAGTCTCGGAGAGAGGATATTCATTGTAGGTGACGACCTGGTCACCACCAAGGACGAGACGATAGAGTTGTGTGCCAGGAACGGTGAGATAAACGCAACGCTGATAAAGGCAAACCAGATCGGCACTCTGTCCGAGACAGTCCTGGCGATGCTCACATCCCTGGCTTACGGCTCGGAACTCATAGTATCCCACCGTTCGAAATCCCCGAACGACCCATTCGAGGCGGATTTCGCTGTCGCAATGAACACTCTCGGCCTCAAGGCCGGCGGTGGAACCAATACCGAGAGGCTCCAGAAGTACGGCCGCGTAACGGAGATCCTATCAATGGCAGGGATGAACAAAGGGGAAGACTCGAGGAATGCGACTGAGTCCGGAAACAGGAGGATCTCGAAGCTGCTGACAACACTCACCGGCAGGGATGACATCAACGCTGAGCCGGGAGTATCGGATGACGACCTGGCGGGTCTTCTCATGAGGGCTCTCGCCATTACCGCCATCAATGGAACCGAGGAACCCACCAACGCTGGTATACCCTCGGCTGCAGCAACTGTCATGCTGGGAGGGGGCAGTTCCTTACGGTTCAAAGGTTCCACGCCACTGGGGACCTCCGCCGGAGAGGACGAAGCAATCCACTACGTAGACAGTATTATCGAGCAGAATGAGGTCACCCTCACCTATCCCGACCTCTTCTCGGAGCAGAAAGACGGGACCTTCCGTTTTGCAGACACCGTCGATAACACTCTTGTGAAAGCCAGGGATGACAAGGCCCTTCTCGCACTCTGGACCGGAGCAAACCGCTATAACGGCAGGGGTTGCATGAAAGCTGTCGATCATATCGAGTCCGTGATTGCAAATGCCTTTCGGGGACGAGAGCTCTCGGACATCGAAGGTATCCTTCAGATCGACAGGGAGCTGTTGCAGCTCGAGCTTTCGAGAGCTTTCGACACTGGTCGGTTGTCCACCTCAGCCACGGAAGACCAGCGTATCCACGCGATGCAGCGGAAAGCCGCGCTGGGGATGAACGCCATCCTGTCCGTATCCCTCGCGCTGGGCAGGATGATAGCGGCCAGGGACGGCATGGAACTCTGGCAGCTGATAAGGGGAATCGCCGTTGACGCGATGGCGGGTTTCATTACCGCCTGCGCACCGGCCCTCGCGCCGGAGTGCGAATCGCCGCACTCCATGGACTTCGAGGAGCTGAAGAAAATGTTCAGGGAAGCTGCGAGGAACCCTATCGACGAGGGAAGGGATATCTACAGGCTTCTACGCGAACAGCTGCCGGTCTACAGCAAGGAGTGATCCCGGAGCCCTTTCTCGTGTCATCCGATTTTCGGAACCGACATAGATCCACTCATCAGGACCACCATGTGTGCGTCGGGACCCTTTGATTCGAGGGCTTCGTCGACAGCGTCCTGAAGGTTGCCGCAGGGCCTGATGAAGCATGCTTCCAGTACGTCGTCCTCGAGGTCCGTATGGCCCCACATCGAGCCCCTGACAGCGATCTCCGCCATCTTGCCTGCCTTGTGCCATCCGAGGATGTAACCCTCATCCAGTTTCCGAAGAGTTGCTTCAGGAGTATCGCAGGAAGCCAGGAGTTTCAGGAACGCCTCCTCGCCGACACCATCCCTGCACTTTGAGACCATGATGAGGATCCCTCCGTCTGCCAGAGCGAGTTTGCCGTTGTCCAGAGCCTTCTGCGACTGGTAGAGATCGATGTCCATCGGATAGGGAGCCACGCTGATCACGACCTCTGCTCTCCTGGATACCGGGACGCAGTAGACATCGTTCGCCCTGTCTATAGCTGCATAGAAACTCCCATGGATGTGTCCAGCGGTAGCGGAATAGATCCTGTGCTCCCCGTCGAGCACGGTCATGATAGAGAAGATCGGCTTCTCAGCGATTGTCCTGAGGGCGTCGATCATGTCGTCGTGGACGGGATTGCCGTCCAGCGCGAGAGCGCAAGACTCGGGGCGCAGCGCATACCTGTGGTTCTGCTCTATCGTCCGGTAAGAGGCTATGCCCGGCAGGAATGCTTTTCTTCCCCCGGTGTAGCCGGCGAAGTAGTGAGGCTCGACCGATCCGATGATAACGAACTCCTTGGCTTCGACACCAGCCCTGTTGATGTACATTTCGGTGCCGTTCTTGGAGGTGCCGATGTGGACCATGTTCTCTTCCTGACGTGCGTCGTGCATTATCACGCTGTCCCTGACCTCGTCGTAGAGGTCGCCGAAGATCTCCCGGAGCTCCTCCTCAGTCGAAGGCCGGTGGACACCGGTGGCCACGATGAACCTGTGGGGTATCTTCTGGAGGTCGTCCCAGATGAGTGAGAGGACTCTTGCGGTGGGAGTCGGCCTGGTTGAGTCGTTCACTATGACGAGTGTGTTCCTGCACTTCTCAATGAATTCCGAGAAGCCTGGCGAGTCAACGGGATTCTCGAGGGCCGAGCGGAGAACATCGCCTTCGTCCGAAACAGGCACGGTATTCGGGTAGACTATCTCGGTCCCATCCGGAACCTCGAGCGGGATGAGGTCGTCCTTCCCGTAGGGTATCTCTATTCTCATCAGTTCTCTCCCCCGTCCCTCAGGCGTATCCAGTTCAGAAGACCTCCGGCCAGGACCGTCTCTATGTCCCTCGCAGACAACGTGTGGACAACCTGAAAGCTCCCGCCGGTTGTGTGGTTGATTACCCTGAGCGGTTCTCCCTCCAGAAGACTCTCCCTTGGCGACTCGATCTCGAGCCTGTGGCCGACTTCGAGGTTGCGGTAGTCCTCGTCGCTCTGAAAGACCAGCGGCAGTATCCCGAAATTCACGAGGTTTGCCGTGTGTATCCGTTCGAAGGACCTTGCGAAAACCGCTTTCACCCCCAGGTGCATGGGGCAGATGGCGGCGTGTTCCCGGCTGGATCCCTGCCCGTAACTTTCTCCACCCACTATGAAGTTGAAGCTCCCGGATGCCAGGTTCTCACGGCATAAGGCGGAAAATGTCGGGTCGACACCCTCGAAGACGAAGTCGGAGTACTTCTCGATGTTGGACCTGTATATCAGCCGCTTGCCTGCCGGCATTATGTGGTCGGTGGTGATCTTGTCGCCCACGACCAGCTGCACCTCGCCAGTGAGTTGTTCCGGCAGGGGATCGTTGAGCGGTGGAGGACCTATGTTGGGGCCCCTTACCGGCTCGGAAGAGGGATCGTATTCCAGGATGGTCATGCTGTCGTCCACCGGGAATGTGTCCGGTTCAGGGATTACAGGACATTCGATGGCCAGTATCCGGGGATCCGTTATCTCGCCTGTGATCGCTGCGGCTGCTGCGACTTCCGGGCTCACTAGGAAAACCTGTGCACTCATCGTGCCGGACCTGCCCTCGAAGTTCCTGTTGGCGGTTCGGAGCGAGACGGCACCGGTGTTCGGAGCCATACCGTTGCCGATACAGAAGCCGCAGGTGCTCTCCGCTATCCGTGCGCCGCTTCCGATGAGGGAGGAGAGATGCCCCGAGTCGGCAATCATCGTAAGGACCTGCCTTGACCCCGGTCCTATGACCAGTCCGGTTCGGGGATGCACCTTGTGGCCCGACAGCATCTCGGCTGCAACAGCCAGGTCTCTGAAGGATGAATTGGTACACGAGCCGATGCAGACCTGGTCCACCGGCGTACCTAACAGATCCGTGAGTGGAACGACGTTTCCGGGGGAATGGGGACAGGCGACCATGGGTTCTACCGCTCCCAGGTCGATCTCGATCTCACGGTAGTAGCCGGCATCGGGATCGGCAGCGACCGGTACGTAGTCTTCCTCCCGTCCCTGTGCTCTCAGGAATCTCCGGGTAACCTCGTCTGAGGGGAAGAGAGATGTGGTTGCTCCCGTCTCGGCCCCCATGTTGGTAATGGTCGCCCTGTCCTGTGCACTGAGTCCCATCAGACCATCGCCGTAGTACTCGTTGATGGTTCCGACATTGCCTTTCGTCGACAATATGGAAAGGACCTTCAGAATCACGTCTTTGGCCGAGACGAAGTCCCGCAGCAGGCCTGTCAGCCTTATACCTGTAATCTCAGGGTAGGTGAGCCAGAAGGGCTCTCCGGCCATTGCGCAGGCTACGTCCAGACCGCCTGCACCCATAGCGAGCATGCCCATGCCGCCTGCTGTCGGTGTGTGGCTGTCCGAGCCCAGCAGGGTCTTCCCGGGCATTCCGAACCTCTCGAAATGAACCTGGTGACAGATGCCGTTGCCGGGTCTGGAAAACCTCACGCCGTACTTCTTCGCCACGGATTGCAGGTACCTGTGGTCGTCCGCGTTCTCGAATCCGCTCTGAACCATGTTGTGATCCACGTAGGAGACGGATAGCTCCGTTCTGATACGGTCTACTCCCAGAGCTTCCAGCTGAAGGAAGGCCATGGTTCCCGTTGCATCCTGAGTCAGCGTCTGGTCGATACGGATTGCTATCCGCTCTCCCGGGACAGGATTTCCTTCGATCAGGTGTTCGTGGATGATCTTCTCTGCTGCTGTGAGGCCCATCACTCTCCTCCTGCGGACTGGATACGAGTCAGAAACCGCCGGAGCCGGAAGGTTCCGGGCTCCGGCGGTGTGTAGCTAACGATTCAGATCAGCTGCCTTGTACCTGAGCCTTCAGCCAGCCGGTCTCAACGGACTTCGGCCTCGTGATGGCCTCCATCATGCCCCTGGATATCACGGACTGGGCACAGAGGCCCATTGCACGTGAGACAGCGAACAGGACGGTGTAGTAGCTGAACTCGGTCATGCCGTAGTGATAGAGCAGTGCACCCGAAGCTGCGTCGACGTTTGGCCAGGGATTCTTCGCCTTGCCATGTTCGATCAGGATGTCGGGAACGACTTCGAAAAGCCTGTTCACCAGCAGGAGCACCTGGTCTTCGGAGAAGTTCTTCATGGCGAATTCCCTGAATGCGGTGAACCTGGGATCTGTTACCCTGAGGACGGCGTGCCCGTAGCCAGGGATCACTCGTCCGGAATGGAGTGTTTCCCATACCTCTTCCTTGAGCTGCTCGTCGTCCGGCATACCTGCGAACCTGTCCAGTATCCAGAGGACGAACTTCAGGCATTCCTGGTTGGCAAGACCGTGAAGCGGGCCGGCCAGGCCGTTCAGTCCTGCGGATACTGCATAGTAGAGGTCCGAGAGCGCCGAGTTGACAACGTGGCAGGAGAAGGCGCTCACGTTTCCGCCCTCGTGATCACAGTGGAGGGTGAGGTAGAGACGAATCATCTCCGCAAAGACCGGGTCACCTTCTCCCATCCCGAGCATGTGAGCGAAATTGCCTCCCCAGTCGAGATTCGGATCACGCGGGATCCTGGGCCCCTTCTTGTACTTCATTCTGTAGACACCGGCTGCGATCTCGGGGAGCTTTGCCAGAATGTCGAGTGCGTCCTCGAGGGTCGACACCCAGTAGTTCGGCTTCTTCACGCCCGTATCGTAGGCTTTCTTGAACTTCGATTCCCTCTGCATCGACAGTATCGCGAGGTTGAACATGGTCATTGGGTGAGAGTCTTCCGGCATCTTTTCGAGCACGTCCCAGACGTACTGTGGAACCTCGCCCCTCTCTGAGTATTCGCGCTGGAGCCTGAGCAGGGCTGCGCTATCCGGCAGTTCGCCCGTCAAAAGGAGGAAGAAGATCTCC
>SDBS01002365.1_pt1 | contig 18893 bp, 31 predicted proteins | sample 2277091 | NCBI WGS metagenome assembly SDBS01 (sample SAMN10404972, study PRJNA504765) | marine sediment metagenome | isolation source: marine sediment core GS10_PC15, 163 cmbsf | place: Arctic Ocean: Southern Knipovich Ridge | collected 2010 | reverse complement strand
GAGAGCACGCGGGACAGTTGGATCAGCGTGCCGCCAAGAAGCATCTACCGGGTCGAGATCACGAAGACACCCGGCCCGACCCTGGTGTGGGACCCCGAGAAATGTTCCGCCCAGGCGTCACCGACAAGCCAATCACTTTCGATGCGCCCGAGCACGGCACTCCTGTTCATGTTCCCAAGGCCCCGGGGGAGTCTGTGTTTCGAGATTTGATGGACAAGGCACGATTGGGTCGAGACAAGCTGCCACGTCGTAAGGAAGCAATTGAACACACCAAGAAGAAGGAAAGTTCCCAGGAGGCAGCGTCGACTCTAGCCTCCGACATGAATTGGTCTGCTGAGTCAAAGATCATGATGGATCGTGCAGATCCTAAACCCGGAGATCCCGATTACCAGTCAGAGGAAGATCTCCTGGCCCTAAACTCAGCCCTGCCTCCGTTGCCGGGTGACTCCGCTGAGGGTCGCCCGTGTGGGGAGGGAGAAGATCCCGAGCGAGGACATTGCAAAAGCCCCGGCGGCGGGGGTCCTGCCGGTCCTATGTCTGACGATCCCAAGGTTCTGAGGAAGATGGCTCCTCCGGGAGGAGGCGGTTCGCCCCCCGCACCCAAGGGTGTTGGTTTAGGTATTCCCGAGGATCCGCAGCGCAAAGCTCGCACAGCCACACAAACTCAGTTGTTGAAGAATTCTAATCCTAAAGACTCCAAGCGCACGTCTTGGGCCGTCAGTAAGATGTTTGGTGAAGGTGCTGTCAAGCAGACACCTAAAGGATTGGGAGGCAGTAGTCAACCGATGGCTGAGCACATAGCACGCCAGCAATATGACGACGCTCGCCACTCAATGGAGCAGTCCGGTTGGGGGGAAACCGGTAATATGGGTAACAGAACCTCATGGAGCAAGGGTGGAGCTAACATCACCATGCAGACTGGTCCTTCAGGTAACAGTGGTCAGTTCACAAATCAATTCTTAGTTCACACGCCTAAAGCCGCGCCCAAGAAGCGCGGGTTGTTTGGGAGATAATTATGCCCCGGAAGAAAACTACGGGATCAGCCCCCTGCGGTATTGCGATGTCAGACTGCACGGACGCAGCTTGCGCTGAGTATGCGACTTGCCAGAAACGAGTTTCGGCATCAGCGGCTCCATGCGGCCTAGCAATGTCAGACTGCTCAGACGCCTGCGATAAGTACGCGACTTGCCAGAAACGAGTTTCGGCGTCTATAGGTGCTTGCGGTGTAGCGGTGTCGGACTGCGCCGAGGTGGCCTGTTGCGAGACAGGAACCTGTCAGCAGGCTATGGCATTCACTCTGAATTGGGGTCTTCGCCAGCCTGCTCTGGCAGAGGAACTTAATTGGGTGGGAGCTGTATCAATGGCTGCCTGCGGCATAGCGATGTCAGACTGCACAGATGCGGCCTGCGCCGAATATGCAACCTGCCAAAAGAAAGCCACTGCATCCGTTGCCGCTTGTGGTCTAGCGATGTCAGAATGCACCGACGCTTGCGCCGAATATGCAACCTGTCAAAAGAAAACCACTGGTCGCTTCATCACCCGCAAAAAGCTTCTTAGCTTTGGAGACTCAGCGGAGGCTCGACCTTGCACAGAAGGGGATGACGATAGCGAGTACGGTCCCCGTGGAGACGACCAGAAGTGTGTTGACGAGGGTGGTGGCTACGGAGACGACGATCCTTCTGGGGACGACTATGACGGTGGCTACTACGATGAGAGTCCAGATTGTACCACCCCTGGTTGCGATCTCGAAGAGGGACATGGCGGTACGTGTGTTACGCCGGAGAGCACCGAAGAAGCCAGAGACCGAAATCGACAGCGAAGTGCGGATGAGGGCGACGACACAGTGGAAGAGCAGGGCTACCCAGGTCAGTTCCCTGATGACGATGAGCCTGCGGGTGATGTTCCCGAAGGCTACCAAGAAGTGGGAGATCCTAGTCTTGATCCCGAGGATGGGGACTGGGAGAGCTTGTTTGACGAGGATCTAGGTCAGGAAATGGATCTGAAGAGAACCCTGAAGGAAGAGGAAGCGGTTGATAAGCAGGAGAAGACGACTCAGGACAAAGTGAGTAAGGAGCAGAGTCGAACCGCTATTTCAATTCCTCGTGACTCAACCCTCGACTCTAATGCCTATCACCAATTCTGGGACCCGAGTCATACGGGACATTCTGGGGTGGATGAGCAGCGAAACTTCACGTTGCAAAAATCGGTACAAATTTTGGAGGAGCGAGTTAGTAATCCTCGTTCTCCCGAGGATGCCGAGGCTGCCAGAAGCATATTGATGAATGGTCCCAAGGCGGGAGGAACTTACCAGAAAACCCGAAAAGCAGAACCGGGCGAGCCAGCCGCGGAAGACTTCATAGATAGAGAAGATAGAAGTCCGATCGTTTAGGAGTAGTATGGCAAAGCAAACCCAGAAAGAAAAGGCCAGTACAAAAGAAGCCCAGCCTGCGAAAAAAGCAAAGGATCTAAAAGGTAAGGGTGAAGAACTGAAAGAGGAAATGGACAACCTGATTGACGAGATTGACGAGATTCTCGAAGAGAACTGTGAGGAATTCGTGAAGGCTTTCGTCCAGCGTGGAGGGCAATAGAATGTCAAAGCGTGTTATTGTTTGTGCAGGTCACGGTTCGGATGTTATTTGCGTAGGGTCCTCCGTAGAGAATCCCGAGGGTGACCTTAGAGTCGCCTGCGACGCCGTTTTGGCCAGTGTTGTAGACCGCAGGGAAAACGGCGGCACCCGAGAAGTTGTTCGGGTAAAGACCCTATCACTAATAGAACTTCTGGTGGGTTCCTTAGGATAGATAAAATGAATCAGACTCTTGGCCCCGATGAGGTGGCTAGGCTTGAAACTATTGAGCGACTTGTCGCAAGTCTCCGAGAGGACGCGGGCCGAGCCCCCGAGTCTCTGGCGGACCGTGCTGCCGATCGCGTGGCATCTATTGTAGGTAGTTGGAAGTTTTTGATTGGCTTGGTCTCACTCTTGATATGTTATATGGGTTTTAATGTATGGATGTTGCTGGATAATGCTTTTGACCCGTATCCCTTCATTCTCCTGAATCTCGTCCTTTCTTTCCAAGCAGCCTTCACAGCACCCATCATCCTGATGGCTCATAATCGTGCCGCTAGCAAGGATCGACGCGCAGACAGAAAAGCGCATCGAACTATTTATCACATTGAAGAGTTGGTGAAGATCCTTGCATCATTGGAAGGTGTTGTGACGGTAGGGTCGTCTGAGCCTCAGTCTTCCGGGGGTTCTTCCGAGTCTTCGTAGGTTACGCCCCGCGACACATCCTGTATGATTGAGCGGATTTGTTGCCCTTGTAGTTTCAGAAACTCCCCCTTCTCTCTGAGAAGAGCGCAAAGGAGTTCTTCACGTTGGGTCGTTTTATCCTCTTCCCCCCCTATTTGTACGAGAGCCTCCAAAATAGCTGCCTCCGTAGCAAGGTTTGATTGGTAGGCGCAAGCCAAGTGTTCAAGCGCTTTCGAGTATCGCTTGTTTTGGAAATACCGGGAGATCTGTATGACTTTAGTGGAGTCCGCTGACACGATGGGTCTCGGGAGGCGCGACTTCGTTCAAGGCGTCGAATTGATCCTTAAAGAGTTTGGCGATGGGGCGGAGATATTCTTTTCCGCCCTCATGAAATCGGACACATAGGACATTTACTTGCCCCTCCCCGTCCTGTTCGTTGCACGTTACTGATACCAAGTTGCCGACCCGCGCAGCCCTTTCTATCTGTTCCAGTTGCATGATGCCTCCATGCACCAGTTATCGGCCGCCGTGGACGAAACTTGAGCCTCAAGTTTGAGAAGGGGTAGCCGATGAGTCTGGCATGGCACAAGACCAAAGCATACAGATGGCGGCACACCTGAAGTCCGTTCGTGAGCAGCCTAACGGAAAGTATTCCTTCCGGGTTGTATCAGTACGGTCCAGTAAGGGTACCCCAGGTCAGCAGTATCGTTTTCTTCTCTCCAGAGAGAAGGCCCTGAAGCTAGCCAATCCCGTTACCGACTGGCCCATAGGAGTCACTCTCCGTCTCCGTGGTCGAACGATTGTGGGTCAGGACGACGCCGTACATGTAAAGGGGCTCAACTTTGTAAAAATCCTCTCTGTGGACGGTTACGATGTGCAGTCCTGGGCTCAGAGGAACCAGAGCCCTACAGTGGCTCCTGATGTGCTAAAAAAAGCCCAGAGGGCGATAGACGAGACCGAGGAAGAGGTTATGCGTCACCGGGCTCCTCACGATCCGGCCCCACTCTTCAAGAATGCCAAGGAAGCTTATGAGAAGGCGATGACTATCATCAGGCGACAAGTAAGACTAAAGAAGCCTAAGCTATCCAAGTCCGAAATTTGGGCCGTCAGGGACGCTTTGAACATTCTGAAAGAGAAGGCGGGGCTGTAAAGTGGTAGAAAAGTACCCACAAGTGGTAGATCGTTACACACTGGATCGACTGGATGTGTGCTTCTGCCCACGCTGCCGGGAAGTAGTTATCCCAGATATGCCGGAAAATGTGTGTCCTTCTTGCTCTTCTGCGGTGTCTGAATATGACAGCATAATTGACGCAGTGTGCGATAGTGGTTTGGTATCCTATTTGCATGGGAGTGAGTGATGGGAATACGTTCGGATTCGAGAAAAGACGCCAACAGCCAGTATTTTGAGGTGCAGGGAAACTCTAAGAAGCCCTATAAGGTCTATAAGGTCACCATCAACTACGAGACAGGCCACTGGTGTACGTGCAGAGGCATGGTTTCCATGAAGGCTGCTTGGCAAGAGGGCGCTGGAAGAACCCACGGCACGTCCTGCAAGCACGTCAAGGACATTATTTGTGAGGAGTTCGAGAACGATTGGGGAACGAAGAACAGCGATGGCTCTCGCACCCCTGCCGTTACCTTTCCCTCTCAACCCGCTGTACAACGCCCGCCCCTCGCGCCCCCGAAGCCTTCCGGGCGCAGGGCAGCCATTATGGCTACTCGGGCAAAGAATGCTCTGGAGGCGACGCAAGTGTCGCCAGAGGGCACTCTTCTTGACAGGATTGCCAATCTAGAAGCGGCAAGGGAAGGCATAAGTAGCTAAGGTACGATGAAAATTGAAATTACTGTGAAGGACGGGGAGCGTGTCGACAACGCTCTTCGGCGTTTCCGTAAAGTTGTAGAGAAGTCTGGGGTTTTGCAGGAGCTTCGCAAACGCGAATACTACGAGAAGCCCAGCGTCAAGAGGAAACGGAAGCAGATTGCCGCCAGGAAGCGGGCCAAGCGTAATTCCAGACGTTAGACTAAAGAGACTCCTGGGGGTTTCTATGTCTGATAGTCGATTTATTCTAGTCGATAAGCACAACCGTGAACAAGATTCCACCTTCAACGAAGATTTCGATCTGGAGGGTGCGTTTCTTGCGTGGCAGTGCTTTCGGCGTATTGGTCAAATGTTGGGCGAGGATCCTAAGAAACTCGCCCGAGAGCTAAATGACGGAATTACGCTGGGGCGATATTTACGCACGGATAACCGTTATCAACGAAATGCCACTGGTACTAGATGATTAGATCTCGTGTAAAAGAGCTTACAACGTATTTTGACAAGAACATTCTGGTGGTCGGGGATGTAATGCTCGACCGCTTCATTTGGGGTGATGTGCATCGCTTTTCCCCAGAAGCCGCAGCCTGCCCCGTGCTGGAGTTTGAGAGTGAGAAGGGGTCCCTCGGAGGGGCTGGCAACGTCGCCACCAATTTAGTGTCTCTGGGTGCTAGTGCTGTTCATCTGACTGGTTTGGTAGGACGAGATGAAGCAGGTCGTGAGTTGCAACAGTTGATTGGGCGGAACGCGATAAACGATATTTTGCTCATGGGCGAGCGTCCGACCACAACCAAGACACGTTTTGTAGTAGAAGACAAACACTTACTGAGATTTGATCGAGAGTCTACAGAGCTTGCTGCTGAGTGGGAAGCCGAGATAATCCTTCACAGGATCAGGGAATGCCGCTTTCTTGATGGGATTATCGTTCAAGATTATGCGAAAGGCGCTGTGACTCCATTCTTGATACGATCATTGATGGAACTAGCAAAAGAAAAAAATACGCCTGTGTTCATTGATCCGAAATCCGATCTTTGGCCCCATTTCGAAGGGGCCGCTCTAGTGAAACCGAATTTGCCGGAGGCCATGTCAGCCTTTGGGGTTATTGGTAAGGAGTTCGAGGCTACTGTGGAGCGCTGGGGTCGCTCCATGTTAAAATACACGCGAGCGGAAGCTATTGTGGTGACTCGGGGACAGGATGGAATGTCCCTCTTTACGAAAGATGAAGAAGCCTGGGCTCTTCCAGCGCAGTTGATGGTGAAACACGGTGATGTTGTGGATGTTTCGGGGGCCGGAGATACCGCTATGGCCACTCTGACTCTTTCTCGTTTGGCGGGTGCTACGTGGGTTGAGGCTATCGAACTGGCTAATGTCGCAGCAGGCATCGTCGTCTGCAAGCGTGGAACTTCAACGGCGAGTACGAGTGAGTTGCTAGAATTTTTCGAAGGAGAAAAGCATGCGTAATATAGTTGCAGTTGTGTTGATTCTGATTTTGGCCTCGGTCGCTCATGCAGGCGATATTTTCCAATATGTGGATAGTTACGGGGTGACATCCTTTACGGATGACGAGAAGAGGATCCCCGCAGCCTACAAGGATGCGGCTGAGAAGATCGTTCTTGAGGACGCTTTTCAGGATATGGTGACGGTCGTTACCGCGACGCCGGAGATCGGGACTCCTTCCGTAGAGGAGGGTTCGGAATTCGTTGAGCCATGTACTGGGGCCGTTACCGTGACCAGCGAGCGCCGCCAATTCGGTGATTTCAATCGGACAGTCTATCTCGTTCACGACGAATGCGGAAATCTGGTCTCCGAAACGTTTTCTCAGCCTGAAGTCCGTATTAACAGGTGACACAGTTAGAGCAGATTGCGCAGACCTTTGTTCTCCTAATGGTCCAGGCGGAAGTTCATGCTTCGCCGGAGGAGCGCGCCGACGTTTGCCAGTCTGTACTTGATGAGGCTGGGTTTTTTGCTCATGTTGAACCCTGGGAGCCCGGAACGGAGTTCGGCCCCGGAACTACCATAATAGTGTGTCACTCTGTACTGCGTATTGGAATATCAGGACTGGATGAGGTGGAAAGTTTGCTGTGGTTTATGGGTTTGCTGGACACCATGCCACGAGGCAAATTCGAAGACGAGGTACAACACGTTGTGAACCGTATGCTTCGTAGCAAGAAACGAAGAGAAGATGAAGAGGAACTGGACAATACGGATTACGAAACTCTAGAGGAAGCAGAGAATGAAGTTCAAGGTGTAATTGCTGAGAGGCCTTCGCTATGGGCGATGATCGCAAACCAAATACGGTCTGGCTGAAGCCGCGCCATCAGAAGATGCTGGATGGGATGCCCGGCATTTCGATCGCGGATGTAGCCCGTAAGGCTCTTGAGGAGTTATTTGAGAGTCGTAATGAGCGGGAATACGCTAGGATTTGTATTGAAGACGATCTCAAGAGGTTAATCTTTGCTTGGGAACAAACTCTTGGAGTCAAGACGGGTTTGACCATCACGGATACAGAGGACGGGTTTCGGGTTGTGCTGATACCTCTAAAGAAATATGAAAATGGCTAAGCAACCCAAGAAGCGCATGGCGGAACAGAAGTACATCAAACGGGTTCGAGACCTAGCGGCTAAAAGGAAGAGGAGGAAGAGAACTACAGTTGGGGGACGAACTCCCTGGAAGCAATTTTTTGCTAACGGGATTGGGGCGGAGATTCGGACGGAAATTCCGAAATCTTCGATACACTCGATAGTCTACACATACGGCAAGAAACTTGGTAAGCGCTTTATCTGCTCCTGCGAGGAACTGGATGGGGGCTTTACGTTGGTAAAAATGGAAGCTGTGAAGAGGCGGAGCTGATGCCGAAAGTAATTAAACTCTCTGAGTCCGAGTGTCAAGCCATTAGAGAACGGTACGAACGGAAAGAGACGTTGGACCAAATTCGGAATGAATTTGGCCATAGTTCCTGGGTCTTGAGAAATGCCATTACGCGGGCGGGCGGGGAGATACGTCCTAGAGGACGTATGTTTGTTTCCGAGAAAGTAGAACCCGTGTTCAAGAATAAGCTGGCAGTTCTGGGTGAACTGCTTCATGACGATCAAGAAGGTTCGCCGGAGCCTCTAAATGACGAGGTTTTGAAGACCTTGGTGGATTACGTTCTTGGTTTTAATGACGGTCGAACTTTTAGAAAGATTGATCGCCGTTACGATTACGCAGGTATCTTTTCGGACTTTAGAAAGGAACAATTGGAGGCTAATTATTACGTGATGGGTCGTCTGTGGCGAGCTGTCTACCGCGCTGTTTCGTTCAAGAATGTGAACTTCGCTCCTTACGGCGTGGCAAAGGAAGATGTGGAAATATGCCTGGATTCTTTGACTCCAGAGATTCGCAAGAAGATTCGTAGATGGGTGAGAAAGACTAAGTATATGCATCTTCCTAACGAGAAAGGTGTTCACAGAGTAGTCGCGGCTTGCGAGAAGTCGATGAAGTCAATTGTTAACTCGAAGTTACGGTTCATATACCAGTATGATCCTTGTTACGAGAAGGAGGATCTCATCAGTTTTCTCCGAATCATTGCTTATCGGGTGGCGCTCAAGTACGATTGGGAGATGCTAGATGGCAAGTTTGCTTATGAAAAGTGCTTGAACTACACCAAGAGGTCTATGTGGAATGCCGCCTTCTTGCTAATCAAGCAGAATACCTCCGATGATTACAGGAGGCTCGCCAAGGTGGATACAGATCAAAGGCTGTATCAGATTACAACCATTTCGATGGACTCCCCTGTGGACGACGAGTGGCTGCATATCCAGAATAGACTGGGAGAGCCCGAGGATAGGAGTATCGAAGTTATGGATCTGGCCATAAGGATTGGTGAGGACGAGTCCAGATTTTTTAACTACCTACGTCTTGAAGTTGAAGACTCGCCTGAGTTTGAAGAGTTCGTCAGGAAGGAAACTGGACAGGACGAGAATGATCTCTATGTCAGCAACTACACGGAATGGCGCGAATTGGCTATGTACTTCTCTGGTATTACCAAACCTAAACAGCGCAGGGCTATTAAGTATCGAGCCCTGAAAGAGATCGGTATATTGGATAGCTCCAGAATAAAGAAGCCCGAGAATAGGAGGAGTTCTAATGAGTGACGCACAAGACAGACGAGACTGGGTTAACTGGATTCGTATTTTGGTCGATCCCAACGAGACGACGCGGGGCTTTTCGCTGGCCAGCTTGGAGTTCATAACCAAGACCGCCGCAGCCGTAGAGGACGAAATGTACGGAACATTGCCTGGAGACGATAATCGGCAGCGCGGCAAGTTCTGGGTTGTAGCAGAGGACGAGTTGATGCGGCGTTGTCCGCAGATGAAGGCTTTTGCACAGGGGACAGACTGGTTCTTCCCTGTAGAGTTCTGCGACTCTTTCATGAGGCCGCAAGGTGTGGAGCCTGTAGCCACCCGAGACGCCACAGACGCGGAGCGGACGGAAGCACTCAGCACGTTTGAGAGCGTCAAAACAAGAATCTCTGAAGAATAGGCCCCCGGGGACTGTTCTTAGACTAAAGGCACTGAAGACACTTATCTTTAAGGTGAGGAGATTGGCAATGAACGAAGACGAAATCACGCCGGAAGAAGAGGGCGCAGAAGATGCCCCGGTTACCATTGAGGGCGACGCCTTCGATGCCATCGACTTGCCGGATATCGAAGATGTGCAACTAGAGCCGGATCTTCCCACCATAGAAGATGATATCACGAAGTACGCAGTACGCTTCGGCATCATCGGTGCGGGACAGGGCGGAGGCCGGATTGCCAGCCAGTTCTGGGCTCTAGGGCACCGAAGAGTTGTTCTCGTGAATACCACGGAGGCCGATTTCCGTGGCCAGACCGCCTCTAAGAAGGTCGTTCTGCCCACAGGTGAAGGTCAGGCCGCCGGAGCCGGAAAAGATCCGTCGGTTGCTCGTGAGGCAATCGTCACGAATGGCGAATGTGTCCGAGACGCTATCCGGGACTACATTGGCGAGGACGTGGACCGAATTCTCATTACCATCGGTGGCGGTGGCGGAACAGGTTCCGGTTGCGCAGTTGGTCTGGTGGGGATTGCCCGGCAGTTCATGGCCGATCACAACAAGGACCCAAGGTCGGTAGGTCTCATCGTTAGTAAGCCCAAGGCTTCTGAGGGCGCGCAGGTTCAGGAAAACTTCACCGATCTCATGGTTGAACTGAAGAAACTGGAGAAGGATGGCAGGGTGAGTCCCGTTGTTGTTGTAGACAACGAACTCATCAACAAGCGATTCCCGCGCGCAGGCGTGGCCCAGTTTTGGAAGATCGCCAACTCGAACCTTTGTGGTCTATTCGACATTTTCAATATCATCTCGGCCAACGTCAGCGAGTTCGCTAGCTTCGACAAGGCGGACTACGAGAGTGTGTTGAACTCGGGTAATTTGGTGTTTGGTCTCGCGAAGATCAAGGAGTACACCACGACTTCGGAGTTGTGTGATGCGATTCGAAGCAACGTCAAGAAGAATCTCCTTGGCGCAGAGTTCGATCTCTCCACAGCGACACATGCCGCGGGAATTCTGGTAGCGGATAAAGAGACGCTTCAGGATCTCCCCCAGGCGGCACTCGATGAGGCGATGCGAACGCTGAATCGGGTCCTAGGAAATAACGTCACACTTCACCAAGGAGTTTATCCAGGCAACAAGGAAGGTCTTCACCTCTATACACTCGTAGGAGGTATGAAGGGCTAAATATGAGATGCAATGCGCGACACCGGAAACAATTGCTGTAGAGCACCAATCCAGTAGGCTACTCTGGAGAACAGTCTGGACTATGCCTGCTCACCTTCGGTGTGTCATCACTCACTTGTACATCTGTGATAAATCTTTCGAAGACGCTGCTCAGATTTTAGGAATTACTTCATTGGCCGTGCGGATTCTTCACGATAAAGCTCTGGCCAATTTGAAATTGGGGATAGAGACATGGCGGTAACTCTTGACGAACTTGCTATCATTGTGGATAGCACACTTGCTATTTGTATCTCGAATGAGGACACTGGAGCGGTATCCCTTCAGATCACCGGTGCTCAGATTCGAGTAGGAACAGGTCCCGATCTGAATGATGTCACTGGAGAGGGTGCTACTTCTGGAGCGGCACGGGATGATTACGCAGCCAAGATCGCGGGTAAGGTGATGGTTGTGGGAGGTAACCCCCGAGGCTTGGAGGTTCACGTTCCCCCCACAGTGGTCGGCGCTTAGAATTTCAACCAGATGAAAGAGGAGATATACCATGAAAAGGAAATTGTTGGCATTGGCGACCGTGGCTCTGCTGGCCCTAGGGTGTGCAAGTCTTAGCGGCGCAATCAGAGACGCGGGAGATAGGGTAGTAGATGTGGTCGACGCAGTGGCCGACACCCTTGACAACGTTGGGGGCGCGGTGACGGATGTTGTATCGGAGGCCGTAGATCTCGTTGATTCGGTTACGTCTGACTCTGAAGAGGAGTAGGACGCGCGCAAGGGGCATATCAGGCCCCAAAGTCCCCCGCTGGTCCTTTTTGGACCAGACGGGGCTTTTGGGTTAAAGTTTCAGAAAGATGTGCCGATAGACTAAAGGAACCTGTGAGGGTATTATATCAAGGATACCATGATGCGATTAGACCTACATCTCTATTTTTGCCTGTTGCTGGATAGCAACGGAACGGGAGCGTTGTAGGCTCAGATCAACAAAAATCTTACAACGCCCCGTTCACCGAAAGGAGAACGGGGCGTTTTGCGTTTATGGCGGCCGTAGCTCAATGGTAGAGTATTCGACTGTGACTCGAAGGACGCGGGATCGTTACCCGTCGGTCGCCCCAATTTGAAGAGGAGATATGGACCCGTAGCCCAACTGGTAGAGGCGTCCGCCTTAGAAGCGGGATGTTGCGAGTTCGACTCTCGCCGGGTCTACCAATGATCGCGAGTAGCCCAAGATTAGAGGCAGAGGGCAGTGTTCTGGAGCATATTCTGCATATGCGGATCAATCTCCAGTTCCCGATACCTCGACAGTGCAGGTTCAAGTCCTGCCTCGCGGAAATATATGGCACTGTAGCTCAGTGGTAGAGCGTGGGTTTGAAGCACCCAGCGTCGGAGGTTCGATTCCTCTCGGTGCCGCCATGTAAGGCCCTAGAGTGTGTTGGGAGCACGCCACCCTGTCAAGGTGGTAGGCCGAGATCGAAACTCGGTAGGGCCGCCATTTTGGAGTGTTAAACAGCTAAGGAGGCTGCCCGGCCTGTAAAGCCGGTGTCTTAACCGATTCGCTGGGATCGTTACCCAGGCGCTCCACCAGATGTACTAGGTCCCTCGGCAGGGAGTCGGGGGCGTAAGCGAGGCATACACTTCCTCGTCCTCGGCCTGCCGCGAAAGGCGGCATACATATTTTGCCGGAGTGGCGGAACGGTAGACGCGCTGGATTCAAATCCCAGTGTCTTCGGGCGTGAGGGTTCGACTCCCTCCTTCGGCACCAGATTTGCTCGCGTGGTGAAATAGGTAGACACGCTAGGTTGAGAGCCTAGTGGGACGTAAGCGCCCGTGCTGGTTCGAATCCAGTCGTGAGCACCAAATATTGCCCCTGTGGTCAAATGGCATAAGACGGGTGGTTGCAACCCACCAGTTCCCAGTTCGATTCTGGGCAGGGGCTCCATAGACTAAAGAGAATGTAATGGCACGAAAACTGCAAGTAGGGAGAACACATTGGGTGGTTAAAGTTTCAGACGGCAGGACCGATAGGTGGAATCGTGGACATTACAATCGCAGTTCCCCCGAAGGATCGTGATCCAGAGGACCCGAGAAACTGGAAATGGCCCTTCGAACAGCTAAGGGTGTCGAAGATACGTGCTGAAACAGAATGGAGCATCCTTCTGCATGTGGACGGAAGGGAAGCTAGGAAGATACTCAAGCTCACTGAAGACCTAAAGGTCGAGACAGTGATGAAAGAAACAAAGCAAGAGACCTGGGATGAGAAGGTTGCCAAACTGGGTCAGAGGAAAGTTTAGTCCCTCCGTTGCGGAGGGCGCGTGGGCACTGCCCTTAGCCTGTCAAGGCCCGCTCTCCGCAACATGGGTCATTGTTTGGGCTTTGTATGCCAAGTGGTACGCCCGCCTACAACGCGGGGGATGGGGTGCGATTCCTCAGCAGAGCAGCCGCGAAAAGCGGCACCTTTTTATGCCGGAGTGGTGGAATGGAAGACACGGCGGATTTAAGTCCCGCTGCCCTAGGGCGTGAGGGTTCGACTCCCTCCTTCGGTACCAACCTATTTGTTTGCAAACTGTTTCGCTTTGTGTGGGGACATCGTTTCCGCGGGGTAGACAAAGAGAAACCACCGACCCTTAATAAAGTGACTGGTTGGCGTTCGTGTCGCTGGGACACAAAGTACGGATCTCGCGAGCGAGTGACGTTCGTGCTGTGGTGGCAGGGCTGAGATGAAAGCAGTTGCCATCATGCGCGAGCCTACGCGCAATTATCACGGTGAGATGGGACGTGGGACTGCGAACTGGAAATCGGCTCTGACGCAGCACAAAGCTCTTCAGAGGATCTACCGAAGGCATGGCTATAAAGTAGAACTCTTGAACCCCAGCATGAAGTACATCGGCAGCACATTCATGCAGGACGCGGCTTTCGTGAATGGCGATCAGGCCATGTTACTGAACATATCGTCTCCTTGGCGCACTAAGGAAGCCCGCCACAATCGCTACGAACTTGAGAAGGTGCTGGGTCAGTATCTCTCCGTAGAGCGTCTCGGGCTGCCTGATCTACTGGATGGTGGCGAGATCGTAGTGACGGATGATGAGATTGTCGTGGGTATTTCTTCCAAGGCGGCCAAACGAGCTGTTAAGCAATTACGAGAGAAGATGAAGTTAGACCGACCACTCAGAACGTGGACGCCAAGAGATCACCACACCTACATTCACATGGGTTCCGAGATGAGCTATATCGGGCGGGGCTGTCTTATCACCACAGACCAGTTTTCGAATCTCCCAGTGACCCACAGATATCACACTTACATAGCGGCAGACGGAGAGGAGGATGCAGCAAACGCTGTACTACTTCACGACGGTACTCTCATCATGCAAGATGATTGCCCCGAAACTGTTGCTATGCTCAGGCGAGATGGCTGGAAAATCGAGACCGCAGATATTTCGGAGTTCAACAAGGGCAATGGTCACTTGTCCTGCCTGTCGATCAATTTTACGATATGATGGACGCGATCCACATAGAGCTGTCACAGGATCTCCTCACTAATCGAAGTCCGGTTACTGGGGACCTATGCTTGTGGGGCAGGGATTTATGGGTAGACAGAGACAAGTTCTTCCAAGTAGTTAGGGGGGCAGGGTTTCAATCTCCCAAAGGGTCTGCACAGGACAATTGGGACAGATTTCGATTGTTTGTGAGGGTCCCAGGTAAACCCGGGATGCGGGGTGTCTATTACGTGGGAGGGTACCGCGATGATGGTCCGAATTGCGGCGTGGTTCACCTTTATTGGGATGAGGATCAGGGGCACGTTGTTCCGCGGCGTCGCGAGGCTATCATGGCAACGAGGGCCAAGGGCTGAGTTATGATGGAAGCTGTTTACATTGAGCTGTTGCCTCAAATGTTAGAACACGCCACTTCCATTTTCGAGGACATAATAGCCGACGGTCCCGAATTTATCCAAGTAGTACGCCGAGCGGGATATCCACCTCCCACTGCTGCCGCTGCGTCTACAGATTCCAGATTTCGGCTGTTCCTCAAGGTCCCCGGTCGCCGGGAGTTGAACGGCGTTTATTTCGTAGGGGGCTGGAACGACAAAGGAACTGTCCGGCTCGAATGGGATCCGCATCAGGATTACCTGATGCCGAGGCGTCGCGAGGCCATCATGGCGACGCGGGCCAAGAACAGGGCCGAGGCCGAGGGTTGAGGTTATTCTCTAAGTATGCTTCGACATTCGAAAGACGCCTATACGATTAGAGGAACCAGCCGGAAGTGGTTCCAGCGGATCAAGAAGGTTTTGCTGAACGATTTCGTCCCTGCGGGAGACGAGGAGCCGGGATCCCGCGATGACCAGCCCTGCGGAGACCATTTCATCTCTAAGGATGTAGAATGCCACCAGGGAGTCTCAGAAGGGCTCACAGAGATGGATCTCCTTCTAATCCATGACCAAGCCCGTCTTCAGCACGCAGACAGCCCTGAGCAGATTAAGGGGCTCACAGACGCTTGGAACGCCGCTAAGTACGCCGTTGCCAAGAATCCTGAGGTCTTCGATAACCCGGAAAAGACCGAGGAATTTGCTTTACTGCTGTCCTCGCTCATAGAGCCTCGCAATTCGAAGGGCTACAGGCGCGTCCCTGTTACGTTCGGACCCGGTAAACCGCCCGCAGTGGACCCGGAGCAGGTCCCAAGGGCTATGGAGAGCCTCTGGACGGCCTTCAGCGAGCAGCGAGCGGACCCAGACGAGTGGTACCATGAATTTGAGAAGATCCACCCCTTAGAGGACGGAAATGGGCGTCTGGGCGATATCATGTGGAAAATCGCCAAGGTACGGCAGGGAGAGGAGTGGCCGACCACCCATCCACCAGATTTCTTCGGGACGAACAAGAGCGAGTACACGGCGGCCCTAGAGACCCCGGAGGGGTTCGTCACAGACATTGGCGCTGCATCCAAGAGAAACACCGATTTCCGGCGAGTCCTGTATACAGGCAAGAACATGCAACTTGTCCTGATGAACCTCAAGCCCGAAGAGGAAATTGGGGAAGAGGTTCACGAGCTTTCCCAGTTCTTGCGAATCGAAGAGGGTGAAGCCAAGGCTGTTGTGGGCGGCGAGGAGTACATTTTGAAGGCGGGGGATTCCGTCATCGTGCCAGAGGGTGTGAAGCACAATCTCACCAATACCGGGCACGTTGACCTGAAGCTCTATTCGATCTATACTCCTCCCCAGCACCCTCCTGAGACGGTCCATGAGACGAAAGAAGAGGCCGAGGATGATGAATAGCGCGCCCTTCGGCCAGCTAGGCTAAAGAACACGTACAGCGGACTTCCGTCCAGTCCAGTGGTGTGCTTCCGGTCGCTCCGGGGCGAGTAATAACACAAAGCAGACGGTGAACGCCCGGGGTGGTAGACCGGGCGTTTGTATTAGACTAAAGAGCCTGTACGTGCTGCGATGATCCGATCTCCAGCAATGGGGCGGGGAGTTGGGTGGAGTGAAGCCGGTGGCGGTCAACGGCAGGCTGTGGATGATGCTTCCACGGAGCATTCGGTGGAACGGGAAGGGGCCGGGAATTCTAAACCGGGCGCGCGTGGAAAAAGGATTAAAGTTTCGGAGCGGGGTGCCGATAGGGTACTTTGAACTTGGAAGGGTGTTATATCATGGATATGAACAAGCAGAAGAACATAGACAAGGGTTTCTAGGACTGAAATGGACAACAAGGATCGCATAGACAAGAGTTGGGTCACAGGCCCAGGCTCCGCCCCGCTTCTGAGGCCAGGGTCGCAGACGCCTGATGCAATAGCAGGCACAGAATCGCTTGTCAAGCAGGGCAGAGCGGGGACAGAGACCCTCATTACGACCGCCGCCCGGAATGGCGGAGAAGATATGGTCGAATGGGCGGAACGTGGCGGCGAAGACATGTAGTTCAGGGCACATAGAGTTTCTCAAAACCTCTCGTGCCCATCGTGGCCGAGAGGTTTCGTCGTTTTAGTAGTTTGATGCGGTGTAGTTCAGGGGTAGAACAGAGGTTTCATAAGCCTCGTGTCGGGAGTTCGAGTCTCCCCACCGCAACCAGTTTAGGAAGAAAGTTTATGTTTGAGGGCATGACAGTTTGGGCAAAGAATCTCTAGGTTATCGAGATTGTTGTTGAATCTATTGCGGTCTTTGTGATGAACTACTAATATAGAGGGAGCAGCGGAATACCCGCACCTGTTGCATTCGTTGGGGTAGTTCTTCAGAGCCTTAGATCGGTAGTTTCGAATGCCGTGGCCATCGCCGTAATGAGGAGGATGTATTTTAGAAATTCCGAATTCTAGTCCTTGTCCTTTGTCTTTGTGTTTTCTGGAGCAAAAATATATGCCGTGTTTTGAATTTTTCTTTTTGGACTCGTTTTTGTAAAATGGTTGATTACAGTATGCGCAGATCACATTTGGGTTTTTAGGTGTTTTGTTGGCCTTTCTGTATGCACCAAAACAGGAACGGGAGCAGAATTTGGAGTTACCTCTTTTAACCTCTTTTTGGAGGGCACGAAACTTCGAGCAGCAATGTTTACACTCTCTTTCGATTGTTTTCATTGTTGTCTCCCTGGGGTTATGGTGAAATTGGGATCACACCTGCCTTGCAAGTAGGAATTCGGGGTTCGACTCCCCGTAACTCCAGTAATTATATAATAATATCGGAGGAGATAAGTTTACTTGCACCATTAGCTCATCGTTGGTAGAGCGTGAGTTTTCCAAACTCAAGGTGGCCGGTTCGAGCCCCGGCATGGTGCTCCATCTCGAAGGCGCTAGGTTAAACGGGAGGTAAGAGACCCGAATCGACCGCGAAAAGCGAAGTTCGGTCCCAACGCCTGTCATTTTTTGGTCCCATCGTCTATCGGTTAGGACACCGGTTTTTCACACCGGCAAGGGGAGTTCGATTCTCCCTGGGACTACCAGCAAGACCGGGAGTAGCTCAGTCTGGTTAGAGCGCACGGCTGATAACCGTGAGGTCGGAGGTTCAAATCCTCCTTCCCGGACCATACAGCGGCTAGAGATGTCTTGAGCTGTCATATTCTCTAGTGACGTGCCGGACCCGCAGGGCACAAATACTGCGGGATGATTTTTTGGTCTTGTAGCTCAAATGGAGAGAGCATCAGCTTGCGACGCTGAAGGTTGTAGGTTCGAGTCCTACCAAGATCGCCAGTAAGTTCCCGGTTGGGGAGTATGGTTGTATCGCGAAAAGCGATACTCTCACCGCCGGGGGCCAGTCAATGCCGGAAATCCGGGTTCGAGTCCCGGCCTGGGCCTTCGGGCTCCGGTCGTCTAATAATGGTGCGGACACCGGCAGTTACATACCCTACGGACCGGCGTCTAGAAGGGATTCCAACCCCCTTCGTGCAGGGATCGACACCTTGGTAGGGTGCCAGTTAGACTAAAGGAATAGGACCACGGAGGTAACAAAATGGGTATCCTAGAAAGCCAGTGGCGCACTCTCAGCAAGAAGAGTGTTGGGGATGTTCGTGAGGCAGTCGCAGAAGCGATGATCCGGTATCACGGGTCCGTAACTACTACGAAAGCCATGAACTCCGCTGGGGACATGGAGCGCATTGTTCACATTGGAACGGACGCTCAGAAGCACGGTAAAAAGACCGACTTCGTAACTGCTGTGGTCATCTTGAACCCAGGTCACGGCGGAATTGCGTTCTACGCCAAGGAAAGGATGGAGCATGTGAACAGTTTGCAGTACAAGCTGTTCACCGAGGTTGGTTTCAGCCTGGAAGTAGCTTTGGCCTTGTGCGAGTCCGGGATTAGCCCGGAGGCTATCGACGTTCACGTTGACGCGAACACGAATCTCAAGTGGGAGTCTGGCCCGTTCCATCAGAGGCTTGCTGGAATGGTTGCGGCTCACGGCTTCAATGCGAAACTCAAGCCTGACGCTTGGTGCGCGAGTCACGTCGCCGATCACGCTGTTAAGCACAAGAACGAGACCAAGAGTGTTCGCAGAAAAATGAGGAAAGGAACAAGGAAATAGGCCCCCGTAGCTCAACGGACAGAGCACTGCGCTTCGAACGCAGAGGTTGGGAGTTCGATTCTTCCCGGGGGCGCCATACATGCTCGATTAGCTCAGTTGGTTAGAGCGCCGCCTCGACAA
>SDBS01002364.1_pt1 | contig 18897 bp, 16 predicted proteins | sample 2277091 | NCBI WGS metagenome assembly SDBS01 (sample SAMN10404972, study PRJNA504765) | marine sediment metagenome | isolation source: marine sediment core GS10_PC15, 163 cmbsf | place: Arctic Ocean: Southern Knipovich Ridge | collected 2010 | reverse complement strand
ACAAAAAACGGCACGTCGTGTGCCGTTTTTTTACATCATGGCGCCCGTTCCAGGTAGTCTCAGACCCCCATCTTGGCGACGGTAGAGCGGACGGCGTCGGCGGAGCGCTGGAGCGCGGCCGCCTCTTCGTCGGTGAGCTTGATCTCGATGATCTCCTCGATGCCCGCGGAGCCGAGCTTGACCGGCACGCCGACGACGAGGTCTTTGATGCCGTACTGACCACTGCACATGACAGCGCAGGGGAAGATGCGCTTCTGGTCCCGCAGGATGGCCTCGACCATGGCCACGGCGCTGGCCGAGGGGGAGTAGTAAGCGCTGCCGGTCTTGAGGAGGCCGACGATCTCGCCGCCGGCCTTGCGGGTGCGCTGGATGAGCCGATCGATTGTCTCCTGGTCCATCAGCTCGGTGATCGGGATGCCGGCCACTGTGGAGTAGCGGGCCAGGGGAACCATCGAGTCGCCGTGCCCGCCGAGCACGAAGGCGCTCACATCGCGGACCGAGACCCCCAGCTCCATGGCGATGAAGGTGCGGAAGCGTGCCGTGTCGAGCACCCCGGCCATCCCCATCACCTTCTTGGGATCGTTGCCGCTGACGATCTGGATGAGCTGGGTCATCACGTCCAACGGATTTGTCACATTGATTATGATCGCCTCGGGGGAGTACTTGACCAACTGCTTGGTCACTTCGGTGATGATGGCCTGGTTCTTGGCTAAAAGGTCGTCGCGGCTCATCCCCGGCTTGCGGGGCAGCCCGGCTGTGACCACCACCACGTCGGAGCCCTTGGTGATGGCGTAGTCGTTGGAACCCTCGATGATGGTGTTGTAGCCCTCTACGGGGGCGGCTTCCATGAGATCCAGGGCCTTGCCCTGGGGCATCCCCTCGACGATGTCGACGAGGGCGACGTCGGCCAGCTCCTTCTCGACGATCCGCTGGGCGGTGGTGGCGCCCACGTGTCCGGCGCCGATGACAGCAACCTTGTTTCGCATGGGTCTCCTCGGGTTTTTGGCTGGTTGGTTGAAGTGAATATCGCCGGGAGTATAGGTCCGGCAACGCGGCGCTGTCAAGGGAGCGGGCGGGTATCGCAGAAGGGGAGCCGGTTTGAGCTGGCACACTTCTTGATGGAAAAACAGCGTGGGGCGGTTGGTATATTAGGTGTAAAACTTTGCCGATCAACAAACGAATTTCGTTTAATTTTGGACAGATTCCCAACTTTTTAATAGAATCAATTTCGACAGGTCAACTGGCTTTATAGAATGCGGAAAACCAAGATCGATCTTCAACACATCCGTGAAACCGCCGTCCAGTTGGCGATTGACTTAAGCACACTCTCGAAACGCATTCTCCGATACGCCAACCTGGGCACCCCCCGTGCAGACTTCCTGAGGAAGATTTCGCACATGCTGCTGAAGTTTTCGGGTTGCGAATCCGTTGAGCTGAGGATGCAGGATGGTGATCTGAACTACCGCTGGGAGGCCACCGATGGCAAGGAGGAGAACTTCTTTTGCGAGAAGTTCTCGACGGTGCAGAGGTGCGGGGGCAGGACGATCCCCTGTGCCGACGATGGATCGTTGAAAGAGAGGATATGCGGCGCAGTCATGTGCCATCAGATAGATCCATCAGCGGAGTGCATCAGCGCCGCCGGCAGCTTCTGGATTACGACCATTGACGGGCCGGTGAAGTGTCCGCCGGTTTTCCCCGAGATCGGTCCCCGTGAGCTGAGGGAGCTGACTGGTGGCTTTCAGTCCGTGGCTTACATTCCCTTCGAATTGGAGAAGGAGAGTTGTGGCCTGCTCCAGCTCAAGAGCCGTCAATCAAACTTCTTCACCGCCTCGATAATCAAGTTCTACGAGGGATTGGCTGAAACGTTGGGTGCGGCGGTGAGTGACCGTCGGGCCCAATACGCCCTGCGGGAGCGGGTCAAGGAGTTGGGCTGCCTTTACAGGATAGCTGAACTGGTTCAACAGCAGGAAATTTCATTAGACGATTTGATGCAGGGGATCGTCGAGTTGATGCCGCCCGCCTGGCAGTATCCAGAAATAGCCTCGGCTAGGTTGGTGGTGGATACCCGAAGCTACACCAGTTCGAACTTCAACGGGGAGGGGAGTTCCCTTCGCTCAAAGATCGTGAATGGAGGGGAGGAGAGGGGCTTTGTTGAACTGATCTACTGTGGAGGGCAGGATTACATGGAGGTGACACTCTTTCTTGAGGAGGAGCGCCATCTCATTGACAGCATTGCCCAACAGATTTCGCTCATCCTGGAAAGACGTCAGACGGAGGACGAGAAGCAGAGGCTACAGGAGCAGCTCAGGCACGCCGACCGGCTGGCCACCATCGGTCAGCTCGGCGCCGGGGTTGCCCATGAGCTAAATGAGCCCCTGACCTCGATACTTGGTTTCGCCCAGCTCGCCCAGAAAACCCCGGGTCTCCCCGAAGGGACTTGTCAGGATATTAAACGCATCGTCAACTCTACCCTTCACGCCCGGGAAGTCGTTAGGAAACTGCTCATCTTCAGCCGCCAGATGCCGACCAAGAAGACAGAGCTAGATATATCCAGCGTTGTTAAGGATGGACTCTACTTCTTAGAGTCGCGTTGCACGAAACAGGGCATCGAGGTGCTTAAACAGCTTGATCCGAACCTTTCAAAAATCACCGCCGATCCAGCGCAATTACAACAGGTGCTCGTGAACATCGTGGTTAACGCCATCCAAGCCATGCCCGACGGAGGGAAGTTACTGATCAAGACCTATGCGGACGCCGACTTTGTCTACCTCGATATCGAGGACAACGGTGTCGGTATGTCTGAGGAGACCGTGAAGAAACTCTTCGTCCCCTTCTTCACGACGAAGGAGGTTGGGCATGGAACCGGGCTTGGTCTGCCCGTGGTTCACGGCATAGTGTCCTCCCACGGCGGCCGGATTGAGGTGGAGAGCGAACTGGGCAAGGGGAGCCGCTTTCTCATCGCCTTCCCCATTCCAGCCGAGCCTCTTCCGCTTGAGAGTGATGGCGATGCCATCTCCTGAATCTCGGGTTTTGCCCCGGTGCCTTTAAACCACCCACGAACTGAAGGGTCTCTTATCTACTGAGTCCCTGTGGCTCCGATGTGGGAAACGTTGGCCGGCCAGATATTTCCTCAAAGCCTCGGTTCAGCAAGGAAAGAGGGCATCCCGTCATGGGCGAAACAAAGATCCTAGTCGTTGACGATTCCTCCGAAACCTTGGAGATGCTCAGGCGGACCCTGACCGCCGCGGGTTACGGCATGTTCACCGCCAGCAGCGTGGCGGACGCGATTCGCCTACTCGAAAAAACGACGGTGGATCTCATCGTTACCGATCTGCGCATGCCCAAGGTATCCGGTCTGGAGCTGGTGCGCCACGTCAGAGAGAACCACCGCGACACCGAAGTGATGATCATCACCGGGTACGCAACGGTGGAAGGTGCGGTTGAGGCGATCAAGACCGGCGCCGAGGAGTACCTGGCAAAACCCTTCACCGACGAGGAGCTTTTCGCCGCGGTGGGACGGTCCCTGGAGAAGCTGAGCCTTCGCCGGGCGGCTTTTAACCGGCAGTACCCCGCTTTTCACAACAACTACGGCATCGTGGGCAAATCCGAGGTGATGAAGGAGGTTTATCACGCTATCGACAAGGCCTCTAGAACCTCGGCCACCGTCCTGATCACCGGGGAGTCCGGCACCGGCAAGGAGCTGGTTGCGCGGGCGATCCACTACCACGGTTCAAGGGCTCAGGCCCCTTTCGTCCCGGTAAACTGCGGTGGCATACCTGAGGGGCTTTTGGAGAGCGAGCTTTTTGGGTATGTCAAGGGAGCCTTCACGGGAGCCAACCAATCCCGGGCAGGCTTCTTTTTGACCGCCGAGGGTGGCACAATCTTCCTCGACGAGATCAGTGAGACGTCTCTTGCGATGCAGGTTAAGCTGTTGCGGGTACTGCAGGACAAAGAGGTTTCGATGGTCGGATCAGCCAAAAGCCGAAGGATAGACATCCGTATCCTCGCAGCCACCAACAAGAATCTGAAGGCTATGGTGGAAGGGAACCACTTCCGCGAAGACCTCTTCTACAGACTCAACGTGATCAACATCGAGCTGCCTCCGCTGCGGGAGCGCGACGAGGATGTACTCTTGCTTATGCAGGTATTCATCAGCAAGTATGCGGAGGAATTGGACAGGCGAGAGGTGAGCTTTACCGATGGAGCGCTTAGGGCTTTGATGGGGTACAGTTGGCCGGGGAATGTCAGGGAGCTGGAGAACCTGATCCAGCGTCTCATGGTCATGGTCGAGGGTGAGACTTTGGACGTTCCCGACTTACCTTCTCATATGCGCTACAGTGCTCCGTCCGACGGTCGTCTGACACGCACATTGGTGGAGGTAGAAACTGAATACATCCAGAACGTGTTGGAAGAGGCGGGTCATAACAAATCCAAAGCGGCTAAGATACTAGGCATCGATCGCAAAACGCTCCGCGATAAACTCAACCGTTACCGGAATAAGGAGGAGGACGAGAAATAATCGGGGAGTTTCTCCCCAGTGGTGAGATGCTTCCCACCTCCCCAACAGTTAAATGCTTCCAAAAAGCCGCCTGGGCGGCTTTTTTGTTGAGCCCGCTGCCTGTTTCATATATAACAATCGAATTTAGAAGGAGATATGTCAAGTATAAATATCTTATCCGTATCCCACGGGCTGGCACGACTCTTGCCTTTAAATATCCGCGAGGAGTCTTGAGGAAATAATCGGAAGGTTTGAAAAAGGGGAGATTATGGCCGGCAAAGTGAGCCCCCCGGAAAAGGTGAAGACGGGCTCTCCGAGGAAAAAGTCGGCTCCCGCGAAGCCCATCTCGAAGGCGCCGGTGAAGAAAAAAAGAATCCCCGGGCTCTGTGGGACATGCAAGCACGAGACCCACTGTACCTTCCCGCGCCGGTCCGACCGGCCGCTCCTGGAATGCGACGAGTTCGAGGGGCTGGAGCGTCGGGACGCCATCGCGGAAAGGCTCACGAACGTTCTTTTAGGTAACACGGACGTCCTCGCCCGTCTTTACGATGGTGAGGAGGAAGAATTGGAAGACTCGGACGTCGCCCCGGCGGGGCGGTCAGGATCGTCCTACAACCTACAAGGAGAAACCATGGGCACAGCCGCAGTTCTCACAGAGGAAAAGAAGAAGACCACGGCTCCGGTGGAAAAGAAGAAAGCCCACACGCCTCTCGGCCTGTGCTCGACGTGCAAGCTGGCCGCCACCTGCGCCTTCCCGCGCGAAGCCGGGCGTCCGGTCCGCTTCTGCGATGAGTTCGAGGGTGAGGAGAAGGTTGAGGTAGTGAAGCCGAAGGTAAAGGCCAAGAAAAGTACCGTGAACGACCTGAAGGGACTCTGCCGCCTGTGCGATAAAGCTTCCACCTGTACCTTCCCTAAACACGAAGGTGGCGTCTGGCACTGCGAGGAGTATGAATGAAGCTGGTATCGGCTTAGGCTTGGCTGTCGCTTTATGAAGGGATTGAGCGCGGCCATCGGGGCGGTTCTACCGCCCCTTTCTTCATGCGGGTCGCTGGTGTGTGTGTCCTGACTGCAAAGAGCGTTTATCCACTTACAGAGGGCTGGTCAGTCCACAACGCATAAGGTAAGGCCCCTCGGTGAGGGGCCTCCTTGGGTATGTAACGGCTGGCTCGGCGTTAGGGGTAGATGCCGCGTAGGCGAACGGCGTCGGCCACGCGTTGAATGGCGAAGATGTAGGCCGCGTCGCGCATCGAGATCCCCTTCTCCCCGGCCAGGGTGTATACCTTGTCAATGTTCTGGTTCATCAGGAGGGCCAACTTGTTGTTGACCTCCCTCTCCGTCCAGAAGAGGAAGCCCAGCCCCTGGACCCACTCGAAGTAGCTGACGATGACGCCGCCGGCGTTGGCCAGGAAGTCTGGCGCCACCAGGATTCTCCGTTCGAAGAAGTCCTGGTCCGCCTCCGGGGTGGTGGGGCCGTTGGCGCCCTCGATGATGATCTTCGCCTTGACCTTAGCGGCGTTTTTCCCGGTGAGCTGGTTCTGCAGGGCGCAGGGGGCCAGCACGTCGCATTCGAGGGCTAGAAGCTCCTCGTTGGTGATTTTATCCCCGGGGAGGAGGTTGCTGACGCTTTCCTCGGGTTTCATGGCGCGCTCGACGGCGTCGTAGGGGTTCAACCCTTTCGGGTTGTATACACCGCCGTAGACGTCGGAGAGGCCGATGATGGTGCAACCGTCATCGTAGAGAAGTTTGGCGGCCCAGGTGCCCACGTTGCCGAAGCCCTGGATGACAACTGTTGCACCCTTGGGGTTGATGCCCATCTTGCCCAGGAGATTGATGGTGCTTATCTCCACGCCTCGGCCGGTGGCGGCGTCGCGGCCCAGGGATCCACCAAGCTCCAACGGCTTACCGGTAACTACCCCCAGAGCCGTGCTTCCCGTGTTCATGGAGTAGGTGTCCAGGAACCAGGCCATGATCCGGGCGTCGGTGTTCATGTCCGGTGCCGGTATGTCCTTTTCCGGACCCACGATTGATTGGATTTCAGAGAAGTACCGCCGGGAAAGACGCTCCAGCTCGCCCTCGGACAGTTTATGAACATCCACGGTGATCCCGCCCTTGCCGCCGCCGAAGGGGACACCGGCCAGGGAGCATTTCCAGGTCATCCACATCGCCATGGCCGTGATCTCGTCGAGGGAAACGTCCATCGCGTACCTAACGCCGCCCTTGGCCGGCCCGCAGGCCATGTTGTGTTGCACCCGATAACCGGGGAAGGTCTTAATGGTGCCGTCGTCCATCCGGACGGGAACGTTGACCATGAGTGAGCGGGTCGGCTCCCGGAGCACCTCCCGGAAGCTCGGGTCTAGGTTCATCATCTCTGCGACTTTGTCGAACTCACGTTGCGCCTGGCTAAACGCGCTGTAAGTCTCATCCATTGTGCCTCCTCATAACCTCGTATGGGTTGACAACCGTTCTGCGGGCCTCCCCGACAGGGCGACTAGGATGGATAAATACCCGTTTTGGCAATCCCTGCGTGTGCCAGGTAAAGCAAGTATTGTGCCAGTGATTAAGCGTATTTACCGTGATTTGGTTTCCCCATAATCAACCCGGCGGCGGATGTTACGTTCTACCCCAACCTCTTGTCAAGTACCTGTCAGTCCTTCCCTGACGGTGAGTCATGCGCCGGGACGAAAGCGGAGGTTGACAATATTTGGTTGTTCGTGTATAAATATTTTTAGAATAAAGTGGAAGGGAGGTGATAATGCTCTATATCCGGCGTTCCGGATGCACCTGAGGCCGCGTTTTCTTGTACGCCATAACTTGATTCGGCGCACCCCGCGGCTCGGTTAGGGTCCGCAAAAAAGTACAGTTGAACACCGGAGATGGGGCGGTTGTCAGGTTGCCAACCTAGGTGGGTTTAGTACACCGTCTGCACAGCGTTCTCTCCGGTCGTGGATTGTCGGATCTCCCTAAGATGCCAATCAACGGTTAAAGGAGAGGATAATGTCTGACGAATACCGCAAGATGTGGGCCGACCTGGGTCTTGACCTGGAGAAGCACGACCGGCTCCTGAACCTGCTGAACGAAGTTTATCCCCCCATTTACCTCGAGCAGCCGAACCGGCCCGAGGGGATGGGGTATTTCGATTTCGTGATCAGTGAGATCCACGGCCTGCGCATCAAGGAGCTGATGGATCACAAAGCCAAGGGTGGCAAGGTCTTCGGCACCTTCTGCCTTTACGTGCCCGACGAGATAATCACCGCCCTCGGCGGGATCGCCGTGGGCCTCTGCGCGGGAACCGATTTCTCGGAGGCCGACGCCGAGGTGGACCTGCCGCGCACCCTCTGTCCGCTCATCAAATCCTTCTACGGCTTCAAGAAGGGCCGAATCTGCCCCTACTTTGAGAGCACCGACCTGGTCGTCGGCGAGACCACCTGTGACGGCAAGACCAAGGTTTACGAGATGCTCGGCGAGATTCACCCGGTCTACGTGATGGAGATCCCCCACCGGAAGAACGATGACACCCGAAAACTCTGGCGGGCAGAGATCGACAAGTTCGTCGCCGCCGCGGAGAAGCTGACCGGCAACGAGCTGACCTACGAGAAGCTCAAAGAAAACGTTGAGCTGCACAACGCAAAGCGCAGGGCTCTGCAGCGGCTCAACGCGCTGCGCTGGAACACCCCGACCCCGATCAGCGGCAAGGACGCCCTCCTGATCAACCAGATCGCCTTCTACGACGATCCGGTCCGCTTCACTGGATCGGTCAACAAGCTGGCGGACGAGCTGGAGCAGAGGGTCAAGAAGGGAGTGGGAGTCTTCCCGGAGAATGCGACCCGCCTGATGACCTCGGGAACCCCCTTCGCCATCCCCAACTGGAAGTTCCACCACCTGGTCGAGTCGAGCGGGTGGCCCATCGTCGCCGAGGAGAGCTGCGTCGGCTCGCGTTACTTCACCGATCTCGTCGACGATTCGGCGGCGGATCTGGACGGTCTGTTGGACGCCATTGCCGAGCGTTACTTCAACATCCACTGCGCCTGTTTTACCCCCAACACCGACCGGATGGACGACATCGTGGACCTGTACAAGAAGTCCGGGGCGAAGGGGGTCGTCAACTACACCCTGAGCTTCTGCACCCCGTACCTGGTCGAGGCTCATCATGTGGAGAAGCGGTTGAATGAAGAAGGCATCCCGATCCTGAACCTTGAGTCGGATTACAGCATGGGCGATTTTGAACAGCTGAAGACCAGGGTCAGCGCTTTTGTTGAATCGCTCTAGCAGAGGTGCTAGGTTAGCCGAGCCATGACCTACTACGCGGGTATAGACGTGGGTTCCACGGCTACAAAGGCCGTGGTCGTGGATGGAACCGGGAGGTCCCTGGGCAGTTCCATCACTCCGACGGGTGTTTCGGGGTCTGAGGCCGCCCGGTCGGTGTTCCGGGAGGCTCTCGAAAGGGCCGGCGCGGGGAGGAGGGACGTGCGGTCAATCGTCGCCACCGGGTACGGTCGGGAGCTTGTCACCTTCGCCGACGCTCGGGTCACGGAGATTACCTGCCATGCGCGGGGCGCTTACGAGCGGATCGAGGATCCCTTCACCCTGATCGACATCGGTGGTCAGGACACCAAGGCGGTCTCCGTTGACTCCTCAGGCAGGGTTGAACGCTTCCTGATGAACGACCGCTGTGCCGCCGGCACCGGCCGCTTCCTCGAGGTCATGGCCCGGATTCTGGAGACTGATCTCGTTCATCTGGCGGCCATGGCCCTCGACGCGGCCCGTGGGGTGAAGATCAACAACATGTGCACCGTCTTCGCCGAGAGCGAGGTGGTGGGCCTCTTAGCCAGGGGCGCCCCTCGGGAGGAGATCGCCCGGGGGCTTCACCGGGGTGTTGCCGAGCGGGTGGGCAACATGGCCAAGAGGGTGGGTCTGCGCGGAGCGATTTACGCCTCCGGTGGGGTGGCGCAAAACCTGGCCATCGTGGCCTCTCTCTCGGACTTCCTCGGTCGGGAGGTCGCGGTTATCGCCGATCCGCAGCTCAACGGCGCCTACGGCGCGGCACTGGTGGCCCTGGACGGCGCGTGAGGTTCCTATTGAAAAAACTTGACAAACCTGGAATCTGAACATAAATTTCAGTCATCCTAAGTGCTGGAATATCCACAATAGGAAGGTGGAATTATGCGCATCCGGGCTCTATCAGCGGTTCTAACTTTGTTGCTGCTGATTCTGGTAGCCACCTCGTCTTGCAATTTAGTTACAGTTGAAACACCTCAGCAATTATTTGAAGACGATTTTTCTGATTACTGGCCAACAATTTCACCTTCGGGTGATTATTTATGCTTTGTATCGGATAGAGATGGTAGTCCTTTGATTTTTGAGTATAAAATCAATTTGTACGCTTTAAACACTGGGGAGATCATCCCACTCACTACAAGACAAGACGAATATAGTGCAGTAGATGAAGAACCAGCTTGGTCTAAAGACGAGCTGTTGATTTATTTCCTACGCTATTATGTCAGCTCAACTGATGAAGACTACTATCTTTGTTCAATACCGGTCTTGGGCGAAGAAGATGATGTTCAGTACATTCTCGATAAAGTGATTTCCTTTGATATTAATAATGCTGGTACAAAAATAATTGTAAGACGAAATAGTAAATTACAGTTGTATGATATTAACTCTGAAGATATTTCCGACATTCCCAACAGCGACGGTATTCCGGCTATCTATGTAAGATTTTTACCCGATGACAGCGGGGTCATGGTTGCGTTATCTCCAGAGAATAACGAGATGTTTGATAGTAATGTTGTAATCTACTATTTTAATGAAGAGGAACCGGTTGAATTCAATTATGAAAATTTCCGTGTTGAAAGGATTGACTTTTCACCTGACGGGGAGAACTGCTTATTCAGCAGTGATGATAGTGATACATTGTATCTTATTCCCCTGGATGGTGGAACAGGTGAAGCCTTAGATTTTGATTTAAATGCGAAACATGCCAATTGGTCTGATGATGGTACTATTTATTATTCACATAAAATAGGTCAACAAGATTACAGAATTTGGTATCATAAATATTAATTAATGCTTAGAAACCTGACTGACGGGTGTCTACGTCGTCCGCCTGACGACGGACGAAACGATGACCACCCAACGACTGGTCATCAGCCGGTAAAACCCGACACGCTCCCGACGAAAAGCCTCCTCGAGTGAGGAGGCTTATTTTTGACCGGAAGAACGACGTGTTCTGCCGTCAGATTTTCTCGACGCTCATGGCCACCGCGTTGCCGCCGCCCAGGCAGAGGGTCGCGAGGCCGGTCTTTGCTCCACGGTCCTCCATGGCGTAGATGAGGGTGGTCAGGATGCGGGCGCCGCTGGCACCGATGGGGTGACCCAGTGCCACCGATCCACCGTTGACGTTGACCCGGTCCCAATCCCAACCGAGCTCCTTGCCGTCGGCCAGAACCTGGGCGCTGAAGGCTTCGTTGATCTCGATGAGGTCGTAGTCGCCGATCTTCGCGCCGGTGAGGTTCATCAACTTTTTCACGGCCACGATTGGGGCGTAGAAGAGTTCCTTGGGCGGGGTGCCGCCGGTGGCGTAGCCGGTGATCCGAGCCTGGGGTTTCACTCCCAGCTCTTTGGCTTTGTCCGCGGAGAGGACGATCATGGCCGAGCCGCCGTCGTTCAGACCGGGGGCATTACCGGCGGTGATGGTTCCGTCCTTGGTGAAGGCGGGACGCAGCCGGGCCAGCTTCTCCGCGCTGGAGCCGTCGCGCGGGCCCTCGTCGGTGTCGAAGAGGATCGGGTCGGCTTTGCGCTGGGGCACGCTGACCGGCACGATCTCGGCCTTGAACCGGCCCTCCTTGATCGCGGCGATGGCTTTCTGTTGACTGCCAGCCGCCCATTCGTCCTGTTCCTCGCGGGAGATGCCCGACCTCTCGGCGGTCCAATCACCGATGGCGCCCATGTGCTGATCCTCGAAGACGCACCAGAGGCCGTCGTGGATCATCCCATCCACCATCTTGAGATCGCCGAATTTCTGGCCGGAGCGACCTTTGAAGAAATAGTGGGGCACGTTGGACATGGATTCCAGGCCGCCGGCCACGATCACGTCGGCGTCACCGGCCTTGATCGCCTGGGCGGCCAGGATTACCGCCTTTAACCCGGAGCCGCAGACCTTGTTGATAGTGATTGCGCCCACCTCGGGGGGGATGCCTCCCTTGATCGCCGCCTGGCGGGCCGGGGCCTGGCCCATGCCGGCCGAGACGACGTTGCCCATGATGACCTCGTCCACGTCCCCGGGCTTAATACCCGCGCGCTTTACCGCCTCGGCGATGCAGACGGCGCCGAGCTCCGAGGCCTTCAACGGGGCCAGCGTTCCCAGGAAGCGGCCGATGGCCGTGCGGCAAGCGCCCGCGATTACGATATCCTGCGCCATGCGTTCTCCTTATAGGTTGCTGGTTTTCCAGTTTGGTTCTCTGTTCTCCAAAAAGGCGCTGAAGCCTTCGGCGGCCTCACCCGAGGCGAAGCATTCGACAAAGGCCTCCACGTTGGTTAGACGGTCGAGTGGATTCAGGGTTCGCTTGACCTGTGTCAGGGCGACCGGGCTCATGGACGCGATCTTCTCCGCCAGTTCGTCGGCCTTCACGAACAGTTGTTCGGGGGAAAAGACACCGGTTACCAGTCCGTAGAAATATGCCTTTTCGGCATCCACCCGTTCGCCGGAGAAGAGCATCGCCTTCGCCCGCCCCAGCCCGATGACCCGGGTGAGCCGTTCCACACCGCCCCAGCCTGGGATCACGCCCAGCTTCAGCCCAGGCTGACAGAACGTCGCCGCGTTGGAACAAATGCGGATGTCGCACGCCAGCGCCAGCTCCAGGCCGCCGCCAATGGCGAAGCCGTTCACCGCCGCGATGGTGACGAGGCGGGAGGCCTCGATCCGCGAGAGGACCTCTTGGCCGAAGCGAGCGAAGTCGCGCGCTTCGTCGGGGGAGAACCTCCGCATCTCGGAAATGTCGGCACCGGCGGCGAAGGCCTTCCCCTCGCCGGCGAGCACCGCCACCAGATATGCCGGGTTGCTCTCGATCCGCTCAAGGACCTGGGAAAGCTCCTCCAGGACCAGCCGGCTCAGGACGTTGAGTTTCTCCGGATTACTAAGAGTGATCCGGACGAAACGATTCCTGTGCTCGATCTTGACGAAATCCATTCTGTCAGGGCTTCTCGGCCAGTTCCAACAGGACGCCGCCGCAGCTCTTCGGATGCACGAAGGCGATCCGGACGCCTCCGGCTCCAATGCGCGGCCTCTCGTCCAGCAGCCGGAATCCGGTCTTCCTAAACTCATCAAGGGCTTTTTCGATGTCGTCCACCTCGATACAGAGATGGTGGATGCCAGGTCCGCGGCTGGCGATGAACCGCCCGACGGCGCTTTCGGTGTTGGTGCTCTCCAGGAGCTCGATATCGACTTCCCCCAGCCTCAGCTTGGTCACCCGCAGGCCCAGGTTGGGGATGGTCTCGGTTTTCCCGGCCTTTAGCCCAAGAGCGCCTTCCCATAGCTTAATCGCCTCTTCAATGTCTTCGACGGCGATGCCGAGGTGATTTATCTTTAGTGTTTTCATGATTCATCCTGCGTTCCGAAGACCCCCCGCAAAGCATCCGAGATATCCCCGACGGTGCCGCCGGCCCGGACGCAGTCCACGATGCGTTCCATGAGCGGCGCGTTGCCGTTCTTCGCGGCGGATTTGAGGTGGTTAATGGCAGCTTGAAGCGGCTTTTCATCGCGGCAGGCTCGGTACTCGGTGAGCTTACTCTTCCTCTTCTTCTCCAACTCCGGCTTGACCCGGAGGATCTCCACGTCCTCCAGCTCCGGGTCCTCGTAGCAGTTAATCCCGACGATCATCTGTTCGCCCGCGTCAATGGCCCGCTGTTGCTCATACGCCGAGGCCGCTATTTGGTCGGAGAAGTAGCCGGATTCGATGCAGGCCAGCGCGCCGCCCATCTGGCTGATTCTTTGTAATTCCGCTTCGACCCGTTGGATGATCTCCCCGGTCAGGTCCTCGACGTAGTACGAGCCTCCCAATGGGTCAACCGTCCTGGTCACGCCGCTCTCGTGGGCGATGATCTGCTGGGTCCGCAGTGCGAGGCGCACCGAGTCCTCGGTGGGCAGGCCGAGCGCCTCGTCGCGGGAGTTGGTGTGGATGGATTGTGCCCCGCCGAGGACGGCGGCCAGGGCCTGGAGGGTCACCCGGACCGCGTTGTTCTCGAAACCGGCGGCGGTCAGCGTCGAGCCGCCGGTCTGCACGTGGAAACGCAGCTTCGACGACTTGGGATTCTTGGCCCCGAAGTCTTCGGTCGTTATCCGGTGCCAGATGCGGCGCGCGGCGCGGAACTTGGCTGCCTCCTCGAAGAGGTCGTTGTGGGCGTTGAAAAAAAAGGAAAGCCGAGGGGCGTAATCATCAATCTCCAACCCCGCCGACCGCGCGCCCCGCACGTACGCAATGGCATCCGCAAAGGTGAAGGCCAGCTCCTGGACCGCGTCGGACCCGGCCTCCCGGATGTGATACCCCGAGATGGAGATCGAGTACCACCTGCGCACCCGCTCCGAGGTGAAGCGGATGAGGTCCACGGCCAGCCGCAGTCCGGCCTTCGGCGGGTAGATGTAGGTCCCCCGGGAGAAGTATTCCTTCAAAATATCGTTCTGGACCGTGCCCCGCAGCTCCGTCCACTGCACGCCCCGCTCCTCGGCCAGCACCAGGTACATGGCTAAAAGGACCGGCGCGGTGGAGTTGATGGTCATGCTGACCGAGATTTTCGCCGGGTCCAGGCCATCGAAGAGTTCACACAGGTCCTCGTAAGTTGAAATCGCCACGCCGACGCGGCCCACCTCGCCCTCGGCCATCTCGTGGTCGGAGTCATAGCCCATCTGGGTGGGCAGGTCGAAGGCCACCGAGAGGCCGGTCTGACCCGCGTCGATGAGGTACTTGAACCGCTCGTTGGTGGCCTTGGCATCGCCGAAGCCGGCGTACTGGCGCATGGTCCACAGCCGGTCGCGGTACATTCCGGGGTGGATGCCCCGGGTGTAGGGCGGCTCGCCGGGGAGGCCCAGCTTATCCGCGAGACCGATTGGCGGCTCGGTATACACCCGCTCCACGGGGATGCCTGAGGGGGTTGTTAACCTGTCTCTATCATTATCCATATGGTTTGAGATCGTTGAAAAAATCTATTTTCTTTACTTCGTCCCTCCCCAGGGGAGAGAGGGGTTTTATTGAAGCCCTCACCCCGGTCCGTGGGCGACCGCTCCCCCCACAAAGAGAGGGGGAGTGAATGAACGTCTACTCGACGACGATGAGGACCTGATCCTTTTCCACGCCGTCGCCGGGGGATATCTTGACCTCTTTCACTACCCCGTCGGCCTCGGAGGCCATCTCGTTCTCCATCTTCATCGCCTCGAGGTGGCAGAGGATGTCCCCCTTATTCACCTTCTGGCCAGGTTCTACCAGCACAGCGGTGGCCACCGCGGGCATGGGGGCCTTGAGGATGAAGCCGCTTTTCGTCTGCGGCAGGGTGGCCTTGAGCGATTCCACCCGACGCCTGCGCTCGTCGCGGACGGTGACGCCCAGGGTCCTGCCCTCGGCGAAGACCTCGTAATCGTCGCCCTCGCGCCGGACCCAGAGCTCGTAGGAGCGGCCGTCGATGATGATCGAGTAGAGCGCCTTGGGGGAGATCTCGACGTAATCCACCTCGATCTCTTCCCCGTTCAGGTAGATAAGCAACCCCTTCTCGCCGGGGGTCACCTCGACTTCGTAGCTGTGGTCGCCGATGAGGGTTTCGTATTTCATGAGCCGCCTCAGTAAGACCCGAGTTTGTTTTTCAGCCAGAGGTACTTCCATCCCGATTGCGCCTTTTCTCCGCCGTCGGTTTTTCGGGCGGCGAACCCCTTCGCGCCGGTGTGCTCCAGAATGGCGCAGAGGACCGAGGCGGCCTTTTCCAGCTCGCTCTCGCCGATGGGGCCCGGTCTGTAATTTTCCCCGATGAAGCTGGTATCGTAATCACCGGTGCGGAAGACCTCGTTCTTCACCAGCCAGCGGAAGAAGGGCAGGGTGGTGGGGAAGCCCTCGAGGATGAATTCGTTGAGCACCCGTTCCAGGCGGACGAGCATGGCGGGCCGGTTCTCGGCCCAGACGATCAGCTTGGCGATCAGCGGGTCGTAGTAGACCGGGACCTTGTACCCCTGAAAGCAGCCGCTGTCCAGGCGGGCGCCGGGTCCTCCCGGAGCGCGCATCCGCGTCACCGTTCCTGTGGCGGGGTAGAAGTTCTGGTCCGGGTCCTCGGCGCAGATGCGGCACTCGATGGCGGAGCCCCGCGCATACACCTGGTCCTGGGTGAACCATAATTTCTCACCGGCGGCGATGCGTATCTGGGCCCGGACCAGGTCCCGACCGACCAGCATCTCGGTGACCGGGTGTTCCACCTGCAGCCGCGCGTTCACCTCGAGGAAGTAAAAACTGCCGTCGGCGGAGCGTAAGAATTCGATGGTCCCCGCGTTGTCGTAGTTGACCGCTTTGGCCGCTTTGACGGCGGCCTCGGTCATGGCGGCGCGCTGCTCGTCACTGAGCGCCGGGGAGGGGCTCTCCTCGACGAGTTTCTGATGCCGCCTCTGAATCGAGCATTCACGCTCGAACAGATGGACCACGTTGCCATGTTGGTCGCCGAGGATCTGGACCTCGATGTGCCGCGGGTTGACCACCATCTTCTCGACGTATATCCGGTCGTCGCCGAAGGAGCTGGCCGCCTCGGAGCGGGCCTGGCGGATGGAGGCCTCTAATTCATCCGGGGAATGGACGGCGCGGATGCCCTTCCCCCCTCCGCCTCCGGCGGCCTTGACCATCACCGGGTAGCCGATCTCCGCCACTTTTTCCGGCAGTTCATCCTCGGGAACCACGGTGGTGTTGATGCCGGGGATGATCGGCACCCCGGCGGCCATCATCGCATCACGGGCCTGGAGTTTGTCGCCCGAAAGGCGCATGGACCCGGGCGAGGGTCCGATGAAGACCAGCCCGGCGTCGGTGCAGGCCTGGGCGAAATCGGCGTTCTCGGCGAGGAAGCCGTAGCCGGGGTGGATGGCCTCGGCCCCGACCTTTTTGGCCAGCTCGATTATCCGGTCGCCGAGGAGGTAGGATTCCGTGGCCGGGGGCGGCCCGATGTTGTAGGCCTCGGTGGCGTACTGGACGTGCAGGGCGCCGCGGTCGGCATCGGAGTAGACGGCGACGGTCGGGATTCTCATTTCGGCGCAGGTGCGAATTATCCGTACCGCGATCTCGCCCCGGTTGGCGATGAGGATCTTGTTGATCATTGGGTTTGCCTAGAGTGGTATGTTCCCGTGTTTCTTGGGCGGGTTGTGGTCCCGCTTATGGTTGAGCATTTCCAGTGCAGAGATGACCTTCGGACGGGTTTCGTGGGGCATTATCACCTCGTCCACGTAGCCCAGCCCCGCGGCGGTGTAAGGGTCGGCGAAGCGTTCCCGGAAGTCTTCGACCAGATCGTTCTTCAGCGTGGTGGGATCATCCGCCGCCTTCAGTTCTCGGCGGTAGAGGATCTGCACTGCGCCTTCGGCCCCCATCACGGCGATCTCCGCCGTGGGCCAGGAGAAGACGATGTCGCCGCGCATGTGGCGGTTGGAGGTCACCGCGTAGGCGCCGCCGTACGACTTGCGTGTGATGACGTGGACCTTGGGTACGGTGGCCTCGGCGTAGGCGTAGAGGAGCATTGCCCCGTGCTTGATCACTCCGCGCCATTCCTGGTCGGTGCCGGGCAGAAAGCCGGGCACGTCGGAGAAGGTGATGACGGGCAGATTGAAGCAGTCGCAGAAACGGATCATCCGCGCCGATTTACACGAAGAATCGATGTCCAGGCAGCCGGCGAGGACGGCGGGCTGGTGGGCGACGATTCCGACGGGCCTTCCTCCGAAACGGGCGAAACCGGTAATGTGGTTGGTGGCGAAGTCGGCATGGGTTTCGAAGAAGTCCCCACCGTCCACGACCCGCCGGATAACGTCCTTCATGTCGTAGGGCTTGGCGGGCGTGTCGGGGATGATCGAATCCAGGGCCATATCCATCCGGGCCGGATCATCGTCGGTCTTTTTAACCGGGGGATCCTCCATGTTGTTCTGGGGAAAGAACTGTAAAAGGCGGCGGATTTGTTGCAGGCATTCGAGTTCGTTGGCGGCCACCACGTGGCAGATGCCCGATTTCGATGCGTGTACCTTGGCCCCGCCCAGCTCCTCGAAGGTAACCTCCTCATTCATCACCGTCTTGATGACGTCGGGGCCGGTGAGAAACATGTGGCTGGTGCCGTTAACCATGAAAGTGAAATCGGTGACAGCCGGTGAGTAAACGGCACCGCCGGCGCAGGGGCCCATGACCGCTGATATTTGGGGGATCACCCCCGAGGACATGGTGTTCCGCTGAAATACCTCGGCGTAGCCGGCGAGGGAATCAACGCCCTCCTGGATGCGCGCCCCTCCCGAGTCATTGATCCCGACGAACGGGGCGCCGTTCTTCAGGGCCAGATCCATCACCTTGCATATCTTCTCGCTGTTGGCCTGGGAGAGGGTGCCGCCGAAGACGGTGAAGTCCTGGGCGAAGGCGTAGGTTAACCGACCCTCGATCAGGCCGTAGCCGGTGATGACGCCGTCGCCCAGGGGGCGTCTATTCTCCATACCGAAGTCATGGCAGCGATGGACTTTGAACTGGTCCAGCTCCTGGAACGAGCCTTCGTCGAAGACGATTGCTATGCGTTCCCGGGCGGTCAGCTTACCCTTGGCCAGCTGTTTCTTTATCCTCTCCGGGTCTCCTTCGAGCGCCTTCAGCCGAAGCTCGGCCAGCCTTCTGTACTTATCCTCGTTTGCCATCTCCGACCTTACATTTTTTGAACTACCCGCCGTTCTCCGGCGGGCAGCCGAGTTTGATATCCGGGTTCAAAAGCGTATCGCAATGCTTATCACGGGATTCAGTTCAAGGCAGATCTGATGTAGGTAATTATATCCTCGGTGTTCGTCCCGGGTCCGAAGAGCTTGCCGATACCCTGGTCCTCCAGCTTCAGCATGTCATCGTCGGGTATTATACCACCACCGGTGATGAGGATATGATCGGCGCCCCGTTTTCGCAGGAGTTCCCGGATTTTGGGGAAGATCGTCATGTGAGCGCCGGAGAGGATCGAAAGTCCGATGGCATCCACGTCTTCCTGGACGGCCGCCTCGACGATGGCCTCGGGGGTCTGGTGGAGGCCGGTGTAGATGACCTCCATGCCGGCGTCGCGCAGCGCGCGGGCCACCACCTTGGCCCCCCGGTCGTGGCCGTCCAGGCCCGGCTTGGCGATCAACAGGCGGATCTTGTGCGTCATGGTTCACCTCTAGAGATGAC
>SDBS01002363.1_pt1 | contig 18899 bp, 15 predicted proteins | sample 2277091 | NCBI WGS metagenome assembly SDBS01 (sample SAMN10404972, study PRJNA504765) | marine sediment metagenome | isolation source: marine sediment core GS10_PC15, 163 cmbsf | place: Arctic Ocean: Southern Knipovich Ridge | collected 2010 | reverse complement strand
TGAAAGTGAAGAATTAAATAATATTGCAAAATATAAAATTTCTGGGTTAGATGAATTGTTGGGAATTCTTGGTTGAAAGAAATATCACTAATATACAAAAATATTACGTTCGAAAGATAAGATGAGCAGAGGTTATTGAATTTGTAGATTATAAATAAAAAATAAATAACTAAACCTTCCCCAAACTCCTGCTGACTTCTTCGTTTTCTCCCTGCATTCGCTCTTTAAATTTTTCAACTTTTTGTTTTAAAATTTCTTCTGTTGATTTTGGTTTTTGCCTTTTTTTTGCTTTTAGATAAAAAAATCCTATTGTTATTAAAACAAAAATAATTATTGCAATTCCAAAAATCCAGTTATAATTTGTTTTCTTTTTTTCAATACACTCTCCAACACAACAAGGCCCATCCAGGCTTGGAACACTTTCTCCATCGCATTTTTCATTGTCCTCGCATTTTTCTCCAATATCAATACAGCTAAGTGCTGCTATTTCTTCTTCATCTAATTCTGTTATATCAATTTTTGTCTGATTTTCTGTTGTTTGATTTAAATCTTGTGTTTGATTTATTGATATATTAATAGATGGTTCTGCTTTTCCTATTATAAAAACAGGGATATTATAATCATTAATTTTTAATTCCTGCTTTCCGCTCAATCCTGAAACTGAAAACACAATTGTTTTTTCAGAATCTTCTGAAAGAGAAAAATTTTCAATTTGATTATTAAACCTTGCTGAAATATCCTGTCTTTCATATAAACTCCTAATTTCAATTGAAAAATCCTCGCTTGTTAAAACAAATCCAGGGTTTATTTGCAAAGCTGACTGGTTTGTTTTTTCAATTGTAAAATTTTTAGTTATTGCATCTGTTTTTATTTTTCCTGCTTGTGTGTATTGTACTCCTTCAATTTTCAGGGAAAAATTAGCTTCCTGATTTGGAAGAAGTGCATAAAAATAATATATATCTCCCTGCTTAGTTAAACCAGATATGACTGGTGTTGAATGAACAATGTCTTGTTTATAAATAAGAATGTTTTCGTCTGTTAAAGAAATAAAATTTCCTGTAATTTCTGCCTGCATGGTTTCCTGAGGCTGGTAGGCGGGTTTTGAGAATTCTATATTTATAGCTAATATATTTGGAATTAATAACAAAGCGAGCAACACTAACACCAGTTTTTTCATAATTATAAAAAAGAAATAGGATTAATAAACTTTACTTACTCATATCTTTGAGTTTCCTCATAGTTTCTTCAAAAAGAGTGTCTTTTTCTGGTTTTTTTGGAGCAGGTCTTCTTGTTTGAGGCCTTCTATAAACCTGTCTTGGGATAATTTGCCTTGGCCTTTGAAGAAAGGGGGCTGCTGATGGAGGCATTGGAGGCCTTCCTGCTGGACCAACAGGTGGTTTTCCAAATCTTAACTTGCTTTTAAATCTAAATAACCAAATTTTCAATTGATTTCTAAAAATTATTGCAAGGACAACAAGTATTATTAAAATTATAAGAAGAATCATCCATAACCAGCCTGCTGGTTTTTCTGCTTTTGGTGTACAACAAACATCACCAAAATTACAATCATATAGTTTTTCTTCTTCATCAGAAGAGCAGCTTGTTTTACAAACATATCCATAATCTTCACATTCTGTTATAGTCGTGGTTAGTATACATGAAGCCAAGCAACAATAATTTGTGTCTGAAGATATTACTTCAGAGCCTGTACATTCCTGGTCTGGTTCACAAATAGTTCCTCCTTTTTCATCACAAGATTGTTCTTCAGGAAGTGTCTCACAACAAACATCACTTAAACCAGAGCAGTAAAAATTATCTAAAGGGTCTGCACACTCGTTTGGAGAAACACAGTAATATCCAAAAGACTCACAATCTGACCTTCCATCACCATTACTAATCACAGGGGTTTTTGGCTCCCAAGCATATAAAATAAAAGCAGTGTCTCTAACATTATTAGAATGCCAGCATCCTGATGCATCCTGCTTAGTTAATAAATACTCTTTCGCATTGTCAACTTCTTCAAGAACAAGATTTTGCAAAGAGAGCAATGCAAGAGCAGTGTCATAATACCAGTTATTATTTTCCTGCCAGTATTTTCCTTGTTTTTGTTTTTCTGTCACATCAATATAATAATCCTCCTCATTTGTCAGCATGTAAAGAAAAGCTGAAGGAAAATATTCTTTGTTTTCAGTTTCATCGTACATTGAAGTTAAGTAAGGTAAATAATCAGAAATTTCTTCGCGTGCTTTTGCCAAAGCTAAAGCCGTCCATAAGCTTCCTTCATAGTCGCAGGTGTTTGAGATTGCAAAGCAATATGCATTTACTTTTTCTTGTGTGGTTCCTCCTGCAGGAGCTGAATTTGTTTTGCTTGAAACATAAAAAGTATCTTGTCCTGGTTTTTTGTATAATAAAGTTGTTATAAAATCTTTGTCACATGAGATTGTGAAATTATCATCAAGGCAGGAATCAGATATTTTTAGAAAATAATTTTGTTCTGCAGGTGATAAACAGGTTGTTGTTCCTGATATTTTTTTGTTTTCATTTATTGTAAAAGTATGTGGGCTGGCCTCATTAACTTTAATTTCACAGCTTGTTGCTTCATTTGCATCAATTTCTAAAAACCAGTCCAAGTCTGCTGTTAGTTTTCTTTTATCTAAAAGCCAATCAATATAATCATCAATATTTTTATTAATATGATTTAAAGCAAGGACAGCCTGAGCTGTTGATTTTAAATCGCAGTTTGCTGTTGGGCTTGCACCCCAGCAATCTCCTTGTCTTTTATCCTCAAGAGAATCCCCGCAATCTGATTGTATTCCTGATTTATGAGCCATTGCAAGCAAGCTAAAAACAGTCTGCTCTGTTGACTGAGTATTCCCGCAATCCTGCTCTAACTTGTCTTCCAAGCAAAAATATGCCTTATCAATTTCATCTGCAGGTTCTGTTTCATCTTGAGCAAATGCTACTGGAAGTACAAACAAGCTAATCAAGATTATTGACAAGATTAATAAAGGCGCTGCTCTTTTTTTCATTATAAAAAATTAATGTTATTAAGGTATTTAAATTTGTTGATGTGGTTTGGATTTTATAAATTATTTAAACAAGTTTCTAAAGTTAATCCTTTTTCTGTTAATTTGGCCTTTAATCTTGGTAATAGTGCAGAATGTATTTGGCTAATTCTTGATTCATGTAATTCTAAAAGGTTTCCTATCTCTCGTTGTGGCATACCCAATCTACCATTCTTGTCTTGTGTATAAAAAGTAAAATAATATAAATTTAATATTAATTTTTCCCTTCTTGTTAATTCATTATATAAAAAATCTTTAAGGTCTTTTCTTTGTGCTTCATATAAGGGATTTTTGGCTTTTTTGTCTTTTAGACATCTTCTATCTTCTCCATCAAAAACTTCTCTATTTTCATCACCCAAATTATTTATGGGGAAAACATAGCCTCTTGTTTTTAAATTTTTAGCGTCTTGAATAATTAATCTAGCTTTTTCCTCTCCTTTTATTTTGTTCCTTGTTTTTGAGGAATAACTAAAAACATAAGAATCTTTAGATAATTCTTTTATTAATTGATGTTCTGTTGGTTCACAACCTAATTTAGATTTTAATTTATTTTTAGCTTTTTTTAATTGATTAGACCTTAATCTGACAAGCCTTGGATTACAATCTTCTTTTCTTATATAATCCAAAAGCTTGCTTCTCACTCTCCTATCTAAATGTGTCACAAATCTTGATTTATTAGGATTAAAACTTTTAATTGCTTCTATTGCTCCAAACACTCCTTCGCTTTTTAAATCATTTAATTCTATATTAGGAGGAACCCCCAAACATATTTCATAAGCAATATTTTCTATATAGTATAAAGAAACTTCTATTAATTGATTTTTATAAGAGTCTCCATTTCCTTGTAAATAAGCAGCATGATGTAATCTCCATAATTTATCTAATTCTTCAGATTTTTTAGTCATTTTAGATAATTGAAATAAGTAAATATGTTTTAAATAGTTTTATTTTCTTTTTTTACTCCCAAAATGTCTCCTAAAAACATAATTAATCGGGTTTTTTATTTGCCTGCAGAGTTGGTCTGGTTTGCAGATTGCTAAATCTTTATAATTTGGCTTGTCGCAGTTTGGAGGAAGTCTTGCCTGACTTTTTCCATACCAATTAAACTGGCTTTGTATATAGCCTTGTTTCAATGACTTGTAATTTTTTTCATTCCATTCATTTATTTTTTCCTGTATTTCCTCATCTGATAATTTTAAAGATTTGAAAAAATTCATTAAAATAAATAAAGCTCTTTTTCTTCCATCTTGTTTTATTCCTTTTAAAATTAGTTTTATGCAGGGAGGATACAGCTCTTCACTTAAATCAGTTATTTTAATTTCTTTGTAGTCTTTGCTAAACTTTGTCTTCCCTTTAGTTTCTTCAGTTTGTTTTTGCTCTTTCCAGTCCAGGGCCTGGAGCAAGAGTTCTTTTGCTTCATCTAATTCTGCATGAGGATAAAAATTTTTTATTTGTGTTTTAAATGGCTTAGCGTCTGTTATCTGGAAATCCTTTATTTTATCCTTGTCTATAACAATAGACGCTAATGCTGTTTTTTCATGCAGAGAATAAGGCATTCTAAACAAATGCCTTGGAGAAACTAAAATTAAATCAGCTTCTATTAATTTTTCTGTTGCAAATTTTTCTATTTCAAAATTCTCTGGATTCTTCTTAGAATCTTTATTACAAAAATTACAGAAATAATTTTCCTCTTTTGATTTTTCAATTAATTCTGTTCTACAGTCAGGGCATTTTGGTTTTTTTCTGTTATTAAAAGTGCCTTCTATATTCACAATTTCATTTTTACAATAGGGGCAGGTCCAAGTTATGAATGGTTTTTTTTCAGCAGGCCTTTTACAGGATATACATTTTTTCGTAATAAGTTCTTGCTCTTGTCTGCCTGTTTTTTTAGCTATTTGTTTTATATCATCGTCTTGCAAGATTTTTTCTGCTAATTTTGGTTGGATAACTTCTATTAAATATCGGCAGATTAATCTTGGCCATTCTGGAAACATATTTTTTGTTTCTCGATTATAAATTTCTTTTGGAAAGGCTTTCCAAGGAACAATAATGTGCATCCCTTTGTTTCCAGAAAATTTAACCCCTATATTCTCGACGCCATGAAATTTTAAGGCATCTACTACTAACTGAGCATAAATCTTGCTATATTCTAAATAAGGAGAATCAATATCTAATAATAAATCCCAGCCAGTTCTTAGTTCATTAGTTTCATTTTCTGGAAGTTCTGTTGAAATTTCCAAGGGGTCATCCCAAATCTCTTCTGAACAATGGAAAGAAGTCGCTCCTTTTTTAACCTGTTCTAAAATATCCTGTTCATACTGGAATGAATCAGGGCGCTTGCCAAAACCCTCATAATATCTTGGAATACACTCCCTGTTTTGAGAAAACTGCAAAAGAGTTTTTCTAATTTCTGGCATTGAATAATATATAAATGTAATTTCTCTTATTCTTTTTTCTTGAGATTCTATTTTTTGTTTGTTTTATATTTATTTATATTCTTACAAAATATTAAGCACCCATATGGGTTGTTCTCATAATCATATCATCTCCCGAACTAATATTCTTGTAAAGTTATTAATATTATAAAATAGGCGAGCGAACAAGTGAGCGAGCCGATATATTTTGTAGATTAATAAGATTATGTTTTAAGAATTTATATAATAACTTATTCTAAAGTATAATAATCTTTAAAAGTAGATGGGGGTTTTTGTTAAAATGCTGTTAAAATTAGACCACCCAAAGCTGTTTTCAGAGATTATTGGAATAATTTCTGAGCTGGTTTTGGAAGTTAGGATAAAGGTGAATAAAGAGGGAATGAGCATTCTTGCTATTGACCCTGCTAATGTAGCTATGGTTTGTTTTAAACTGCCTCATACTGGTTTTACAGAATTTGAGGTTGAGAAAGAAGAGGTTTTGGGTGTTAGTTTGGAAAGTTTAAAAGCTGTTTTAAGAAGATGCTCTGCTGGAAGTGTTTTGGTTATGCAGAAAGAAGAAAATACACTAAAACTTGAAATTCAGGATAAAATTAAAAGAGAATTTAATTTAGCTTTAATTGAGATTGAAAGTGAGGAAAAGACTATCCCAAATTTAGATTTTTCAAGCAAAATTGAAATGGCAAGTATTGATTTTGCAGAAGCAATTGAAGACTGCTCTGTTGTTGCTGATTCCTGCTCTTTTGTTTCAGAACCTGATAAATTTATAATTCAGGCAAAAGGCTCTCTTAATAGTTTTAGATCAGAATTTTCTTCTGATGAATTAAATATTCAGGCTCAGCAAGCAAGTTCAAAATATTCTTTAGAATACCTGCAAAAAATAGCCAAAGCAACGAAAATCACAGACAAAACTATAATTAATTTTTCAACAGATTATCCTCTTAAACTTGAATTTAATACACCTTTTGTTGAATTGAGTTTTATATTGGCGCCGAGGGTTGAGAGTGAGGATTAAAATAATTCTTAAAATGGCTAAAGATAAACCAAATATGGTTAATGTATTTATTAGAAATAAAGATAATTATGCGCTTCTTATTCATAATATAAAGAATGGGGCAGATAGATGGGAATTTACAGGTGGAAAACTTGAAAAAGGGAGGGGTTTAGAAGAGATGGCTGTTAAAGAGTCTTTTCAAGAATTAGGAATAAAAATTAAGTTAATTAAAATTGATGGGAGCAAGATTTTTGGAGATTATGACACACAAACTCCTGAGGGGGATTTTCTTTGCAGGACTTATTTTGCTAAAATCATGGAAGGAGAACCAAAAATAAGGGAACCTAAAAACCATGATGCTTTTGGTTGGCTTAGTCATGATGGTTTATTAAGATTAAATGAATCTGGAGTTCTTGTTCCTAACCTAGTTCTAGCTTTGCCAAAATTAAAAAGATATGTGTGATGGTTCTGATTTCTTTTTCTGCTCCACAACCTTTAAATATCTATGAATATTCCTATGAGTATTATTATGAATATACAGATTAAGAAAAATGTATTAAAATTTTTGGGAAAAGAGAAGGTGATTACTAGTTCTGAATTAGCTGGGCATTTAAAAGTTAGCTGGAATACTGCTCAAAATTATTTATTAAGATTATTAGTAGAAGGAAAAGTTATTGAGAAAAAGAAAAAAGGGGTGAATTTATGGCTAAAAAAATGATTTTGGGTTTTAATCGTCGAGGGCAAATTACAATCTTCATAATCTTGGCTTTAATTATAATTGTTGGGATAGTTTTGATTTTTGTTTTAATAAAAAAACCTGAAATTCAGATTGAGGATGTTGAAAATCCTCAGGCATATATTGAATCTTGCACTCGAGAAGCTGTTGAAGAAGCTTTAGAGATTTTAATGCCACAAGGAGGAGATCTTGAGCCTAAAGGGGGTGTAATGTATGATGGAAAAGAAATTACTTATCTTTGTTATAATGCAGAATATTATAAGCCTTGTATAAATCAAAGGCCAATGTTAATTGAGCATATTGAAAATGAAATAACAAGTTATATTGAGCCAAGGATTTCAAATTGTTTCCAGACATTGAGTTCAAAACTTGAAGGACGATATGATGTTCAGATGGGAAATATGCAATTAACAACAAAACTTCAGACAAAACAGGTTGTTGTTAATATTAATAGGGATTTTAAAATGACTCGTGATGATAAAGTCAGAAGTTTTAATAATTTTAAAGTAAATTTAATTCATCCTATTTATGAAATATCTAAGGTTGCTATGGAAATAGTAAATCAAGAAGCTAGATTTTGTAATTTTGATATTTTAAGTTATATGATTTTATATCCTGATTATGATTTAGATAAATTTAGAACAGGAGATTCAGATACAATTTACACAATAAAGGATAGAATAACTGGAGAAGAGTTTGTATTTGCTGTGAAAAGTTGTACATTGCCCCCTGGATTTTAAAAAATGGCAAAAAAATACATGAACAAAAAAGCAATGATGAGTTATACTCAAATATTAATATTAGTTATATCAATAATAGCTTTTAGTTTTTTAGTTGGAAGTTTAAGTGAAAATGTTTTCGCTCAAGGAGTAGAGGATAAAATTTGTTGTACAGAAACAAAAGAGGGACAAACTTGCCAAAATGTTGTCCCAGATAAATGTAAAGCAGATTCTCAAAAATCCCCTAATGAATGCAAAGATACTAATTTTTGTGGATATGGTTGTTGTTTTAGTGATGATACTGGTTTGTGTAATATAGATACTCCTAAATTAACTTGTGAAAATGCTAATGGAATTTGGTTTGATAATCTTGTTTGTAATATTAAAGAGTGCGGATTAGGATGTTGTATTTTAGGAAGTCAGGGAGTATTTACAACAGAAAGAAATTGTGAAATAGAATCAGAAGATTTAGGAATTGTTATTGATTTTAGGCCTGAAGTTAAATCTCAGACTGAATGTATTTTTTTAACTGAAAAAGATGATGAAGGGGCTTGTGTTCTTGAACCTGAAAGTATAATTGAAACTAAAAAAGGATGTATATTTACAACAAGAGAAAGTTGTGTAACAAGAACCGGAAGTGAAAGTAATTTTTACAAAGATACTTATTGTTCTAATCCTGAATTAAACACAAGTTGTGAAATTCATAGTAGTACTAATTGTGGTGAAAATAAAGCAGGAGACTATGAAAGTGTTTATTGGTATGATTCCTGTGGAAATAAAGAAGAAGTTAAAGAATCCTGTGGTTTAGATTTTGAAACAAATTGTGGACAATATAGGCCTGGAAAAGATGAAAAACCTGATGAAGGAGATTATGTTTGCAGAGATATGGGTTGTGATGTTGATGTTTTAGGGGAAAAAAGACATTATGAAAATGGAGAAGCTTGGTGTGAATATGAGGGAATAATTGGAGATGGAAAAGATACAGTTGGGAGCAGGCATACAAGACATATTTGTTATTTAGGGGAAGAGAAAATAGAACCTTGTTCTGATTATAGAAATCAGATTTGTGTTGGAACAAAAACAGAACTTGCAGATGGAGAAGAATTTTCAGAAGCTTTTTGCAGAGTTAATCATTGGAGAGAATGTTATCAATATAATTCTGAACAAGAAGGAATGGCTGAACAATGTGCTAAAAATCCTGATTGTAAAATTCAAGGAGTTCATATTGATAAGTTTAGTTTTGATGTGTGTGTTCCTAATTATCCTCCTGGATTTGATATAAAAAGTGAGGATCCAAAAAAGAATGGAGTAGAGGAATGCAGTATTGCAAGCCAACAATGTATTGTTGTTTATGTTAAAAGATTTTCAGGTTGGAAATGTGAAATGAATTGTGATTGTGAAGATTCTGTTTTTACACAACAGATGAATGATTTATGTATAAATTTAGGTGATTGTGGAGGTTATGTTAATTATGTTGGAGAATATACTGATGATGGATATACAAGCAGAGCAGGAAGAATAAATGGCAATCAATATAAAAAACATGCAAAAGATGATCCAAATCAAGAGATTGCAGGGCCAGGACCTTTTGGTTTTTCTCAAATTTTGGGCATGCCTTTTGGACTTGGGGAAGCAGATGATATAGAAACAAATAATATGTTAGGGATGTTGGGTGCAGGGTTAGGTGGGATACAATTATTAAAAGGAACAAAATTTGGTAAATCTTTAGGTATGGACACTATAGGCCCTGGGGCTTTAACTAAAGAAGCTGCAACTCAAACAATTTTAGATGGGGGTAATGTTGTTATATCCTCAGCAGGACAAGCTTTATCTGGGATAGAAGGTATTATTGATTTTAGTAGTGGATTTTTAGATGGACAAGGGTCTGCTTATATAAGTGGTAGACTTGAACTTGGTGTTGGTAGAACAGATCAGGTTGGATTAATAGAATATAATAGTGCAACTGGACAATATGAAGATGTTGGGGCAAAAATTGTACCTGATGCAAATTCTGTAGTAAAAGTTGACCAAGCAACAGGAACTGCAACTCAAATGTCAAAGGCAGATGCTGCAGCTGAAGTTAATTCTGCTACTGGAAAACCAGCTCCTGCAAAAACCGGAACTTTTGGAAAATTTTTAGGAGCAGTAGGTGCAGGATTATCTGTTGCAAACTTCCTACAATCAGGATTTGGAGTAGATAAAGAAGCAGCATATGCTGCTGGAGGGGTTTATGCCCTAATTGCATATAAATTGTACTCAACAGGAAATCCTATATTAATTGTTATTGGGTTAGTAATTCAAGTGATATCTATGATTCTAGGGCTTGGAAAATCAAAAAAGAAAATTATCCAGTTTAATTGCCTTCCTTGGCAGCCCCCTGCAGGCGGTTTAAACTGTGATTTATGCAATACAAATGATCCATTATCTGCTCCTTGTAGTGAATATAAATGTGGTAGTTTAGGACAAACTTGTGAGTTTATTAATGTAGGCACTATTGATGAAAAATGTGTTGAAAATGATCCTTATGGGGTTGGTTCTCCTAGAATAACTCCTATGCGAAATTATATTACAGAAGGGTATGATTATAAAGAAATTCAAAATAATGGGTTCTCTATAAAAACAGATTCTGGAGATTGTATTCCTGAATATGAAATGATTGAATATGGGATTGAAACAGACAAACCAGCTCAGTGTAGAATTGGAGGTTCTGTTTTAGAAACTTATGATGAAATGCAAGATTATTTTGGAAATACAAATTCATATTTAGATAATCATACCAATATTATTTTTATGCCAAGTCCTGCTGCTTTTAGAAATCAGTATAATTTAACAGATGCACAGATAGAAGCTTTAGGAGACATTAGATTCTATGTAAGATGTAAATCTATAAATGGATTTAAAAATCCAACTGCTTATACAATCAAAACTTGTGTTAAACCAGGACCTGATTTAACTGCTCCAAGAATAACAAGAATTATTCCTAATAATAATGATTATATCAAATATGGTGAAATAGAAAAAGACATATTCTTTTGGACAAATGAACCTGCTGATTGCAAGTATAGTATAGAAGATAAAGATTATGATAATATGGAAAATTCAGTATCCTGTCAGACTGATTTAGAAGATTATGGTTTGTATGGATGGACTTGCAATACAACTCTTACTGGGTTAAATACTAATACTAAGTTTTATATTAAATGTAAGGACCAGCCTTGGCTATCTGAAATCAATGAATCTAGAAATAAAATGATGGAAAGTTATGTTTATGAACTACAAAAATCAGAATCTAAATTAATTATTGAAGATTTCAGACCTATTGATAGTGATGAAATTTTTTCAGGAATTGAGCCAGTTGATTTAGAGTTTAAATTAAAAACTTCTGGAGGAGCAGATGGAACTGCATTTTGTTCTTGGGAAGGAAATGGTTATTCAGATGATTTTACAGAAACAGATTCTATTTTTCATTCTTATCCTTTTCCTGCATATAGAGGAGCATACAATATTAATTTCCTGTGCGAAGATGCTGCAGGAAATACTGCAACAGCAGAAACAAGTTTTAAAGTTAAGATAGATAGTTCTGGGCCAAGAATCACAAGAATATATTATGATGCAGGGCTGAAAATCTGGACAAATGAACAAGCTGAGTGCAGATATGATTTTAAAAGGAATTTCAAATGGGATGAAGCAGAGATAATGTCTGGTGATGGACTTGAACATACTGCAGACTGGCAATTAAGAACCTATTATATTCAGTGTAAAGATGAATATGGAAATAAAGGGGGCAAAGTTGCTGTTAAAGCTTATTCATTAATAAATTAAAACTCAGGAATTAAAATTCCTGATACTTCCACTTTAACGAGTGTAAGTTTTATAAAGAACTAATAACTTATAAAAATATAACAAAAAAATGAAAAAAGAGATGAATAAAAAATCACAGGTAACTGTTTTTATTATCCTTGCATTAGCAATTGTAATTGTATTAGTTTTGTTGTTTGTTAGAAAAGATTTATTTACAATTATTACTGGCAAGGCTCCTGTTGAGCAAATTAAGGATTGTGCTGAAGAGTATGCAGAGCAGGCTGTTGATGTTTTAAGTGTGCAGGGGGGAAGTTTAGGGCCTGAAAATTATTATATGTATGAGGGAAATAATGTAGAGTATTTGTGCTATACGGAAGAAAATTATAAGCAGTGCGTTATGCAAAAACCTCTTTTAAAACAATCAGTTGAAAAAGAAATTGAAAATTATATTAAGCCAAAGGTTAGAGGATGCATGGCTTCTGTAAGAGCAGATTTAGAAAAACAGGATTATTCTGTTAAATTAGGAGAGGTTGAAGTTGATGTTGAGTTAGTTCCAAGCAATATTTTAATTAATGTTGAAAGTGATTTTACGATTACAAAAGAAAGAACAGAATCATATAAATCTATTAAAACAGATGTCAGTTCTAAATTATATGATTTGGTTATGATTGCAAGCTCAATTAGTAATTGGGAGGCCCGCTATGGAGATTCAGAGACAATGAATTACATGATATATTATCCTTTATTAAAAGTTGAGAAAAAAAAGCAGGGAGAGGGGACAACAATTTATATTTTAACAGATAGGGATACTAAAGATAAACTTATGTTTGCTTCGCGGAGCATGGTAATTCCTGCTGGACTGACTGGTCAATAAGAAACTAATAGCTTATAAAATGAAAGTTACACAATGAGGAGATTAAGGGGAGGAACAAAACTTAGAGAAAAATTCATCTTCAAAGCTTTCATGAGATAAGAAATATAAATAAAAAAATTAGTGAGGAAAAAATCAAATGAAAAAACTAATAATTGAAAAAAATATTAAGAGAACACTGCTGGTCTTTTGTTTAATTAGTCTTTTAATAGGCATTTCAAGCTTAAATGCAGAAGCTTCGCCATGGCCTGCATTTAATGTTTGCTGTGAGAAAACTGAAAGCAGGGCATGGTGCCAGAATACTTTAGAAGAAAATTGTGATACGAGTGGGGGGCTTAGAATGACTCCAACCTCTTGCGAGGCAACAAGTTTTTGCAAACCTGGTTGTTGTTATGATTCTCAAGAAGGATTATGTATGGAAAACACTCCTCAAAAAGTTTGTAATGATGCTAATGGGACATGGATTGATGATGCTGAGTGTAATATTCCTCAGTGTTCATTGGGTTGCTGTGTTTTAGGAACTCAGGCAAGTTTTGTTACCTTAACAAGATGTAAAAAAATGGCTAGTGATTATGGATTAGAAACTAATTTTAGAAAGGATATTAATGACGAAGCAACTTGTATTGCAATTGCTGGTTTACAAGACCAAGGGGCTTGTGTTTATGAAATAGATTATCAGAGAACTTGCAGATTTACAACTCGCAGAGAATGCTTGAAATCAGAAACAGGAGAAGGGCAGATTTCTGGTGCTGAGTTTTTTAAAGATTATTTATGTTCTGCTGCAAATTTATCAACAAATTGTGGCAGGTCAACAAAAACAACTTGCGTAGAAGGGAAAGATGAGGTTTATTTTTTAGATACATGCGGGAATCCTGCAAATATTTATGATGCAAGTAAAAAAGATAAACAAGCTTATTGGGAAAAGAAAAAAGACAAATCAGAAGTTGAATGTAGTGACAAAAAGGGAAATATAAATTCAAGGACTTGTGGAGATTGTGATTATTTTCAAGGAAGTATTTGCTCAAAAGGGTCAGCTAGTTTTGGTGATTATTATTGTAAAGATTTGCGTTGTAAAATAGATGGAAAAATATGGAAAAATGGAGAAAGCTGGTGTATTTATGATGGAAATGTTGGGAAGGGAGTTGATGCTGTTGGAAGCAGGCATTTTAGGCATGTTTGTATTGCTGGAGAAGAGACAATTGAGCCTTGTGCTGATTTTAGAGGAGAGATTTGTATACAAGATGAAATTGAATTTGGAGACTCAGAATTTACAGAAGCTGCGTGCAGAGTTAACAGATGGACAGATTGTATTGACCAGGATGAAGAAGATGATTGCCTAAACACAGATAAGAGAGATTGCTATTGGTTAGAAGGAGCTCATTTTACTGGATTAACAATCACAAGGGAAACAACTTCAGGTTCAGGGAATGTTTTTTCAGGAGGAAGCACCGGAGGATTTCAAGGAGGAATAACTGGATTTGCAACACAAGAACAAAGTTCTGGGGTTCAAATTGGAGGAGGAGCTTGTCTGCCTACTGTTCCTAAGGGATTAGAGTTTTGGGCTGATGGAGATGCTCAGACCATTTGCAATTTGGGAAATTCTGTCTGCGTTGTTGAGTATGAAAAAGGATTGATTAGTGGAAAAGATTGTGTTGATAATTGCGAGTGCTTAGAACCAAGCTATGCTCAAAAAATGAATGAAATTTGCTATTCTCTTGGAGATTGCGGTGCTTATGTTAATATTGCAAACAGATTTACAGACGACGGCGCTGAATGGAAAATTTCCGGAAATAAACAAACAATTGGAAAAGGAATTATGAATGAAGTTAAGAAAAAGGCAGGGGTGAATTTGGTTTGAAAAGAGAAAACAACATAGAAAAGAACAAATATTGATATAACTTTATAATAGTAACAAAACACAAAGTTTATAAATAAAAGAAAAATAAGATGAATATGGAAAAACAAAGAATAAGTGGATTAATTGGAAAATGCTTATTAGTAGGAACTTTAGCTATTGCAGGTTGTCAACCTTTTAGTTATCCACAAGAACAAAGACTTTTTGGTTTGACAAGAATGGCTCAAATGGAACTTCAATCAAGAAGAAGAGATCAGGCTATTAAAGAGGCTGGAACTCAAAGAAATGTGGATGCTAAAAATGATAATGTAGAAAAAGTTACTTTTATAATGCTTGAAAATTATGGAGATGGTTGGAGAGAAAGCGGTCTTCCTTTACTTAAATTTAATACTGAAACAAAGCATTATGCCCCAAAACCAGGCTATATTTGGGAAGATTCTTCTGATGTTTGTAATCTTAGAGTTATACCTACAGAAAGAAATCTCAAAGAAATAGAAGATTACAAAATAATTCCGAAAAATCCGCCAGGAAAAAGTTTAGATATGAGCTATATAAAAGCTAATTAAAAAGAATAACTATGGAGTTTATGAAAAAACAAAAGAGGTAAAATGAATAAAAGAGCAATAAGTCAAATTAAAATATATTTCTTAATTGTAAATTTAGTTATGGCTGTTGTTGCATTTAGTTGGATGGTTGGTGCTCAAACTTCTTCTCCTACTCCAATAGAAGCAGGAGCTATTGGCAGCACAGGAACTAAGAACATATTTACAGAACCTTTTAGTGGTGAAATAGACTTTGGTGCAGGAGAAGTGTTAGAGTTTTCTGATATAACAAGTATTGACATAGAGACTGGAAAAATTATTTATGATTTAGGACTAAGTGAAAAAACAGTAAATCCTGAAGGTGCTAAGAAATTAGCTAATTATGGAAAAAGTCTTGAAAAAAAACATCCAGGAGCAGGAATAGGAACAGAAGTCATATTAGAAAATGCTATGACAATTGGAGCTATGTTTGGTGTTGGATATATGATTGGGGGCTTTATTGGAGGCAATGCAAATATAGCATTAGGAACAGCACTTTCAGCTACAACTTTTATATGGCAGGCAGCAAAAGGAAAATGGGGGACTCCCCTTGAAGGAATTACTAAAAAACTTACATTTGGTCATGCAGGAATTGGAGGGGTGATTATTGGAGCAATCATCTTTGTTATTATGTACAAAAAAACATCAATAGAAAAAGTTGAATTCAACTGCCAGCCATATCAGCCTCCAATTGGAGGCAGGGATTGTGAATTATGCAATGAAATTCAAGGGGGATGCTCAGAATATAGATGCAAGAGTTTGGGACAGGCATGTGAGTTGCTTAATGCTGGAACAAAAGATGAGAAATGCACTTGGGTAAATCCTCGTGATGTTAATTCTCCTATGATTAAAATAGGGAAGTTGTTGAGTGGATATAAATGGACTCCTGATACTGCTGTTCGTCCTCCTGCGACCGGTGTTGTAATAAATCAGACTGATGACAGCTGTGTTGAAGCATTTACTCCTCTTGAATTTCAGATCATAACTAATGAGCCTGCTCAGTGCAAGATTGATTATAATTTAACTTTAGGAAAAAACGCATTTGATGAAATGTCTTATTATGTTGGAGGAAGCAACTTATTTGATTATAATCATACTGAAACAATGTCTTTGCCAGGGCCTGATGCAATTAATAAGATTGCTCCTGAGTTGGAAAATGATGGGACTTATACTTTGTATATAAGATGCCAGGACGCTAATGGTAATTTCAATGACGATGCATTTTCAGTAAGATTCTGCGTTAAGCCAGGACCTGACACAACTCCTCCAAGAATTGAGGCTGTTAATGTTCCAAGCAACTCGCCTATTAATTATAATACAACAATTTTAGATTTAGAAGTTTATGTGAATGAACCTGCTGAGTGCAAATGGTCTCGCGAAGACAGGACATTTGACAATATGGAATATTCTATGTCGTGCGCAACAAATGTTTGGGAAATGAATAATAAGAATGTATATACTTGTTTAGTAACTTTAACTGGGATTGAGAATAGAAAAACAAATTCTTATTATTTCAGATGCAAGGACCAGCCTGTTGGAGTAGAAGAAAGTGACAGAAATATAAATACTCAGAGTTACCTATATAATATAATGGGAACTCAGCCTTTGAATATTTTAGAAGTTGGGCCAAATGAAACAATCAGGGGGTCAACAGACACAATCCCTGTTTTTTTAGAAGTCAAAACAGATAATGGTTATAAAAACGGAGAGGCAATTTGTGAATATTATAATGATGAAGATAATAATGCTCCTGAAAATGATGAAGATTATATTGAGTTTGCAGAAACAGGAGGAAATAAACATAAGCAAAGACAGGATTTAGCAGAAGAAAGTTATACTTATTATTTCAAGTGTGTTGATTTAGGCGGGAATGCGGCTTATGATTTAACTACATTTGGTGTTGAAACTGACAGGCAAGGGCCTGTTGTCGTAAGAGTTTATAAAGAAGGCAGGGAATTAAAAATTATTACAAATGAAGAAGCTGAGTGCAGTTATTCTAATAAAGATTGTAATTTTGAAATTGATGGGGGGATTCAGATGTCAAGTTATGATGATGAAGCTCATACTGGTGATTGGAAAACAACTCAGAATTATTATATAAGATGCAAGGATGAGTATGATAATCAGCCTGATCCAAACACCTGCTCAATAATTGTAAGGCCTTATGAGGTTCTTGCTAATGGCGGGGTTATTGAGCTGTAATCTTATTTTATTTTTTTAGAATCTTACAAAATTTTAAGTTCTATAGATGAGAAGATTTGGAGAGAAAATTATTTTAAGGAAGTTTTAAATATTCTCTAAATTTAATTAATTTATGGTAAATAAAAGAGGTTGGGGAAATAAAAAAGCACAGGGAAGTGTTTTTGGAATGTCATTTGGAGTTATATTCTCGATTATAATAATTGTGTTTATTCTTGTTGTTGCTGGAATTGCAATTAATCATTTTTTAAAATTGAGAAAATGCGCTCAGGTTGGGATGTTTATTGATGATTTGCAAAAAGATATTGACAAAGCCTGGAATTCTCAGAAGTCAAATTTTCCTTTTCCTAATAATCCTAATTTAGTTGTTCTTCCTTCAAACTTAGAATATGTTTGTTTTGCTAATTTTTCTAACTCTGTTAAAGGAGGGAGTTTAGAAAGAGAAATATATGATGATATTAGCATTTATAAGTATACTAATGCAAACTTGTTTTTTTATCCTCGAGAAAAAGCTTGTAACATGCCTTACATTCATATTAAACATATTGATATTGAGAAAATAACAGAGCTAAGAAATCCTTATTGTGTTAAAGTTAAAAAAGGGAAAATTGTGATTAAGATTGAAAAGGGGTTTAATGAGGCTCTTGTGAGTTTGGGTTAAAAATAGCTGGTAAAAGAAATTATGGGTGTTAAAATAAAAATTTAACCCAAAGTTTTATAAACTAATGTTATCTTATTATAACATATGTTATAAAATTATACCAAATGTTACAAAATTATAATAGATATAAAATTTTAAAGATTTTTCTTGATAATCCTACTGAAAGTTTTAGATTAAGAGAATTATCAAGATTAAGCAGGGTAGCCCCTCCTTCTGTTATGAATTATTTAAAAGAATTTGAAAAAGAAAAATTAATCAGAAAATATGAAAAAAGAAAAATTCCGTTTTATCAAGCCCTGAGAGAAAATGAGAATTTTATCCTATATAAAAAATTAAGCATGATATATGAGTTAAATAAGTCGGGGTTGTTAAATCATTTATGGGATAAACTTTTTCCTGATGTAATAATCTTGTTTGGCTCTTGTGCAAAAGGAGAAGATATAGAAAAAAGTGATATAGATTTATTTATTCAAGCATCTGAAAAAAAGATAGATATTAAAAAATATGAAAAATATCTTGGCAGGGAGGTGAATATCTTTTTTGAGACAAACTTCTCCAGATTAAATAAAGAACTAAAAAATAATATTTTAAATGGAATTATTTTAAAAGGTTATTTAAAAGTATATTAAAATGGATATAATTAAAATATCACCGAATAAGGAAACAGCAAAAAGTATTTTGAAAATGATTTCTTTAATTGAAGAGAGATTAAGGATTCAAAATAAGATAAAAATGGCTTCTCTTATAATTTCAGATTATTATGAAATAATTAAAGAATTGATTACAGCAGTGCTTTTAACAGATGGTTATAAAACTTTAAGCCATAAAGATTTAATAGAATATATTAAAAAGTATAATGAATTTACAGAACATGAAATCTCTGTCCTGGATAATTTAAGAGTTTTGAGAAATAGAATTACCTATGAAGGATTTCAGATAGATAGTTCATACCTGATTAGAAATGAGGGTTTGTTTAAATCAATTA
>SDBS01002362.1_pt1 | contig 18905 bp, 12 predicted proteins | sample 2277091 | NCBI WGS metagenome assembly SDBS01 (sample SAMN10404972, study PRJNA504765) | marine sediment metagenome | isolation source: marine sediment core GS10_PC15, 163 cmbsf | place: Arctic Ocean: Southern Knipovich Ridge | collected 2010 | reverse complement strand
CCATAATCCTGATCGGATCGATTTTCTGGTTTTCTCCCAGAATAATTCGAGTCTGCTTTTTGAAGAACGGAATTTCTTCCTGGCGATGATGGCATTTATGATTGTGTTTCTCTTTGTAAATCAATTCTTCAATAATTTTCCCTTCCAGAGCAGAATCGATGATTCGAGGGACATCTTCCATATTGACTTTCGGATACAGGTGGTTCCCGGGCTCAACTACAATGAAAGGGTCCATTTCACAAAAACCCTGACACCCTGTAATTCTCAGTGAGATTGTCTCCTGGAGATGTCTTTCTATGATCTGGCGCTTGATAATCCGCATTACATCATTAGAGCCGCTTGCCTGCCCACCCGTGCCCGCACATATGACCAGGCAGGGCTTGGCCGGCGCCATGGTGCTTTCCTTCAATATACGCTGGCGGAAGCTGCTGAACGCTTTAACGGATGTCATCCTTTTCATTCGGGTTGTCCTTTTACGTTCCTGTGAGGGTATCAGTCGACAGGATTGGAAGCCAGATCCAATATGTGACCCTTGCACGCTCTACGGGTGCAGATCTGTACTATGCCTCCTCCGCCCACACTCATCGGTACCATCGGCGCACCGCACTCAGAGCAGCTGGCGGCCCCGATGATTTCGGCGTGGCAATGGGGACAGAAAAAATTGATGACCGCATCGATTGGGATTTCGTATTCGAACAGGATGGAGTAGCTGCCATATAGCGAGGACAGTCTCATCCACCCGTGCTTGTCTTTGAAAGATACGGTCAGCTTAATCGACGGATAACCATCGAGCGGAACGACCTGATCCATGAGACTGTGGTTGCAGTGCAGGCATCTGACCTCTATGGGGAAAATCCGCCTGTCCGCCTTGATATCAACTTGATCCAATCCCTCCCGGGTTTTCTCAACAATTTCATTGACACCACTCACCCGTACGCCCAAGAAGTAGTGGCCGTCTACCACGGCAATCGGGCCCATCGCACATGCTCCCAAACAGTTGACCGCCTTCAGCGTGAACTGATGGTCACGTGTGGTCTCACCGGTGCGTATCTCCAATTGTCGCTCGAATTCTGAGGCAACATCTGGACCACCGCGGACGTGGCACGCTGTTCCGAGGCAGACTGACACAATATGTTTTCCCTGCGGCTTCAGACTGAAGTGACTATAGAAAGTGGCTACACCGTACAGATCAACGATAGAGTGATTGGTATTTTCGGCGACAATTTTCAGTGCATCCTCGGGAAGATACCTGTATCTGGCCTGGACACCCTCAAGGGTCGCTATCAAGTCACCCCGTTTCCCCCGGTGCTTGTCAATAATTCTATGCACATCTTCAGGAATTACCTGTTCGTCTGAATTCATTTTTCCCTCCATGGCATCCATTGGGCAGTGACTTTATTTGTATTCCTCGCAAAACCACACGCCTCCCTCTGGCTTTGGAAAAGTGCAGGACTCTCGTTCGGCGCAAATGACACACAATCCCCTGTACTTGCTCGTTTCTTCCTCATTGGTCCCTCTAGTTCCGACAGGACCTGGATGTCTCTGGCCTGCTGGTTTACTTGGAGGTGATGGGTAGCCCTCGAACTCTTCGCACTGAAGAACCGGTTGCTTGACACATTCTAGATAAACACAACCGCGGGCATTGATGCACACCGAACACAGACCTCTGAGTTCTTCGTTTACTGGCATGTCAACTTCCTCTTGGAGTCTGTTCACAGTTCGTACTGTAAAGGACAATCTCAAATGCTGTGCCAACGACATTATTTCGTAGTATAAATGCGGTTTCCGGAACAACCGGGAATACAATCACTGAGGAATGACTAACGGGGATTTGTGGTAAAAGAGGCAAGACCGCAGGTATGAAACTTACCTGCGGGTCGAGTTTATTTTTTTCAAGAAAACGCAAAACGGTCTCGATTTGTCGGGGAATTCTGGATCGCCGGGGAGTATTGCCCCGGTCTGGATGAGATAGAGACACCTGGGGTTGCGGGTCAGCTTTCGTTATGGTGCTCTTCCATTTTTCTACGCAATGTCTTGCGATCAATTCCAAGTATCTGCGCGGCTCGCGTCTTGTTGCCGTCCACGCCTTCCAGCACCAATTGCATATGCTCGGCTTCAACCTGTGCCAAGCTCTTTTCTGAGACGACTCCTCTTGGAACTGAGAACCGCATGTGTGGCGGAAAATCACGAACATCGATCTCTTTTCCGCCAGCCATGACCATTACCGACTGGATGAGATTCTCAAGTTCCCTCACATTCCCAGGCCAATAGTAGCTCTTTAAAGTCCGGTAGGCATGACTCGAAAACTGTGGGGGAGGAATGTCAAATTCCTGAGCGAACTTGGCCGCGAAGTGTTGGGTCAGCAACAGGATGTCGTTTTCTCTCTCACGCAAGGGAGGAACTTCGATAGAGATTACGTTAAGGCGAAAGTACAGGTCTTCACGGAAAACCGACTTCTTAACCAAACCTTTAAGATCCGTGTTGGTCGCTGACATAATCCGAACGTCAACCTTACTGGCCCGGCGGGCTCCAACCATGCATACCTCCTTGTCCTGGAGAACCCTCAGCAGCTTTACCTGCATAGGGAGACTGGTCTCGCTGACCTCGTCGAGAAAAATGGTCCCGCCATCGGCAGTTTGAAAGAAGCCCGCCCGTGAGATAGACGCGCCGGTAAAAGCGCCTTTAACGTGTCCGAAAAGCTCGCTTTCGAGCAACCCCTCTGGAATTCCTCCGCAGTTTATGGGAACGAACGGGGCGGTGGCGCGGGAGCTGTTGTAGTGAATGGCCCTGGCGACCAATTCTTTGCCAGTACCGCTCTCCCCTGTTACGAGTATGGTGGCAGAGGTCGAGGCTGCCCTGGAGATGTTATCGAAAACCCTTCGCATAGCCTTGGACTCACCGATGAGACCACAGAGGTCATTCGGCTTCGACGTGCCTTGATCCTCTCCGGCTCTGCGCATGTTCAACGTGTCCAGGGATCTTTGAACAGCGGCAAATAGTTCCTCCTCAGTGAATGGTTTTGTCAGGTACTCTTCGGCCCCGGTTTTAACTGCCTCAACTGCTCCCTCGACGGTGGCATAGCCGGTGATCATCATCACCTCAGTGTCCTTCAAGTTCTCCCGGACATGGCGAATCAGGTCCATACCACTGGCCTTCGGCATCTTCAAATCGGTAATCACCAAATCCACGGATTCCGCCTCGAGGATCCGGAGGGCGTCGTCAACACTCGGGGCGGTAAAAACGCGATAGCCATTGCCAGTGCGGTTTCTATGCAGAACCTCAAGGGTGCCTGGAGCATCGTCCACTACAAGTAGGCTTTCTTTATCCCTGGGAGCTATCATAGTTCATTCTCCTTGGATAGTATCCGCAGGTCCATTGACGGGCAAGTGGATCGCGAACCGCGAACCGCACCCTGGTTGGCTGTGTACCTCCAGTTGGCCCCCGTGTGAAGTGACGATATCCTGGACTATCGGCAAGCCCAGACCTGTTCCCTCGGCCACGTCTTTGGTGGTAAAGAAAGGCTCAAAGATTCTTTCCTTCACTTCTTCGGACATACCCGGGCCCGTATCAGCGACGACCATCGAAACGTACCCGTCACGATAAGTCGTTTCCACCGTCAAATTACCTCCCCCGGGCATAGCTTGTACCGCATTAACCACCAGATTGACCAAGACCTGGTGTAGCTGTGTCGGGTCAGCGGTGATCTCCGGCAGATCCGGTTGAAGAATACGACTCAGCTTAATACCCGCCTTTGTACATCTTGCTTCCAGAAAGTAGAGTCCCTCCTCCACGATATGGTTGAGGTTTACTTTCTTCTTGCTTGGCGATGTCTGGCGGGCAAACAGCATGAGTTTTTGTATTACCTCTCGGGCATGCAGAGTGGCAGCTTCGATCTTGGAGAGATCCTGGGAGACCTGGGAAGGAAGGCCCGGGTGTTTCTTGGCCAGTTGAGCAAAACCCAGAATTTCACCAAGAGGCTCGTTTAACTCGTGGGCTACGCCCGTAGCTAGCTGCCCGATGGTTGCCAGCCGGTCTGCATGCCTAATCTGCTCTTGGAGCTTGCCCCCCTCTGCCTCTGCCCGCTTCCGCTGGATGACAAATGCCACTTCCTGAGCCACCATGTCGATTAGCCTTCGCTCCTCGACAAGGAAGGGGCCTTCGTCCAGCTCCGGTTTGTCCTCCTTGTAGACGATCTCCACAATCCCCCGACCCTTTCCGTCCACGACGATCTCAGCCTTCTGCTGGTGACGGCCCTCTGTAAACTCCTCCGTTGAGTAGGTTCGACCATCGAAAACAATTCGGGCTTCGGTAATCTCGGGGTATTGCCATGCAGAGGGAAGACGCCTCACAATTCCTTGGAGGATGTCTTGCAATCCCGAATGCGTCTGAGCTGCCATACGGGCGACATCGTACAAGCACGTCAGCTCTTTGACCCGCTCCCGCTGGGCCAGATGCACCTTTTGAAGAACCACTGCAATAGCCACCGTCCGAGCAAGATGCTGGTATAGCTCGATCTCAGTCTCTTTAAAGAAGTTCGGCTGCTCACTCTTCAGCAGAATCAGGCCGACTGTTACCTCATCATATGCGAGTGGAAAATGAGCCAGAGAACGATCTTTACTGACGCTGCCGAAAGCCTCCTCCTTCTGAGTGTCGTTTGTCCACACGACGCCCTGCTGAATCATAGGATCCACGACGTCGCTGGAGATGTTACTCAGGCGGGAGAAACGCTTAGGGCTGCGCGTGGCTTCCCATCGCATGCAAGTTCCTTCATCTTTCAACCACAGCTCCAGAGCGCGGCATCTAAAAAATGAAACCAAGGTGCCGGAAATATCGATAAGGAACTCTACACTTGGGCGGCCGCGATTGGCATAGAGCAAGATTCGCTGGGACAAAATTAGAAAATCCTTCAATGCCCGTGAGTCGCTGGAATCTCGTGCTCTAGTGTGTTTTTTTCTATTCGCCATAGCCACTGTAGACTAAAGAATGCTTAATGATGCTAACAACTAAGGTTGACCCCGAAAATTACTTTCAAGTTTGGTCATGAACACCTCATAAGGTGTCATGTCACGATGTGATGAACGGGGCGTGTGCAGGTTGTAGACTCTTCTTGTCGTGCTCCCAGAAGCCTGGCTACACCAGGTCGATCAAGATGCTTTTGTCCCGCCATAGGCGGGGCAGAATGTTTTAATCCCGCAGAAAGTGATCGTATCCCGCTGGAAGCGGGGCGGGGCGGGGCAGGCTCCATTGAATAGCCGATATGCTTGTCCATAGCGCTGCGAGGATGGATTAGATCCCGCCGCAGGCGGGGTTCAGTCCATCGCTCTCCCGGCGGTGAATGACACTCTAAGGCAGGAAAACGGGGCAGGAATTTGACCAGTGGTGACCATTGGTGATCAATTCGGGGAGTATTATCCCGTAGGGATCCCTCCGGTAGAAACCATGTCTGTAAGCTTGACGGCCAAGCGGATATAGTCTTGAAATGGCTGGTTGTTTAGCTTAGTTTAGCGCAGGTAGGTTTTTTTCTGTAAACTAGAGAGGAGGGGCGCCAGGATGGCATGGAAGCAGCATGATGGAATAGTCGTAGACGGTTGGAAGCAAGCGTGGAGAAAGCACTTTATCGAAAGGAAGAATGGTTTACCTGGAAAGACAGGTTCATTACTTATCCTCCTGACAGCGCTGTTACCAGCCATAGTACCCGCCCAGGACAGCACCTACTGGTGGAATCATACCGTTTTCTATGAAATCTTTGTGAGGAGCTTTTACGATAGCGACGGCGACGGTATTGGTGATCTGCGGGGCCTGATTCAGAAACTCGACTATCTGAATGACGGTGATCCCCACACTACCTCGGACCTGGGAATCACGGGGATCTGGCTGATGCCGGTCTGCCAGTCTCCCACTTACCACGGCTATGACGTTACCGATTATCGTGATATCGAAGCAGACTATGGCTCCCTGAGCGATATTACTGCGCTGCTGGACAGCGCCCATAGTCGCGGCATCAAGGTCATCATTGATCTTATGCTGAACCACACCTCCAGCCAGCATCCCTGGTTTGTCACATCGGCATCGGGCACAACTTCACCATACAGGGACTGGTATATCTGGAGACAGTCGCATCCCGGATACAGTGCTCCCTGGGGGCAGGAGGTATGGCACTATATGAACGGAGCCTACTTCTTCGGCCTGTTCTGGAGTGGCATGCCCGACCTGAACTATTGGAATGAAAACGTCAAGTCAGAAATGTTTGAAGTGGCCCGGTTCTGGCTTGATACGGTTAGAGTTGACGGTTTCCGCTTGGATGCGATCAAGCACCTGTTCGAAGACGGACCCGTGATGGAAAATGTTTCCGAAACCTATACTTTCCTGGAGGAATTCCGGCAGTTTTATAAGGACATCAGTCCGGACGCCCTGACCGTTGGGGAAGTCTGGTTATCGACTGACCAGGTTGCCATGTACTCCGATGGAACCAGGGTTGATTTCTGCTTCGAGTTCAGCCTTTCCCATGCCATTCTCGATGCCGTGAATAACAGTCAGGCGGGTTCCATCATCGATGTCATGGAGCAGGTCACCACCAGTTATCCCTATCTTCAGTACGCGCCCTTCCTCACCAACCACGACCAGAATCGGGTATTTGAGCAGTTGTCGCAAAATATGGACCGGATGAAACTTGCCGCCGCCATATACCTGACCCTGCCTGGAGTCCCGTTTATGTATTATGGTGAAGAGATTGGAATGATCGGCTCGGGCCAGGATGAAAACAAGCGCACTCCCATGCAATGGGCCGACGGGTTGAATGCCGGTTTCTCTATCGGTACTCCCTGGCATTCCATCAATGCTAACTATGTCGACTATAACGTTCTGGAAATGCAGGCCAACCAGAATTCACTCTGGCACTGGTATCGAAAACTCATCGACATCAGAAACAGGTACGAGGTTTTGAGAATCGGAGACTACATCACCCTGGCTGCGAATCCACCTGAGCTCTATGCCTATGCGCGGCGGTTGGAGAACGAAATGGCGGTAGTCCTGCACAACCTCCAGGATACGACAGTAAGTCGCTATGATCTGAACCTGAGCGAGTCGAATTTGAGCGCGGGGGAGTATTATGTCACTGATACAATGACCGGCCAACTCGTGGGTACGGTTGCCATAGATGGCGCCGGTGCTTTCACCGGATGGGAGCCTGATATCGAATTGACCCCCAAAGGAACTGCAATCCTGATGGTTACTCCCGAACTCCTTACATTCTGAAAAGGACGATGATCAGAATATCATACCCTTGCAGGTGGAACTGGCCCAGAATGATCCCAACCCCTTCAACCTGGTAACTACCTTGCGGTTTGATCTGCCCGAGCGGGCGGAGGTGGCGCTCACGATTTACGACATTCTGGGGCGGGAAGTGGTGCGCCTGATCAACCAGGAGATGGGTCCGGGCTACCACCAGGTGGTCTGGGATGGCGTAACGACCCGCGGCTGGGAGGTACCCTCCGGCATCTACATCGCCCGGCTGTCTATTATCCCGCCAACGGCGGGGGTGACGCCGGTGCACAGCAAGTCCATCAAAATGCTTTTGTCCCGCTGTAGGCGGGGCTGCTATTGAAATAATATTGCGGACCGTCCCGCCGTAGGCGGGGCTGCTGCTGAAGTAGGGAAACCAGCAACCAGTAACTAGAAACCAGTAACTAGAAACTAAAAAGCCCCTCATTTGAGGGGCTTTTTGTGTGGCTCGGGACCCCGCTGCACTGCGTTACGCGGGATAAACTCCATTCCCGCTACATGAGATTCCGCGGGACAAGTTCCCCGCCGACGCACTTGTCCGTAGCGCAGCGAGGATGGATTTTCCCGCCGGCTGACTGACTCTTCCAACTGTCATGTCGTCCGGTAAAAAAGCCCCCGGCTGATCGCTGAGGGCTGATCCGCCAGCTGGCGGACTGACTGCTGATAGTGGCTCGGGACAGAATTGAACTGCCGACACACTTGTCCGGCGTAGCGAAGTGTAGCCGGATGGATTTTCAGTTCATTTGGGGTTCGTCGTGAAATAGAAAAAGAGTATGGAAAATGGGGCAGTAAATTGCCCTATGGTGGCTAGTGGTGACCTATGCGGAGACAGCTGGAAACAGGTTTTCAACACAATGCGGGCCGTACTTAAGTTTGATAGTATACTAAAGCGGGGGTTCGTCTGATAATTCTATGAAGGCAAGAGATTTAAAAGTCGGTCTATTTCTAGGTAGTGCAATCGCACTTGCGCTCGCGTCCATAGTTTTTCAGGATAGTTCAAAAGGGGTGGGCAATAATACACAACCAATCAAGGCGACTGATACCCTCGCCGTTGAAATGATGGAGGAGGATTTTGAATATGCGTTGGAGAGGCTCCGAACCATCCATCCGTTGACGCTGGACGGATTCACGAACGATCAGCAATCAATAATAAATGATATTCGGGTGCGGATAAAGAAGCCGATGCAGAGGTATGCCTTCTTTTTTCAGATGAATCGATTGTTTTTCACGTTCAATGATGCGCATACCAACGTGTGGCCAAGCTGGACTCGTGGGATTCCAGTACCCTTGCTCTGGCTTGAAGGAGGCTTGTTCGTTGAGTTTGATAGCGAGTATCATAATAAGGGCGACAGGATCATTTCTATCGGTCAACTGGCGGTAAATCAGCTATTCAGTGAATTGCAGGGTATCGTCTGCGGTGAGAATGATGAATATATCAAGTTGATGGGACAAGGGTTCCTAATCTCAGAAACATTTCTACATTATTTCAATCAGATTGAGAATGATAGCGTGGAAGTGACCCTTGAGAGGGGGAATCAAGTTTTTAATATTAGAATGCCTTTGATTGATCTGGGCCCCAGACCTAAGGACCCGAATTGGAAATGGATCGACTATACGATCAACAAGGCTGATGATCTGGCGGTTCTGACGTTGAATGCATGCCGGTTTAATTCGGCCTACTCGACCACCTTGAGGACCTTCTTTACCGAGGTGCATATTTCCAAGGTGAATAATATCGTGCTGGACCTGAGGCATAATAACGGTGGGAATTCGAATGTCATTAATGAGTTCATAAGATTCCTCGATGTTGATAGCTATAATTGGTATGGATCAGATATCAGGTATTCAAAATACGCCAGAACAATGAAGGGTGAGTCTGGATCAAGGTATCAACGCAATCCATCCACGGTCAGGAAGAATGATAGGATGAGTAACCCCGATTTAATTTTCGATGGAGAACTATTTGTTCTGACGCGGAAAAACACCTTCAGCTCTGCGAATATGTTCGCAGTCACCATCAAAGATAATGGATTGGGAACGATTCTGGGAGAGTCAACCGGGAATTCCCCAAGCTGTTTCGGTGATCCGATGGAATTTCAAATGCCAAATACATATTTTAGATTCAGGGTATCCTATAAATATTTCCCCCGGCCCTCACCTGAGTATGACCCTGAGAACACTCTCAAACCGGATATTACTATATTCACGACGGGGAATAACATCACAGAAGGGAAGGACGCTCAAATGGAAGCGCTACTCGATCTACTACGTGATCCAATTGAATCAGCCCCATGATTTTTATCCGCCAATGAGATTTACCCCTGGTCCAGCAGCACCATTTCTGCGTTGTCGGTACTTTATGATATGGAGTAATGCGGGGTTGGTGAATGGTGATGCGGAAATAGGGACACTCTCACTAGTCGAGGATTTGATGTTTCAGACCATATCGCGAGTAAACCTTGGAAACGTGAAATGCCTTCTCGTAGTTTTTAACATCAAGTGTCCAAAAGGGTCTAAACCGGTACACTAAGCAGCTATGAACATACCCTTTAATAAATATCCTGTAATATTCAGCATTGCTTTGTTCATCTTACTTGTATTTCTCTTCCTGCATAAAAATGGACAAATTCGACTGATAGTGCGGGGAGATGATATGGGATTCTCTCATGCTTCAAACGCTGGATGCATCAAAGCTTATCAAGAGGGTATTTTGACAGCAGTTGAGGTTATGGTACCTGGTAAGTATTTTCTGGAAGCCGTTGAGATTTTAAAGGAAAATCCTGGTTTGGATGTAGGCATTCATCTGACGTTAAATAGTGAATGGGAAAACCTCAAATGGGGGCCAATAACCAATGCTCCTAGCTTAGTCGATAAGAACGAACATTTTTCCCCAATGACCTGGCCCGATGAAGCATATCCTCCACAGATGGCGCTTGGAACATCCAATTGGAATATAGAGGAAATTGAAAAAGAATTAAGAGCACAAATTGAACTAGCCTTACTCCATCTTCCTAAAACAAGTCATGCCACTCCGCACATGGGCTTTAATACAATTTCACCACAAGTAAACCGGTTGGCATTCAATCTTATTCGTGAATACAATGTTGATGCGAATTTACGATTCTTACCGCTGAAAGAAGTCAGTCTTTTTGAAGATGCAATTACACTAGAAGAAATGATTTCAACTGCTGTGGAGGTGCTAGAGAATCTTGGCCCCGGTACATGGCAGATTTATGAGCACCCGGGCATGATCATAACGGGTGAAGAAGGAGCATGGCATATTGGTGCAGAGGACGATGCAGTTTATCGAGATGCAGTAACCCAAGCGCTGATCAGTAAACAAGTGCAGGAAGTAGTACAAAGGCGAAATATTACGCTAATGGGCTATAAAGATTTAAAGCCTTGGCATTAGGTGCTGAATAACAAACTCCTGGAATAGACGAATAGGGCGATTACTCTGGCTCTGGTTAGTCGTATGAATTATGCTGTATAAACAATACTCGGATATTTGAAGTATCTACTTCTGCCGCCTGAATGCAGGTGATTTCGTCAGGGCAAAGAAGATGCTGGTGCTGAAGTGACCGTCAGGTCACCCTGAGCCCAGTCGAAGGGTGAACCAGAAACCAGGAACTAGAAACTAAAAAGCCCCTCGTTTGAGGGGCTTTTTGTGTGGCTTCCCGACGTTCGCTACGCTCTGTCGGGATAAACTCCTCGCCACACTTCGTGTGGCTCGGGACAGAATTGAACTGCCGACACATGGATTTTCAGTCCACTGCTCTACCAACTGAGCTACCGAGCCGTCTTGCGTTTTAGCTTGGCATCGCCCGCCCTTAAATGTAAGAACTCCAGGCAACGCACCGAAAGTGAAATGAATGCCAGGGGACTACTTTTCTTTCCCGGCTGCTGGTTGAGGGCATAGTTTCTCATATCCTTCATAGTGGACTGGTGATTTGATGGCAATAATGTAGAGCTACAGACTATTTATCTTTTAACTTCGGGATGTTTATTGAGAGGGAAACTGGAAAGCAAAGTACCCATCATGGGGTATTGTTGTAAAACATGGATAGGGTAATGACTGACTCGATAAAGCATAACCAGCACACGGTGATCGTCATAGACGACATCCCCTCCAACCTGCTATATTTCAACGATGCACTCTCTGGATTCGGTTATACTACGATCACAGCTGAAAACGGCAAGCTAGGGTTGGAAAAAATTGCTGTCGTGCTTCCAGACCTCATTCTTACCGATGTGAACATGCCGGAGATGGACGGCTATCAGTTGTGCAAGGCGGTGAAGGAGAACCCGGCAACTCAAGATATCCCCATCGTCCTGGTAACGGCGCAGGATGATCGTGACAGCCTGATCCGCGGACTTAGCCTCGGTGCAGATGATTTTCTGATCAAGCCGGTAAACCCGAGCGAGCTTCAGGCCCGTGTGCGTAACCTGCTCCTGGTCAAGGATTATCGAGACCACATGAAGCGCTACACCACCGAGCTGGAAACGCAGGTGTCCCTTCGCACCCAGGAACTCAATCGGGCCTTTGAGGAACTCAAACAGGTCAACCTTCAGCTCAGGGAATCGACCCTTGACACTATCCGCCGGCTATCGACTGCCGCTGAGTATCGTGATGCCGATACAGGGTCCCACATCTGGCGCATGAGTCATTATGCCCAGGTAGTCGCCCGTGAGATTAAGTTACCTTCAGATATGGTGGACAATATCCTTTATGCCAGTCCCATGCATGACGTAGGGAAAATCGCAACGCCGGACCACATCCTGCTGAAACCGGGTAAACTGACAAAAGAGGAGTGGTCCGTCATGGAAAAGCATACGTTGATCGGAGAACAGATTCTGAGCGGATCGGAGCAAGCCCTGCTGGCTATGGCCAGTGAGATTGCCGGCGGGCACCATGAACGGTGGGATGGAAGCGGCTATCCCAGGGGACTTGCGGGGGAGGCTATCCCTCTGGTGGCCCGCGTTACAACGTTGGCTGATGTATATGACGCCCTTACCACCAGGCGGGTATACAAGGATGCCTGGCTCCCGGATGAGGCTTTTGAATACGTTAAGAAACAATCCGGCTCACACCTCGACCCCGCTTGTGCTGACGTCTTCCTGAAAAATCGAGATGAAATCGTCGATATTCAGCAAACTGTACTGAACCAGGATAACTGAGCAAAATATTGTCTCCAATTGAAGGCATCCTTCGATAATCAGGTTACTCTCAACGAGAGCATTCGCCGCAAGGTTCACGCTCTCCAAAGCATGGCGCGAATAATCGTCCATGACACTAATAATTACTATGGCATTCTCCAGGGTTATCTCTCGCTGCTTGAGATGAAATCAGCGGACGATGAAAACCTGCGTAAATTCCTGCCCCCGATGAAGGAGGCCCTTCAGGCAGGTATCGATCTGAACAAACGACTGGCAGAGTTTTATCGTTCCGTCCAGGAAATGGTTGCCAAGGTGGACTTGGCATCTGTCGCCCGGGAAGTTTGTGCGAGCTTTTCGCAGGAACACGATTTTGCCGTAGGAGTCGTCGTAGCAGGAGAGCCAAAACCGATACTCCTGAACGAACCGGCCATCAGAGCATTAGTAGGAAATCTATGCTCCCTGGCTCAAAAGAGCGGGACGTCTCCCGCCAGTTTCGAGCTCTCTCCGGCCGGTCTGGAAGAAGCGGCCATCACAACTATGGTCCTGGAAAGCCGGCCCGGCCCCTACCTGCGTCTGCGGACTACCATCTCGCTGGCCAATTACCCCCAGGAAGAGGAGACCGAATTCCTCAACCCCTTTGCCTTTGAGCCGGATGACTCTTCTGGCCTGGGGTTGGCCCTGCTTTACAATACTTTGCAGAATCATGGCGGCAATCTGGACATTACCAGCAGCGACAAACGCCTTACTTTGAACATCTATTTGCCCGGCAGTCAGGAATGAGCGGCGGTAAAGACACCGAACTGAAGCTGCATATTCTGGTTGTAGATGATGAAGCCGGTATTCGCAGCTATCTGAGCGATTTTCTTGCCACGAAGGGATTCGAAGTACAGGTAGCCGAAGATGGGGCCATGGCCCTTGACATACTGCGTCGCAGCGAGATCCACCTGGCTCTTGTGGACCTTACTCTCCCGGATATGAGCGGGTTAGATGTAATTAAGCAGGCCAAACAGGTCGTTCCGGACCTGGTTGTTGTGATTATGTCAGGCATGCCCGTAGAGTCATACGAGGAACTTGTCCAACACGGGGTGGATGATTATATAACCAAGCCGTTCACTTTTGAAGAGCTGACTTATCTGATAGAGAAATGTAAGAAATACATCCGAACTTTCCACTACAGCGAACACTTTAAGGAACGCTTGCGAGTTGAGCAGGAGAAAAGCAACTTCTTCTTCGAGGCCGGGCACCAGCTCAAAACCCCCATAGCTGTTTTGAAGGAATTCACCCACCTTTTTCGGGAAGGTTTCGGCGGCGAAATGACGGATAAGCAAACTCAATACCTGGAGGCTATTGATCAGAATATTGATCGTCTCCTGTACCTGGTGGATAATATCGAGGATTTTAACAGGGTGGAAAGCGGCAGCTGGAGAATCGAGATTAGGGCGGAGGAACCTGAAGAGATTATAAGCCAGGTAACCACCAGCTGGCGCCCGATTCTCCAGCGACGTGATCTCCAACTGGCAGAAGAGGTGGCGGATAACCTCCCTGAAGTGCATGCGGACGCAGCAGCCGTCGAGCAGGTGCTATTTAATCTGGTTGATAACGCCAGCAAATACAGTCCAGCGGGCAGCACCATTACACTCCGCTGCTTTCAACCCAGCGATTCCTTTGTGTGCATTGAGGTAGAAGACCAGGGTCCGGGCATCCCCGAGGATAAACGGGATGTTATATTTCAACCCTTCGCCCGTCTGCCCGAACACGAGTCTGCTTCCGGCCTGGGGTTGGGACTCACGATAGCCCTCAACCTGATGAAGCGTATGAAAGGCGATCTCTGGCTCGATAACAGCAGCAAAACCGGCAATCGTTTTCGGCTCCACCTCCAGATTGCCCAACCTCCCGCCTGATACCTGGTCAAATATCAATACTTCCACAGAAAGATACGAAGAGGAATGCTTGTATATGGCGGACCAGCCCACCATGGAATCCCATTGACAGGAATGGAGCGATAACCTAATATTCGGTGTATTTGAGAAAAGGGTGCCGCTGACGGGTTGCCGAAACAGAAAGCCGGGATCGCTTTGGCTGCCGGCAAGGATAGCAATATGAACCTGAAACCCGAGCTTGACATTACTGGAGAGGCTGCGGAGCTTCTTGCGGTACGATTATCAAACAGGGCGGATTTTCAAAAGATGTTAGGGCTAAAGTTATTGCTCCCCCGGCCGATGGATTTAGAGGATGTCTGGAATGTGCGGTTGTCCTTGGGAACCGGCCGTAAACTTACTTCCAACGGTTGCATACAGCCCATGATGCGGCCATCGCGGGTCAGGTGAACCGGAGTGATTGATGAGGTGGCTGGTGGCAACCCGTAACCAGGATAAATTCGGAGAGATCCAGGCCATATTCGCCGATCTGCCCATTGAACTCCTGAACCTGGAAGATTTTCCGGACGTTGGACCGGTGGAGGAATCGGGAACAACCCTGCGGGCTAACGCTTTATTAAAGGCGTACTCGGTTCACAGGGCAACGGGATTGCCCGCGATTGCTGATGACACCGGGTTGGAGGTGGATGCCCTTAATGGCGCCCCGGGTGTCTATGCCGCTCGTTATGCGGGACCCCGGGCTACCTACCGCCAGAACGTTGAAAAATTGCTGGTGGCTATGAAACATGTCCCGGATCATCAGCGAACCGCCCGTTTTCGTACCTGCGCCACTTTTGTAAACGGCGCCCATGAACTGGTGGCGTCAGGTGTTGTGGAAGGGTTTATTACCCGGGAACCGCTGGGTGACAAGGGGTTTGGATATGATCCGGTCTTTCGTGTAAGCGGAACAGAACAGACATTTGGCCAGATGACGTCAGCACAAAAGCATCAGATTTCCCATCGGGCCAGGGCTTTTAAAGCCCTGCATAAGCTGCTATCGCAGACCATATCCATTAACGAAAACGAGGAGACACCTGCCTAAGCCCCATTGATACCGGTTTTTTGCGTTTATGACAAGTATCAGGAGCTGGCGGGTGAAACTACATCGTGCGCCTTTAGGGGTCATTGTACTTCTTTTAGGTGGCTTCCGACTCCTCCTCTCGCAGGAGCCCACCGGGGGGGACCTTCGCGAGGAGGCGTCGATGATAGCCGCTGAGGCCCCGGTCTATACTCACCCGGTGCAGCAGCCCGACTTCCCGGCCCGGCATCTCGTATACCCTTTCCCCCTGAGACTTCCTGTCCTGCTGCACCTGGTGGGTTGGAGCTACACTCCCCCTGCAGACACCGCCGCTGCCCCGGAAATAGTTCCCGCCGAAGTCGACACATCCCGCGAGGAACTGACCATATCACCGGCAGATGCCAGCGATACCCGGCGCCGGGGAGGGAACATGCTGTCTCTGGCCGTGCCCGGCCTGGATCGGTGGTCAGAGGTGGACGCTACCGGTATGTGGATTACATTTTACGAGGACCACGACGCGACAACCCTCAAACTGCCTTCGACGGTATCTCTGGCATGGTACATTCCCCACCGGATGGAGAGCCGCTTCCAGGCGTTAGCCCGGGACAAGCTTTCTTCCACATTGCAACCAACTGGGGCCCAACAGGCCCGGCGGGGCGGCACCATTGAGCTCCTGGGTGCGGATATCGCCGGCCAGCGGGTGTCGCTGCGGGTGTCGGGGAACGTAGCCATCAACGGCGGTCTCGGACATAAAGAGCAATCCAAGAGTTACACCAACTTTCGTGCTGACCAGAACTGGAACCTCCTTGTGGATCAGAAACAACGCTTTGACATCGAGGGCACAATCGGAGACCGCGTATCCGTACTCGTTCACCAGGACAGTGAGAACGACTTCGAGTGGGAAAACGCCATGAAGATCGCCTATAAAGGCGATGAGGACGAAATCCTCCAGCGGATCGATGCCGGGAACATATCCTTCTCCCTGCCTGGCACCCAGTTCGCTACCGGCGGCAGCGGTAAGAACAGCGGCCTGTTCGGCATCAAGGCCCTGTCCAAGCTGGGGCCGGTGAACTTTACCACGGTGGCTTCCATCGAGCGCTCTCGCAAGTCGTCCAGCACACTGACCCGGGAATTCGTCATCAGTGATATGCACTATATGGCCAACCGCTATTTCTTTCTCGATACACTATTCAGGGCCAATTACTTTCCCCTGCTTGAGGATGGGAGACATGGGTTTGATCCCGGCCGGATGGTGCTCCAGCTCGAAGTGTACCGGTCGGTTAACAGGCAGGGCGCTGATACCTATTCCGGGACCGCCTATGTCGATCCCAATGATAAAACAGTCGCTCCCGATGATTCCACCCAGGGAAACTTCACGCGCCTTATGCTCAACGAGGACTATACCTTTAATCCCCAGCTGGGGTGGATCCGCCTGAGAAACCCGGCCAGTGATTATGAAGTGATTGCCGCAGCCTATACCCTGGGGGATAACAGCGGTGTGCCAAATGAGGAGGTCGGGGACCTGGGCGCCGCCGCCGATACTACGGAGCTGACTCTCAAGCTCATCAAGGCCCGGGGACAAACAGTCAGCCATCCCACCTGGCCGCTGGAATTCAAGAACGTCTACAGCCTGGGAGGGGTCAATATCAATCCCGAAGGGTTCGAGGTCAAGATCATCGACCGCCGCGGGACCACCGAAGGTGCCGACCGGTTCACCAACGGCGTGAGCTACCTGACCATCTTCGGCCTGGACCGGGAGAATGAGAACCAAGTCCGCGAACCAGATGAACTTATAGATGCAGCCAACATCAACCTGGTGAATCTCGCGCGCGGGGAACTGCATTTACCAGCCCTCCTCCCCTTCGCATACTCGAGTGTATCGGGCCTGGCAACCAATGACCCAGCCATTGAGGAAGTGTATGGCTATACACTGGAAGATCCCAATCAGAACTACCGAGAGGATGAGGGTGAAGATATCAGCCCCAAGAACGGGAAGTGGGATGTGCCCGCCATCTACTACAAGCCAAAGAACCCGAACGCCAAGAACGAGGAGTCCCGGTTTGATATCACGGTAAAGCAGTCCAGCCGGGGCACAGCCGAGTATAATCTGGGCTTCAGCCTGGTAGAGGAAAGTGAAACGGTCTTTATCAACGAAAACCCGCTGGTCCGCGAGGACTACCGGATAGATTACTTCTCCGGCACCCTGACAATCCTGGACATGTCCAAGTACGGCCCCGACCCGAAGATTAGAATCGACTACGAAGAGAACGAACTGATTTCCTTTGATAAGAAGGTGATGCTGGGCACCCGGGCCGAGATGGACCTGGGGGAAGGTTCCTTCCTGGGCGCGACAGGACTCTATTATAACCAATCCATCATTGACGACCGGGTTGATGTAGGGTCCGAACCGGTTCAGAACATGCTGTGGGGCATCAACGGTCGCCTCGCCCGTGAAGTCCCCCTGCTCACGCGCCTGGTGGACCGCCTGCCTCTGCTGGAAACCGACGCTGCCAGCCAGTTCCGCCTCGAGGGTGAGATCGCCCAAGTGCGGCCAAACCCCAACCCCCTGGGAAAGGCCTTCGTGGACGACTTCGAGGCGGCCAAGCGAACCACCAGCCCCTCCCTGCAATATCGTGCCTGGCGACAGGCGTCGGCGCCGGTAGGCAAACAGCTGGGCGACCGCCGCAAATTGGCCTGGTGGAACCCCTACGCCGACGTGAACGTCAAAGAAATCTGGCCCGAGCGGCAGACATCTATCCGGGCCCGGAACCTGACCACCACTGTCCTGGTTCTGGATGCGCTATTTGAAGAAGGCTATGATAAGAAGGTCGTCACTGATAGCCTGTGGGGCGGCATCACTTATCCCCTGTACGCCAGCGACTACGATCAGACCCTGAGCAAGTTCTTTGAGGTCTGGATCAAGGGAACCCGGGGGCGGGTGCACGTTGATGTGGGCAGCATCAGCGAGGACCTCAACGCCAATGGATTAATCGATACCGAGGACCGGCCCGTCGCCGGCTTCACCGAAGGGAACAGCCTGCTGGAGCCGGAGGAAGATGTGGGTCTGGACGGCTGCCCGGATGAGTATGAGGACGGTATGGGTGGCTGCACGTTCTTCACCGTCGAGGGAGAAGATGATTTCTGGGATTTCAATGATGATGGGGATATCGATGCGGAAGAGCGAAAAATTGCCGAAAAAATCACCAACAATAATGGTGAGGGGAACTCTGACGAAGACGAGGTAGCCGTCGCGGATTCGATTTATGCCGGTCTCTATGATTATGACAGGATCTACGACGGCCCGCGAGTGCCGGGGGCCAATGAGGATGACCCCAACGGCGATAATTTTGCCAATACCAAAGCCACCAAGCCTGAATACACCACTACTGATATAGGCCGCAACGACAACCTCAATGGCACCGAAGGCAACAGCGAGATCCAGGAGGGGAGCTTCCCCGATACGGAAGACCTGGACGGCCTGGGCGGTATCTATCCTGAGGATCGGAACAATTACTACATCCTTCATTTCTATT
>SDBS01002361.1_pt1 | contig 18905 bp, 21 predicted proteins | sample 2277091 | NCBI WGS metagenome assembly SDBS01 (sample SAMN10404972, study PRJNA504765) | marine sediment metagenome | isolation source: marine sediment core GS10_PC15, 163 cmbsf | place: Arctic Ocean: Southern Knipovich Ridge | collected 2010 | reverse complement strand
ATTTGTCCTGTGCCTTCAAAGTTCTTCAAAACACCTTTAAGATCGATGTCACGTGGGGACCACAAGAATTCATCTAAATCAAGAACTGCTAACCATTTAACGTTGCCTAAAATCGGTAACAGAAATTTACCGTAAATAACCCTCTGACGACCTAGATAACAGGGTTCATTACATTGAAATAGTGTTACCGTGTCGTTATCTATGTACGGCTTTAGTATTTCCATGTAGTTATCCGTGCTTTGGTCGTTTATTAGATATATATGTTCTACCCCATGAAATAAATAATGTTTAATCCATTCATGGAGTATATGTGATTCGTCCTTAAATACTGCACCAACAGCAAAATAATACATTTCAAATACAATTTATACCTTTTAACTGTTGTATTCTCTCGAATTTTTGGACAAGCCATTTTATTGACAGGTTATCGATTTCTTCCATTCATCTGGGTACATCGATCTAAAACGAAACTATCCAAATGTTGTAAAACGATTAAATTCAATTTACTCATGTCGCAGCAAAACATCATTTTATCATACCAATGTCTCACTTACCTATAGAATGGGAAGAATTGCTTAAGATGTCATTGGCTCATTCACGAACTGATTATGATTGTTATCAAAGATTGTTAAATCTTGAAGATGATATTACAGAATTGGAACTTTTACGTGTGATATATGGCCAACATAGACATAAAGCTGCTGTAGTCAAATCTTCTGATGTTTGTGAAATGGAAAGATTCAAGTTGTTCGTGAAAAACGTAAACAAAGATGAATGTAAAGCGTTTCCTCTTCTTTGGGTGGATCCTAATAGAGACGTATTTATCGTGTTCAAAATTAAACAGAATGTGTGCGATACAATTGTGAAGAAAAACGTAATAAAAATAAGGACGTTGTACTACTTAAATGGAAGAATACGTGAAAACATATATAAGGTGAAAACTTCTCATATCAAAGGGCGTTTGAGGACGTTGGCGAATATAGTAGTTCACACAGAAGGAGAAGAAATTGCTGAAAAATTTTTCAATACAGGTGAAAAATACGTCTGTGGATACTGTGGAGAAATCGGAGAAAAAATGAAGAAATGCAGTGTTTGCATGCTTGTATATTATTGTAATGGAAAATGTCAAAAGAAAAATTGGAAACTTCATAAAGTTGTTTGTGGAAAATAAGTGTTGATACTACGTAGTTTTTAAAAGCTAGAGACTATTTAACCTGTCTGTGAGATCAGCAATTTTATTTCCTAAAAGCTTATTCTCGTTATGCAATCCCTTAACACACGCATACAAAACTCCTATTAGACTCATATTATTTAAGCCGTCTACATTATCTCCAAGTCCAAAATCTCTGAAATCATCAGCAAATACAGAGATTTGTTCTGATTGTTTACCTTCTTCTAATGGTTCTTGCTTATATGTCCATCGAGCCAACTGCATCTCTAAAACTTTGCTGAGAATCAAGTCTGAATCAACCTCCGCTTCAATGATATTCTTTGAAGCTCTTGTACTTGGAACAGAAGTCCAAGAACTAGCATTTGCTGCCATTGTAACTCCGATGTTACAGTTTATATTAGTGAAAAGTTCGTACCCTGCGGTGTAACACGCTCCATAACGAGCAGCTGTCGAATTTGTGTAGCCAAGAAAATTTGAACTTAGAGCATAACTGCTACTTCCACTGGCAACTGCGAGAATTCCTCCCGCGTGAGAGTTTGATCCAGATGCTGTACATCTATCCCCTTCGGCGTGTGAATGAGGTCCGGATGCGATCGTTTGTCTCCCTTCGGCATGCGCATCGCTCGCGATCGCAGTTGTATCTCTTCCTTCAGCATGTGCTTCTTGACTGGACGCAAGTGTTCCGCGTCCTTCAGCGTGACTGTTGCTTCCGACCGTAGTTGTATCTCTTCCTTCAGCGTGTGATTGCAGTCCAGATGCAATTGTTCCGCTTCCCTCAGCATGAGATTGAGAGGAAGATGTTGTTGTATTTAATCCTTCGGCATGTGAATTAGTCCCATTTGCCGACGTACCCTCTCCCTCGGCATGAGCTTGATTTCCAGATGCTAGTGTACTGAGTCCTTCTGCGTGTGATTGATCTCCAGACGCTGTTGTGTTGTTGCCCTCTGCGTGTGAATTACTCTCGATCGCTGAAGTAGAATTTCCCTCTGTGTGTGATTGATCTCCAAATGCAAGTGTACTCAATCCCTCGGAATGTGATTGGTCCCCCGATGCTGTTGTTGAACTACCTTCTGCATGTGAGTTGGTTTCTGAAGCGATGTTAGAATCTCCTTGCGCGGTAGAGTTTGTTCCACTAACAATGTTATTTTGACCAGAAAGGACTGCACTGTTATCTGATGTATCAATAGTGTTGTTCATACCAGCTAATATAGTTGAGAATAAAGATGTAGATATGCTGTTACCAGACGTAGTTGAACAAGGAATTATTTGAAAACTGTCGAAATCTCCTGTGTTAAGATTCTGAAAAGGAACCTGTATTATAGCACTATTTGCGAAAGTAAATACACATGGTTCTGTTTCGATAGGACCAGGCGATCCCGCAGGTCCAGTTGCTCCAGTAGATCCAGTATCGCCTTGAGGCCCTGTCGCCCCAGTACAACAAGGTCCTGTCGGTCCGGTTGATCCAGCTGGGCCTGTAGCTCCAGTATTAGTAGCTGCTCCTGGAATGCCAGTTGGTCCTGTTGGTCCTGTTGACCCTGTTGTTCCATCTATTCCGTCGGCGCCTGTTGGTCCTGTGGCTCCAGTATTAGTAGCAGATCCTGAAAGACCAGTTGGTCCAGTTGGTCCTGTTACTCCATCAGAGCCAGTTGATCCTGTAGCTCCTGTTGGTCCAGTACAGCAAGGACCAGTTGGTCCTGTAGTTCCTGTTGGTCCTGTAGCCCCAGTATTAGTGGCAGATCCATCAAGACCAGTTGGTCCTATCGGTCCTGTTGGACCAATTGAACCAGTTGGTCCAGATACTCCATCTATTCCGTTCGATCCCGTTGGTCCTGTTGACCCAGTTGATCCTGTTGACCCAGTTGGTCCTGTCCGTCCTGTTGGTCCTGTCCGTCCTGTTGACCCAGTTGATCCTGTTGGTCCTGTTGGTCCTGTCCGTCCTGTTGGTCCTGTCCGTCCTCTTTTTCCACGTGGTCCTTTGCATGTAACAATTGTTAAACATTTTTTCTTCTTGTCTCTATCATCTGAGCATTTGTTTTCAGTATCACAACGTTTGTATTTTCTCCGTTTTCTGCGAGGTTTATGCTTTCTATCATTTGATTCATACAAGTTATAATCGCCATCACTACATTCCCCACACACGCATTTATCCATTTCTGATGCAGAGAATCCATTATGCATTTTCTCGTTTAAGTTCATACAATGTCTTATTTGGAAAATGCAATCTGAAGAGCATAATCCGAAGATTATAACTATCAAAAAGAAATGGCAAAACAAGAGGATTACTTGTCTGTTTTTGGAATATATTTAGGTTTAAAGTTAGAAGGATATGAATTGGAGAATATATCTTTTGGTTTTATTCGCGTAGAAAGATTTGCATTTCAAGGATATGTGTATCCAACAATTTTAGTTTGGAGAAAAGTTGGATACACATATCCTGATGCAAATCGACATCAACTTTTGAGTTCTTTTTCTGCTAACTTACGCGGACATAAAACAATTTACACAATTTTTGGTAACGCCTTTTATTGCGAATTTGCCTCTTTGAAAATCAAAAAGCACGATGATACACATGTTTACATTGAAGCAATAGCCAATGTGAAAGACTCTAATCCGAATGCTGTAGACTTATTTTAGTTATCATGTGGATAAAATAATTATCAGTAATAGTTTTAAAAGATTAAGATATATGGCTTTTAAAATCACATATCTAATCTATCTTGAATTCCATTCTTATTAAATAAAATTTCTAAATCATCTATCATCTGATCCACAATCCAGTTCTCTTCATTCTTTTGACTCTTGCGCAAACATTTGAAACTACAATAAGATCCTTTCCATGACCCGTGGGGGCCAGGTTTTCTAAGAGCATGCCATCGTCTCTTGATTCTTAAAAAACATTCGTCACATGATCCACTAAACCAATCATGTGGTAAGTCAGCATCGTCATAATAGTCGAACTGATTACATAAGAACATACGCGGACCATTATACACAGTATTTTGTGTGACCTCTTGGTCTATATTTGTTTTGATTCTAACGAGTCGATTTCCTGGTCCGAGAACTCGAAAGATATCAATGTCGTTTTCAGTTTCTGTAATCTCTTCCCTCTTAAGTTTTTTGTTAATTCGCTCTATCTCCTTGTTTTCAGTAATTCCAGAATCTTTGTGATATATCCAAGGTATGTAGTATTCATTTTCAATAGGTAAATCTTTCTGCTCTGTGAAGTTGCCCATCCATTTTGGTAAATCGGCAAACACATTTACTTTTGATATCATAGTCGCGAGATATTCTGCAATGTAATAGTTGTTGTGATCTTCTGCAGCTTTAAACAGTACCTTGTAAGTTCCAAGCTCTTGATCTCCCATTACGAAATCCATCCTCTTCAATGCAATGACGTTAGTTGAGGAACTTTCATTATCTATGAACTGCAGTACTAAGCTAAGATAATCTGCTTCAGGGTGACACTTTACGACAAACGCTAACAATAATTCATCGAACTTGAGAGATCTGAACAATTTGCAGATCATGGAAAATGTTTTCTCTTGAAGGTTCAAACCTCGCCACCGATTTACGACAGTTCTACAGCATGAATACCGATTTAGCTGCTTACATGCCATTAATAGTTGTTTGAGAAGTTGATCTGTTCTGTCTTCATCTATTTTTTCGAGCGGAAACTTGTTGAGATATCTGAGTAGATCAGTTGTACTGTCTTGTTTAATAGAATGAGCTATTAATCTCATTAAAGTTGTCGCTGGAGATGATGTCGTCATCTTTATTACTTCGCACATACATTATTATGTTTATCGTTTGCAGACCAATTACATTTTATTCATGTCTTGTATTAGAAAACTAAGTTAAAAGATTCATAACATAAATGAGCAGTCTTTCATTTATTTTTTCTGAACAAAGAAGAAATAATACAAAATTGTATGGAGCATTCCAAAACAAATGTACCACTCCAGAATTTATAGCTTTGTTAAATTTAGCTTTGGAGCGTAATCTTATTGACAAGGATAAAGCATTAATTTATTCCATCTCAGGAGCTCGTGTCGATTCGGATCTAATTACGATAGCTTTACCTCTTAGATATGGTGCAAATAGCAACGTCTACGTCAAAACATCACCTCCTGGAAGAAAGACAACCAAGACAATTCATATGTTAGCATACGTACTGACGCGGCTGGATGATAAAGTAGATAGAAGTTTAATATCAGATATTATGATGCTCTTAATAAGAAGCGGCTCAAGAATAACAGATCCTTTATACGAGCAAACAAAGATTGAAAGGGGAAATCCTTTTCAATCTAGCGAGCAAACAGTTAAAAACTGGATAAGAGTGTCTTATCCATGGACCACAAAGTTAGATAAAACTACCACATTATCAAACAAAATAAATTTACTACTTGATCTGCGATCTAATGACGACTCTGATATCAGATTAATAATCAAATACAGATCATTGAAAACATTCAAGCAAAGAATAAACAACGATGACACGATCGTGAACCGATCATTCAGATATTCAACAATATACTATAACAGACCAGTGTTCGAAGAACTAGCGTTGAACATGGGCTACATGCCTCCATATACAGTTATTAGCCAATTGTTTTCTGAAAGAACAACAAGTGAGACATTAAATTCAGAACTCGATAGTATGGTTATTAGTGCAGCTGATGCGGGAAGTCATGTTGACATTTATCAATCAAACATCAGAAATGTTCCGAATTTATTGCGAACATATGAACAGCCAAGATGGCACAAGATGTGTAAATACAGCTGTAAACGATCTGTATCCTCTGGTGCAGAGGTTAGACAGATGGCGTTTCAGGTTGGAATCGATCCAGATGAAGAATTACCAGAACTATGTAGACAACTGGAAAACATAGCGCAAATGGATGCAAATGAGGTAATATCAATGCTTGTAGAACGACAGAAGAAAATAATTGAGCTTAAATCACAATCTCGCTGTCAAAATCCAGATATCTATGGGCAGACGATATACTCATTTGCTTCTCTGGAACACTACACAGATAAAGGACAAATGTGGTGTTTCCCCTCAAATCTCTTTAACGAATTACTAGAGAAGAGGATAAATCCATATACCAAAAAAGAGCTGAATGAATCTTTCATCCGAAGATTACAGAGAAAAAAGGATCATCTGGAGAGTTTAGGGATAAATCTAAACGAGATAGTTACCATCGAAAAAGGAGTAGAAAACATCAACAGAGATGATATCATCTCTAATAAGAGAACTGATAAGATTGTTCTAGATATGGAATCGCGTTTAATGAATAGAGGATTCTCCCCAAATTCAATAAAGAACTTGGGTAATGATAAATATGAAAGAATACTGAGTAACCTAGGTTCCCCTACACGAATATCACATCATGGATATGTCACATTCCTAATGACATGTAGCGAAATATTAGAGAACAACAAAAACAAAGAGAATGAATTAGTCAAAGAAATTGATTGGGAATTACGTGAGCATTGATATTGTATTTAATAATATACAAAATGTTACAATGTTCATCATTGTGTATTGATCAGGCTATGACGATTACATTATTAGTTCTAGCATTTATCTTATTAGCTCTATTAATCTCTGAATGGAACTCAGAGATACAACACGATTTGGGTGTAGAGTATGAAGATCATTCAATTGGAGAAATAAGATCGATCAATAGAAACAACTGGAATGCTAATACGTGGAGGATATCGTTAATAATAGCAATAATAGCTGGAATATTAATCTCTATAGTTCTCAGAATTGGTAACTTTTTTGACCTTTTGATGATTATCCTCATTGTATTTATCGTGACTTATTTTCTTACTGCATGGTTAAGTTCACACTGGCACAAGAATTCTCATGAAAATATCGATCGTGTCTTAATCACAATGTGAGATGTTTAAAATTTTATATAGCCGAACTCTATTACTGCGTTACGTCAATGTTAATGATAAATTCAATTATTATCAAAAGTGATACATTTCAATCCTTACCACATCGTTCAAAATAATTTCGAGATGACACAATGTTACGGTACTACACTGAAGAAGAAACGATGCAAGAAAAGCGGACCTAACAACGGATATTGTCATCATCATATAACCCAAGATCTTAGTACTAGACCGATATGTACGACTCTTACATCCAGAGGAGTTAGGTGCACTTTGCCTGAATGTAATACTTATAACGCATGTGAACTTCATATAAGTTCAATGAGGAATACGAATGCTTGGGTGGTCAAAAACAACAAAACAATAGTAGTGTTTAATCGATTCCAGAAAATGGAAGATTATCTTCAAAGGTCGAAACATAATTTCATAATTCATCGTCAGTTTTTCTATGAACAATCTCACGATCATTTAACAAAAGAAGTATCACCTACAAAAATCGATGTCTTGATTAATCTTATCAACAAGTTTATTGGAACAAACTACGTTTGGATTGCTGTAGGTTTGCATCTGAGAATGAGAACTGTTGAAATTGTTAAGGTAAATTGTAAACATGATTTGAAGAACGCTTCTATATATTGTTTGGAGATTGCGGAAATCTATAATATATGCGACTTGAGTAGTCAAATAGTTATTCCTTAACTCAAAGTTTTAAAAGTAAGAAACACAGGCAGCAGTTTCTGGTTATTTTCTTTCCCAGAACATACCGTTCTTTAACCATGGTTTGTTGAATGTATATTTATGATGGATACGGTTGAGATAGTCAAACGATTCAATTGTTAACTTATTAAAAAAATATCCTCTACAGCCACATTTAATCTTTGATAAAAGACGGATAAGATTGTCGCTTCTTATCTCAAGTATCTTGACAGCTAAAATGATTACATCAGTCTTCATAATCATCGAGTATATTGCATTATTAAAAATATCATCGTTGTAGAAAATAACAACTCTCGTTCTTCCTGTCAGAGGATATTTTACCGACATCTTGCAGTAAAAACATGGCTCAGAACCAAATGTAATGTCAACGAATATATACTTATTTTTCTCGCGAAGATATTTAGCTAAATTCTTCAAATTTTTCACTGCAAGGTTATATCTTCCTGACACCAATTCAATACCAATAAGTACATCGAATTCTTTTCTCTCTTCGAACGTTTGAAGTATCACTTTACCTGCTCCACAACCAGCATCGACTATCATCTTTGACTGTAAATATTCTCCTGGTCTCTCCAGAATTCTCAGTACTTTTGATACGTCACTAGTTGACATCTCGTCATACACTACTGAGTTGAGTGTTGGATTATGAGATCCACGTTTTCCGCATGATTCAGCCTTTTCACTGACGTCGTAATTGAATGCAAACATTGCTTTCGTAACTATGTAAATCGTATGCATATAATCATTTTGCGCATATATGGTTAATTTTAAAAATAGTACTTTAGTCACTTTATGTTTTCTAAGACATAGCACAAATTTCTGGTATCTTCGTCATGGATACATTTTAACACCATTGATTTGAGCGGAATCTGGCTAAATTGCTGTTTTGCTTTAACATTTGTGACAATATTATCAACTATCTCTACAGCAAAGATATCAGTAATGGTATTTTTCACAACTACATTATTACTGTTATCCTCAACAATTGTTGGAGCAACACTAGATTTCTTATTCTTGATAATATTTTGAACTATAACGGCTAACTTTCTGATACCGTGTCGATAATTATCGAAGATATTCAACAGCCAATCGTGATGATATGGACTACTACAGCAAAGCAAACATGCAAGTAAATTCAATTCTCGTCGTTTCATTACCGAAGCTGGTGGTCTACTTCCAAATTTGAGAGGCTCTAAAAAAGTGTTATGCTTAAACTTCGATATACATCCTTTTTGTTTAACAGTCTTCTTAAGGTGTTCAATTTGCTTACGTCCAATCAAATTTGGATAGCTTTCAATGTATTGGTTATTGTGTAATTTTACACCATTTAAAAGTTCGAAGAATCTATAATTCAGATCCTGACAAGTACCTCTCAAATCACGTCTCCAAAAATAATTAGGAGATAAAAAATTAGTCAAGTGTTGCTTTCCAGTGATTTTATGGACCATTTTCAATGTCAACTTTTCTCCAGATCCATAAGTATCTTGAGATGGAAACAGATACTTTAATGCTCTATTTAATGTTAGATTCGGAGGATGGAATAGTTTGCTGCTGTTACTTGCAATTTTGATGCTCGATGTTGTATCAAAGATGTATTCATTCCAATCAACGTCTTCTCTCGGAAACGGACATTTATCATCGAACAACTTGATAGTATCGATATGAGATAATATTCCATTTCCGAACCACATTCGACTTGATGTTAGTGTTTCAGAATTACTGATCAAAAAGATATAACAGTAAGCAGAATATTTCTTTGTGCTATCAAACAGAGTATCATCATCAGGACCATTTAGTTGACTATACATATCAACCAATGTTTTTGATGAGCCTTGACATTTGAGCTGTGTGCAATCTAGATATTCGTAAGAAGAATAGCGAACAATATTGTTATGCTTAAATAACCTAATTATGGTACCTTCAAGTGCGATATGCAGCGTTACATCACAATCTGGTACCGAAAAATAAATTGGTTGAGAACAGTCAAGAGGACGTAGAGGAATTACTGAGAAACCTCGATGATCATTATACAAGAGATCTTTGATGGTGATTTCAGAAATTGATTCAGGAGATTCACAAACAACTGTTTCATGTTTGATGTCAACGATTTTGCTTTTTATATTCTGATATCCATTTACCTTTGAAGAGACCATACAAAGATCGGTATTAGATGTATCTAAAATTATTGTCCAATTGTCATATTTCTTCTCCAAAATATTTTCCAATTTTCCTATAATAAAGTTAGGCTTCTCTTTCATGATTTCTTGTTTGATATCCTTTTGTACAGTATTGACTTTCTGTTCAACGTCGTTCTGTTGAGTATCAATTTCCTGCTCAATATTCTCCTGTGGAGTATCGATTCCAATATTCTCTTTTACAGTGGGATCGCATGTCAAGACTGCATTAGAGATATCTATTTCGTCAGTAGGAGATGATTCTGAAATTGATAAAAATACATCGAAATCATCTTGTTCTTCTGTCTTAGTCTTATCTTCCATTCAGACAAATAATCGTTTATTTTGTTAATTTCAATGTTTATGCGTTAATCGATGGTTATCGATTTATTTTAGATCGATGCCAATTAACATCTCTATAGGATTTGCGTAGCTATCCACAGACATTGATTTTGTATAATCGCTGGATTTCACTAGAAATATTTTCTGTTCTGTTTTTGTTAGCAATGTTCCATATCTCCCTACTAAAGTTTCATCGTTACAGCTTATATCAGTTGATAGATAGTCTACAATATACATGGTACTATTGTTATCGCTTTGATGTATATCTGACGTTTTAGTTCTTCCGATTTGAATAATTTCAACTTTGTTATGGATAGATAACTTTATCGATTTGCAGCTTATTAAATTCACCTTTTCAATCATAGAACCTTCAACGATTACATCACATTTAGCGCACTTGATGAACTGACATCCTATCAATTTTGGAATGATAATGATTTCACAATTGATACAATTCTCAAACAACAGGGATCTGAATTTCCAATTGTTTTTATCTCCTATTGAAGATTTAAGAATCAAACTAGTATTATTGTCTATATTTCGAAATATTACTATTGTGCTATCTAGGTGATTCAAATTGACAAGGATAGAACAGTCGCGTTCATTATCAATAACTATTATCGGTAGTGGAGCTTTCATTTCCGTATGGCGAGACCCGAGTTGAACACATGGAATAGTTTTCTCTTCATCCAATACAACGTCGTTATTCAACATTTTTTAAAGTAATGCATTACTTTAGAACTTTTCAGATCCGATCATAATTCTCATTTCGTCTATCTCCGAAGATATTATTACTTCTTTTACACCTAACGACATAGGTGTAAATTTATGGACGATCCCTGGCTGAAATATCAGTTCTTTATCCTCGTTATTTTTCGTACAGTATATTTTCATATTTGCATCTAAATCATCAGGAACATTCATTTCACTATATTCTAGCAATGCTGAATAAATTTGTCCATTGTATTGATAGTGTATAAGCATATATCCTCCCATTTTCTGGGGAGGAGGAATACGAACAGGCATGAGGGATCCGAAGTAATTGATCATCTGCAAAAGTGTTCCATATAGCATTGTTAGGGCATGCATTAAATAAATATAAATTTTATGCATATTGATACTGCTAAATGTTTTGTTTTATATTTATCAACTTTTAAAGCTTATTTAATATTATCAATTTGATTAGAAATCATGGTCAGCATAATTTCTTATCTCTTCTACGGATTTTTCAGTTTTCCTATTCCAGTCTAAAGATCTTTCAAGAGAAAATCTATTGTATTCCGTAGGTGTATGTTCATAAAAATTGCTCTTAGTTGATAAACTAATTTCTTCCATGAAAGCTAATTTGTTGACAACATTTGGATATAAATCGGGCAATTCAAGCTTCTGAAGAATGTTGTTTGCTAACACTTTTACATAATCCATTAGATCTTCAGTTTTCAGATCTGGTATGTCGTTATCTTCTGTGATCCATTTAATGTAAGATATCTCAATTTCAACGGCTTCATTAGTCATGGCATTAATCGTATCAACGTGTAATGGTTGCATTTCAGCACTATAATATTCCAGAGCAAAGTCTCTATGGATTCCTTCGTCTCGAATAATATAGCTATTGCTTTCAATTAAGTGTCTAAATTTTCCGTCCTGCTTCAGGAAGAAAATTAAGGCGAACGAAATCCCGAAAAATATCCCTTCCGTGAGTGCAAATCCAATTCGTCTTTCCTGTTTGTCAACTTTGCTGTTCATATATTTATTCATCCATTCGGCTTTCCGCATTACAACAGGATTATCATCCATAGAAGCAAAAATCTCGTTTTGATCAATGTCTTCTGGGAAAAATGTTTGAGCAACAAGAGAATATGTCTCTGCATGGACGTTTTCAATCGCTGTCTGTATACCGTAGAAAAGCTTCTCAAAAATAGAATCACAATTTCTAATAAAATTGTCCATAATATTTTCAATGATAGCACCATCGGAATTCACAAGGAAGCATAGCACCTTTTTCAACATCTTCTTGTAAGATTCAGGAAGGGCATTGAAATCATTCAGATCATCGGGAAAATTAAATGATTCTACATTCCAGAAAACATTACTTTGAAGTTTATAGTATCGATACGCTATAACGTCTGATATGTTGCGAGGCTTTCTAATACTCCACCTACTTTCGTATGTTTTCTTCTGTGTAAGAATGTCATGTATTTGTTTGAAGGTATTAAACTCATCCATTGGGTCTTTTGCTGTCATTGATGGTATAAATTAATAGATCAATTTTGTAATATTAGCTATTAATCGATTTTTACTTTTATGAAACTCTTTTTCTTAGACCCAAATTGTAAAATTTGTACCATATCATAAATCTCCGTTTTGTTTTGTCTACATCGATTTTAGCAGCAGTTATATTAGCTTTGTTAAATTTACAAGTGTTCTTTTCAACAGCTTTCAGTTTACATTCGGCTATTTTTACTGCGTGTTCATAGGAGACCTTTATAGTTAGTTTTTCATCAACAAGCACTTTAGTGAAGTTGGCAGAATTTGTGTATCCCTTGAAAAATACTTCTAGTAGACAGTATTCACACTCTTCAGTATCCATTTCTATTTAATATTTTTCGAATAAATGACTAGAATCACTTTGTTGATTAGATGTCCTTAAATATATACTATGGTAATAACTGTCATAACATTAACTATCTATAGTGATCAAAATTGATAAATATAAAAACTCGTTGTCGAGACGAAACAAAAAATGCTGCGTATCATCTGCTACGCTGACGAAGAAAAAGGTCCTGGAGTTGATTGTGATCTGGATCATGATATGTTGATATTTCTCGACAAACGCTATGGCCAAGATGAGGAGTATGGGAGTTTAATTGAAAGATCAAATAAAGGTTGTGCGTGTTATAATTTGCGTGCAAAAACAACACTGGAACATTGTAAACAATGGGATAAAAATTCGGAATACATTCGATGTGACGACACTGGTGATGATGCTGTTTACAATGTTGCTGGTGATTATGTTGTGTGCACTTCTGGTATTTTTGATGGTTTTGCATGGCGCACCCATCCATTTTTAATCGCTTTTGTCGAGGAAACTGATCAAAAAGATTACGTTGTGGTTGACTTACCGGAAAATGTTAAAATTCTCGAATCCGATGGATGTCTTGGCCCTTGTATTGTTCGTCCATATATTACATTAGATCCGCTTTGATAGATATTTTTAAAAAGTCAAATTTGATTACATTGAACAGTTGATTTCAAGATACTACAAGTCTATAAAATATAGACCTTTTCACAAGTGCATCAGTCGAATGACTTTTTCTTACAATTTTTACGATTGCACCCGGTCTCCCATCGAGCCTCTTTATTGCTGGATCTTGCTCTTTAATTCTTGACAACTGTTCAATGTTTATACCAGTGTCTTTGAGAAATTTCTTTCTGCTGGCTCGACTAAGTAATATATGTCGTGGTACAAGATAATTTTCAAATATGTCGAACATTAGTTCCTTAAACAAGAATGTTAAAAATCTATACCCTGTCTCTGCTTTGGTATTCATCCATCGTAAAGAATCTGAACCTATTTTCGTTTCGGAAATGATGATGATCATCTTCCTATGTGTATTAATCTTCAACATATTTTCCAGTTGAGAAACTGTAACATTTCCTGTCTTGCTGTTAGATTTCGGGATGTAATAACACCGTTTCTCGACATCGGCCGTAGGACTTTTGGATCTGTAGCTCATGTTAATTGATTCATAAAAGCTATTTAGTTTTCTTTCTTCCATTTCGTTGTCGTAGTGCTTTGAAAATTCTGCAAACATCCCATCTTCTCCGAACGATTTAAAGAATGTCAATCCATCTTCAAAATCTGTGTCATAGTTTTGATTTCGCATCATTCTAATCTGATAATATTTGACTTTGTACAGTATAAGTTTTGCATCGAGTTGGGTCTGCATTTACATTTGATACATTTCATTCACTCAAGTTGTTTTATGAAAAATATCAAATTCATAAATTATCGTTTTTAACAGGTATTCATTTTCTTCTGATATTAGGTGTAAAAGTTACCTTTCTATACATGACTGTTCGAGTAACCAAAGCTGTAACATCGTATATCTCTCTTGTGATCTTTATGATGTCTCCGCGTGCAGCAGCTAATCGTTTTGCAGGAGGATCAGATTCGCGTATATCAGGTAGATCATCTATATCAATCTTGAGCTCTTCGAGCAATTTAATTCCCTCTTCTTTTGACAATAAAACATGTTCGGGAACAAGATAGCTATCAAACGGATCGTACAATAACTCTTTGTGTAGAAACGATGTAAAGGTATAAGAAGGAAGATCTTTGATGACTGATGCAACATCTGATCCTAACTTGTTTGGGGCTATTATCACGATATTTTGTGTTATTGTTATTTCACTCAACAACTTCCTCATCTGATCAACCAACACATCTCCTGTAGCAGACAGTGACTTATTCATATAGTAACAATATTTCTTTACACCTTTGTCGCTGACATAAAGACGCGATAGTGCCCTCGATACACTGGTACGTTCACTATCTGCCTTTTCAATGTAATATTTACTGAATAAATTCAGCATTCCATTTTTATTGTATCTTGCAAAGAATTCGAGATTGTCTTCAACTTCAGTATCAAAGTGTTGTCGTCTCATCATTCGTATCTGATGGTATTTAATAGTGTATAAAGTCTGTTGCGTATTTTCATCCATGTTGATATCAAGTTTGATTACCGTCAGATACGAATGTCTATTCATCGATTTTGATACAAATACATCGATTCTGATTACAAGAGGGTAATGCATCGATTTCTAATGCATTCAGCTGTATTGGTGCAATCAGATTGTACCATACAGGTCCCCAATTCTTCGATTTTACACAATTCTTGTGATGTGTCACATTCTAGTCCTGTTTCACAGTCTATGGTCGTTGTACAAAATTCATCAAACCCTGAAAGTGGTGGAAGAACACAAATTCCTTCATCACATATCTCAGTTTCAAGACAGTCTTCATCGATAACACATTCATTACCTGTTATCAGACCACATATATCGTTAATGCATTCATTATTAGATATACAATCACTAGTTGCATTACACATTCCTCCAATTTCAACGAGACATATTCCTCGTGTAGTGTCGCACTGAAGTTCAGGATTGCTTGCACAATCTGCTCCTGTATTACAAGAATCGCCTATCATCGCAATAGGAGGATTATCATTTACACATATTCTGTCGGCACTACAAATATTATTTGGTAAACAATTAGAGTCCTCAGTACACTTTCCTCCAGTAGAAATTTTACATACCATATTGCTCAAATCACAACTCATTCCATTAGGGCAATCGTCATCCGAAGAACACGAATTTCCTTTATTCATATCCCATACCACTACGCCTATTGTCACTCCAATGATAATTACAATTAATACACCTGCGACTATTATTGCAATATCCATTTATATTAAGACTAAATGAAATGGTAAACAGGGCCAGTACAATTATCGTTGTTGTGATGATTTTATACTTGATTGTATTTACGGGAGTAGCATATTATTTGGTATCTCAACAAAAATGGAATTTCAGTGAATATATTCAACCCAATCCTTCAGATACCGATCAATTCTTTCGAATTAACGGCAATGTCAGTCTTAAACCAGTTGTGGGAACTTTATGCACTACTGTAGAAGATTGTAGTTCAGGAATCTTGCTAACATGCCAAATCGATAGGGGCGTTTGTGTATCAACTGTGGGTGGTGCGTGCTCTGTTGATTCAGACTGCTTAGTGCCTAATTTGTGTACTGGAAATATCTGTGTTGTCCCACCAGTGACAATGCTGCCATAATATGTTAGATTTTTAAAATTATGATGGTATTTCCCATGTGAAGCGTTTTCCACATTTGCATAATCCGCAAGTCTTCTGTTTTCCATTGATGCATTTGCCGATTCCTGAGTGATGAGCTTTATTTGTTTCTCTTGCAGCTTCGCGCAAACTAATAAAATCTTTATAAGTTTCATTGTGAGCAACACGTCTAACTTTCTTGCAGCCTTTGTTCTTTCCAGTTTCTTTCGAAGCTTGAACATTTTCAGATCTTGTAACTTTCGCTAAATTCTCGATATTGTTGTCCCATGGTTTTCCATTGATGTGATGAATCTGATATCCTCTGTCGATTCTTTGATTCTTAAACGTTTCCCAGACTAAAACATTCATATATTTGATGAAATATTTCTTAGTTTTTCTATCTTTCCATTCAATCTTGAAGTAATTGTCAGATTTTGACCCTTTAAAGATAGTTCCATCTTCTCGGAAAATATGTCCTTCAGAAGACACCTCAAGAACATCGTTATCTTCAAATAATTTGGCAGTTGACATCCATCGCAAATCTCCAAAATCAGATTTAACTTTGTATCTAAATTTGTTCTCACCGATCGCTTTGCCATCACGACATCTATTTCTTATTGTGTCACGGTGTACTTTCATATATTCAGCGGCTGCCTCAACACTTATAAACTCTTCAATAGTTTTACCTTCTAAAGATAATCTGAGTACTGCTCTTCCTCGACAATTTGATCTGCATTTTCTATTTTTCGCCTGTTCGCTTTTCGTTGCTGATCGTAAATTACAGCATACAAAATTATCTTTTCTTCTTTCTGAATCAATATGGTCCATCGTGACTTCCTTATCCTTCTGTTCAGAATATTTCTCAAGAAATAGAAGTCAGAAATATACACTACCTTGCAAAGTATGGATTCCTTTTCGATGTTGTATTTCATTATCATCTGTCAGGTGAAATGTTCGATATCTACCTGCATCCTTATTACTTCCCTTCAACAATCTATTCTCTCTAAAAGTCCAGAGTCTTCCAAGACTAGAAAGAACATACATTTCAAAGCAACAATGTTTCATCGATCTCCACTCTTCTGGTTTCTTGCATATCGAACAGTATTCCTGTTTCATCTCTGTCAACTGGAAAAATTTATCAACATCAAAGTTATCATTTTCATCAGTTAATCCTGCTATTGCTGGATCCCTTTCTTTAACTTTGTGTTGATAGCACTTAGCTCTTTCTGCTTTAACGATTCTCTTGCATGCTCCTCTCTTCGCATCGGCTCCACACCTGAATTTTACCATTAGATCATTATTTGTTCTACTTCATGTCCATTATCGATTACATCAATTTCATCCAGTAGAATGTCAAAATTGATCAATGACAAAAATCATCATATCATCAAAATTGATTCAAGATGTCCTACTGTCTTCACCGATGCAACGGCCATACTAAATCAAAGAACAGATGTAAAAGAAAAGTTCGAAATGGTCTTTACTGTTATCAGCATAAAGATCAAGAAGGGTATTTCATGACTGTTCGCACAAGACAACTGGGGGAAGATTGTGATGGTATGTTTAGCAAAGTGTGTTCTATCTGTTTGACAGATTTTGCATCTGCAAAATTCATTTTATTTAAGTGTAACCATGCTGTGTGTGAAGATTGTTTTATTCCTATGCTTTTAGCAAAATCAGAGTCTTCTGACTGTGATACTTGTGACAAACCAATGATGCTTGACAACGCACAATGTCCTGAGTGTAGACATGAGATCGTTGATGATGATATTGAGTGTACGTATTCAAATACTATGGAAGAGGGGAAAAAGACAGGATCTCCAGGTAAAACTTACAATTATTATAAAATAATGCCCTTTTAGCTAATTTCTCATTACCAGTCAGTATATGTGCAGCGGATTAGTTTTTAAAAGTTAGTTAGTGGGAGCTTGATTCTTGTGCCTATAACAAAAATCGCCTAGTTTGCCGACTTTGTTTTTGCATCGTCGTTGAGCTTTCTTTGAAATTCCTGAACAGTAAATAGAAGTGTCAGGTTTAATTTCACTTTCATCATCAAAGAACAGTTTGATCTCCGTAAGCCACTCGTCGAATTTGTAACCATTTTTGATCTTGTCGATGAGATCATTGATTGTATCTTTCAGTACTTCATACCGTTTTGACATTTTTGTTTTCTTAATTATTCCATTAATCTTGTAGTTATCAGGATTAAATCTGATGATAACTAAGTCCTTTCTTGCAATTTGATAGATCTGCATAATTCTAATCTTTTCATCCATAGGATCGTAGTACTTATGCTGATTTTCATCTACTTCGATAACTAGAACGCAGCTATCGAATTCTGTTTGGAAATCTATACGTCTATTAAATGTACTGCATCTTTTTTCTTCGTCAGCGATGATTAACTGTTTTTCATATATGAACAGATCGGGAAATTCTGTGTTTATATATCTACGAACATCAAGCTGTTTATTAGGTAGTTGTGCTGTTTTTGATCTTGTATCATCGGGAAATTGTTTAACGAAACATGTAACGCAATAGTTATCATATTTTGAATTCTTTGCCGTAGTACATCGATTAACATTAGAATATATTTCGATACAAAAAAGGTCCGAGGGTTAATTTCTAGCTATTGCCTAAACATTACTTTTTCGCTGCTGAAAATACGAGTAGTCGCAAAAATTGCTAACAAAGCATAAAGAAGAGTCGATAGAAATGTAACACTATAATGAAAAACGTTGAAATC
>SDBS01002359.1_pt1 | contig 18913 bp, 17 predicted proteins | sample 2277091 | NCBI WGS metagenome assembly SDBS01 (sample SAMN10404972, study PRJNA504765) | marine sediment metagenome | isolation source: marine sediment core GS10_PC15, 163 cmbsf | place: Arctic Ocean: Southern Knipovich Ridge | collected 2010 | reverse complement strand
ATTTTAAGATTTAAATAATGAATCGAAATTTAAAAATCTTTAAAATAATAACGACAAAAATCCCATCTATATCACCTCGAAATTTGTCGGAAAGAAAAGATCCTATAAGAATGATCAAAAACATCAATTTTTCATCGAAAATGAACAAAAAGCCGATTTTTATTTAAAAAGTATCGCCCAATCTCTTCCGACATTAAACCAATTGATATAGCCACGATTATTGTCGGCTTTAAATCAATGATTTTTAAATTTTAATCAAAAAGAAAATACTTGAAATTCACTCAATTTAAATGTTTATTTGTAATCTAAAGTGTCCTATTCAAAATCTTTTTTTTTATTAATTATTTAATAATTTTTTATATAATTGATATTCCTTATTAGCTATCGATTTTAATGAACAATTTTTAACAATGAAGGCTCTTGCATTTTTACAAATTTTATTTACAAGAACATCATCTTTATAAAGATATAAAACTGCATTACTTATAGAATGGGGCTCATGTTTACATAAATAACCATTTTCTTTATGTTTTATGATATCTTTTATTCCTGGAATATCCGTACCTATGCAAGCAACACCACAGCTCATTGCTTCTAACAATACTTTTGGATTTCCTTCCCAATATGAAGGTAATATTAAAATCTTGTATTGATTGATTATTTCTGGAATTTTATTATTTGGAAAAATTCCTAAAAATTTTACATTTAAATTTTCTTTTTCAATATAATCTCTTAATTCATTTACTAATGGGCCATTCCCTACAATATCTAAATTAAAACCTCTTAAATTTTTAAAAGCTTTTAATAAATTAAATAAATTCTTTTGTTCCATTAATTTTCCAATAAATAAGATTGTATTCTCTTTTTTCTGAAGATCCATAGGTTTAAAGAGATTGGTATCAATAAAATTATAAAAATGATGTATATCATTATCTCTATTCTTTTTTTTTAAATTAAATTGTTTTATAATAAATGAAATATCTGATTGACTTGTTAAAATGATACAATCACTTATTTTATATGCAAAAAATTCTATTAAATATATCCAAATATATTTTAACCAATATTTTAAATAATTTTTGGGACCATTCTTTTTAGAAAGAATCACGTGCCTATTTAACCAATCAAATCCTCCTCGAATAATAATTTTTTTTCGTAATAGAAGCTTAGCAACACAAGCAATCCAACTTCCATATATTTGATTTGTTTTTATTATTTGACTTTCTCTAAATTCATTTCTAAATACTATTGGTAAAAATAAAGATTTAATAAAATGAAGTAGGGGAAATTTAAGATTTAAAAACTCTCGAACAGGAATAATATTAATTTTTCTTAAATATTTAGAAAATTTTAAATCTTCTTTTGTTCCAAATGTTAAAAAACTATAAGTTACATTTCTCTTGTTAAATTCTTTATAAAGGGCAATTTCTCGAGAAATTATACCACTAGTATTCCATAGTTTTAAAGATTTTAAATAAGTAAAGATTAATAAATTCTTCATATTTCTTTAATTTGATTTTATTGAATTATTAAGACCTTTTATCGTTTACCAAAAGATAATTGATTATAGAGATTTTTTTTCTTAATTTTTCATCAATAGCCACTTTATCAATTCATTGGCTTTTTGCTTTAAATCTTGTAATTTCAAATTCCATTTCATTACATCATGCATGACAAATCTGATACTATCCCTTGAAGTGCGCTCTGAACGGATTAATTCTCTTGCTTTCGTATAATCCATATTTATAAATATTTCCAGGATTCCCTCGAAACTTTCTTGAGGGTCCACAAAAACTATGTGTTCTCCGTGCGATAAGAGGTAAGATTTTGCCGTGCGAAAACCAATGATCTTTCTAAGTAAATGTTTTAATTGTTGAAAGATAATTCGTGTAAATTGTTGGTTTTCGGAGCCCCTTCAATCTGCTTATAATTGAATAACAATTCGCCCTTGGTTTCCACATATTTCGTTAGTTCCTCAATGAATTGGCTTCAACAATACCGAAATCCTCTTTTAGCTGTATCTCTGCCAATCTTTTACAGTATCTCTCCAAAAATTCCAAGGCAATTTCAGCAGAAATCTCGTCATCATTGAGGATATCCTTTATCTCCAATAAATACGATTTAATCTTCTCTAATTCTCTTATATTAGATTTATTTACCTCAATAAATTCTTTTATCTTGAGATAGACCCCTCTAACGACCCTATCATCTTCAAAATACTTTCCTGTGGCATCAATTGCGGTGATAAATTCTTGTAAAAGAAAGTAGATGTCAGTCAATCGTGAGAACAATTCCGCACCCACCAAAAAGGGGTCTTTAGGACGGGGTTTCCCGTTTGACAAGCTTCTCAAGAGAATCAAGATTTCCTTAGTAAAAGAGAGTTTTGGCCCCCAATGCTTCCCTTGATTAGCATAAATCTTTTCCTTGTTCAAGTAATACAAGCTGCGTAGAAATTTGCGCGTCTGGGCCATTAAATTGATGTTTAAATCTTTAGGAGCCTTAAAAACGTAATTATAAAAGTGATAATGGCACAAACAATGAAAAGCTTCAGGAAAAACCTCGGCAATTGCCTTTCTTTGGTTAGGAAGTGCATCCGAGATGACCCCGATCATCTCAACCTTTAATTCGGTCTTTATTCGTTGTTTGACATCTGTTAAATACTCCTTGATCTGAATCTTGGATTCACTTGTTAACCGCTTGGCATAAATTTTCAACCCATAAACTCATCGCGCGTGGTATAGAGAGGTGGATTACCTTTTAAGGGCTTCATTCCATCGATAGTTAAAAGAACTCCTCCATTATCTTGTATCTTTTTTTTATACTCTGGCTTGTATTTCTGCGAGCAACCCATCTCATACGTTTTTAACATGCGCTCGATGGTTGCAAGGTTAAGGATGATTCCAAATTTCTTTTCTATTTTGCTTATTATCTCTTCATATGTAAGCTTGCGTTTCCATCTAAATTTTACAACTTTTGTGTATAGTTCATAGTCATAATCACTCTTTGGTGGGTAAATGGTGTTTTTGGGCTTGATGGGCTTTTCTTCTCCCCCTTGACATAATGCCCTTCCACATTTGTAATATCGCTTCTGGACATTGTAATTTTCGGTTAATCCCACGATTGGTCCAACAATCGAAGAACTAACAATTTTCATGGTGTTTTTACAATATCTACAGATAGGACGCTCATCAAGATCTATTATTTTTGTCGTTCCATTATGGCGAGGCAAATATTTCGATACAGAGATTGGCATACTTAAATATAAGTATGTTTTTCACAAATATAAACTTAACGCTCGTTTTTTTTTAAGTTCTTATTGTCGATTGGTTTGGTGAAAAATTTAGTTTTTTTTTAAATAATTCCAAGAAGGAAGAAAATTTAATTATTTTTTAGTATCTTTCTTAAGTAGAAAGGTGTTTTTCCATACTATTCAATCATTATTTGTAATATTTTCTTTAAAAAAAGATTTTTATTTCATACCAAATCTTAAATTTCATATAGAATATTTTCGATTTGATAATAGATTGTTTGTAAAAAAAGTAAGCTTAATTCTATCTTCATCTTAGAAAATGGCATTAAAAAGAATTGCGTTAATTTCCTATTTCTATACTGGAATTCTTCCCTATGGAGGAAGTGTTTATATTAAAAAACTACTAACCGCTTTTTCTAAAGATAAAAGCATTTCTATTGATTTTTATTGCCCCCAACCAACTTTAAAATTTCAGAAAATCGAAAATATTAATTATATTTTTATTCCTATAATAAATCTACCATTATTTCGTTACTTTAGTTTTTGTTATCGCACCGCTAAATTAATTAAGAAAATAGGGAATTATTCCATCATACATTCCAATTCTGGTGGAGGAATTTTTTTAAAAAATATTGATATTGAAGTCCATCATCACTATGAACCATTTTCGCACAAATCATTAACTCAATGGATTAGTTATCAAATATATCGGTTTAGTTTACATAAAGCTAGACATATAATTTCAATTTCAAGTCAGAGTAAAGATGAATTAATAAAACTTGAAAAAGTTAATCAAAATAAAATTACTCTAATTCACCAAGCAATTAATTGTAGTGAATTTATGCCTGAAGGAGATAAAATCAAAGAATTAAGTATTATGAAAAATTCAAACACGAAATTGCTTTTATATTTAGGTTATTTAATTCCAAGAAAGCAACCTGATCTTGCCTTAGAAACTTTAAAATTTATTATTGATAATGGAGTTCCCGCAAAACTAATCGTTATTGGTTTTGGCCCTCTTAAAAGAGTATTAAAAAATCAAGCAAAAAAATTAAATGTGTTTGATAAAATTTTTTTTTTGGATAGTGTAGATATGGTTGCTCCTTATTATAGAAGCGCTGATCTTCTATTAGCTACAAGTAAGCTCGAAGGTTTTGGATTGCTTTATTTAGAAGCACCTGCTTGTGGGACTTTATTTATTGGATTTAAAACAGGTGTTGCTTCACTCGCTGCTACTGCGGGATTAGGGGTAATAGCAAGAGATCGTCAAGATTTTAAGCAAAAATCTCTTGAATTGTTGAAAAAGAAGCAAAAAGCTAGCAGAGAATGCTATGAATTTGTAAAAAAAAACTTCTCAATAGAAAAATGGGCAGAAAAAATGAAAAATTTCTATATAAAATATTTAGATGCTAGGGACAAGTAAGATAATGAAAGAAGAATAGAGATATAAAAAAAACTAATTTAAATTGAAAAATGAGTAAAGGATGAAGATATTATTTATTTTTAGTATATTCGATTATCAAACACCAAAAAAACCCTTAAGAAATCAAGAGGAAATTCAATTTGGAATTTCTAGTATTTCTTCTTTTCTACAATCAAAAGAACATAAGACAGATTTATTAATTCTTACAAGAAAAACAAAATGGTCATTCATTATTAAATATATTAAAGATTTTAATCCAGATATCATAGGTTTTACAGCAGTATCAACAGAATATAAATTTATTTCTAAAGTCGCTGAAAAAATTAAAATGAGATTTCCTTCCAAATATTTAATAATTGGCGGACCTCATATTTCATTGAATCCTGATTTAGTGTCTCAAAGTCCTTTTAATGCAATTTATATCGGAGAAGGAGAATTAGATACTTTAGAATTGGCTGAACAGCTTGAATCTGGAAAAAAACCAAAAGGAATTAATAACTTATGGATTAAGAATGGGAATGAGATTGAAAAAAATTCCTCGAAGCTCCTGCATGTGGCGCCTTTTTCATTAGCTTTAATACGGGAATTGATTCCTATATGGCGAAAGCAGGTTTTGGTCTAATAGTAAAAAATACAAAAGAATTTAAACAGAAAGCTCTTGAAATGATACAAAATAACAGAATTAAAGATAAAATAGGTTATGAATTTGTAAAAAATAGCTTCTCTATAGAAAAATGGGTAGAAGAAATGAAAGCATTTTATAATAAATTTTTATTTACAAGAGACAACTGAACAAAAATTGGAATTTAGAAAAAATAAATTCATAGAAATTGAAATAAGTAGATTCGCAGAATCTAGCTTATTTTTGAAATAATTATCAGAAAACTAATTAAAAACTTAGTTAAGTTAATCTAATTGTAATTATCTTAATTAAGAAATTAAAAACAGAAAATGAAAGGAGAATGAAAGTATTATTTGTTTTTAGCAGATATGATTACCAATCAAAAAAAACCCCATTAAGGAATCAAGAAGAAATTCAATTTGGGATCTCTACGATTTCTTCTTTATTGAAATTAGAAGGGCATAAAACAGATTTATTAGTTCTCACAAGAAAAACAAAATTAACTTTTATTTTTGATTATATTAAAAAATTTAATCCAGAAATAATAGGTTTCACCGCTGTATCCACTGAATATAAATTTATTTCTAAAGTTGCTGAAGAAATTAATTTGAGATTTCCTTTCAAATACTTAATAATTGGTGGTCCTCATGCATCCTTGAATCCAGATTTAGTTATTCAAGGTCCTTTTAATGCAGTAGGTATCGGAGAAGGAGAATTTGCAACTTTAGAATTAGTTGAGCAGCTTGCTTCCGGAAAAAAACCAACAGGAATTAAAAATCTATGGATTAAAGATGGGTCTGAAATCGAAAAAAATCCCACTAGGGATTTTATCCAGGATTTAGATGTAATACCATTCCCAGATAGAGATATGTGGCAAAAATGGATAAATTGGCCCAATACACGACATTCAATTCTTTTAGGTAGAGGTTGTCCTTTTAATTGTACATTTTGTTCTAACCATGCTTTAAAAAAATTAGCCTCAGGGAAATACGTGAGATTTAGATCCGTTAAAAATGTGATGAATGAATTAAAGCAGATGATTGAAAAGTTTCCAAGCATCAAAGAGATATATTTTGAAGTGGAAACACTTGGTGCGGATATGAAATTTGGAATAATATTATGTCAAGAATTAGAAAAATTTAACAAAAGCTTTAAAAAAAAACTATCATTTGGTGTAAATCTAAGAATTATTCCTAAAATTGATTTTGAACCGCTATTTAATGCAATGCAGAAGGCAAATTTTAGATTCATCAATATTGGAATAGAATCTGGGAGTGAACATATTCGAGAAAAAATACTAAAAAGAACTTATTCAAATAAAGATATTCTTAGAAATGTAACATTGGCTAGAAAATATGGTCTTCAAATATGTACTTATAATATGATTGGTTTTCCAGAAGAGACTATTGAAGATTTTAAAAAAACTATTGAAATTAATAGAAAAATCCAGCCCGATTGGACTCAGCTTTCAATTTTTTTTCCTTATATCGGAACAGAGTTATTCAATTATTGTAAACAAATAGGAGTATTAAGAATAGATTTAGATGAGAGAATGGAAAGACAAAAAGCTATTTTAAATTTGAGTTCTTTTTCAAAAAGGAAGGTAAAAAGATGCTATACTTGGTTTTATTATTATATTTATAGAGGTTTTGCACCACTCTTGTATATTTTACCTAGAACTATTTTCTCAAACCTGAATTCATACTATCTTTTTAATAGGTTATATAAGACGTTATTAAGGTTAAAAGTATTAGAAAAGTTTGAATCGTTATTTGCCAAATCAAGACTTATCTGATATTTAAGCTTAATATCCATAAAATTTTTTTAAAAAGAAAAGACCTTTTAAATCCATACTACAAAATTTTTTCTTATGATTATTTCTTCCTTATTAAAAAGTTGAATACTTAAAATTTTAAAGCGATTAAAAGTTTTACTTACTTTAGAATCTTATTTGGAGAATTTTAGAACTGTTTCCAAAATTCAATTGCTTTTGCTATTTGTCTTTTATCAAATTCACTGAGTGTAGTAGATTTAGTCTGATAGTCTTCTATCCAACGCTTTAAATTCTGTAAGATAGAAGATGTCCGTTTACGTTGTATTATCAAATCCATAATTGCTTGTAGTCTTCTGCTAAATTGTTCACCTGTTAAACCCCCTAATGTTTTATTTAAAACATCAAATTCATGGCTTATAGCAAATTTATGTTCTAACGTAGTAAATTTCTTTATTAGGTCTGATTGCCCTTTAACACCATATTTAAACAAATTTAATGCTATATCCTTACATTTTGCATAAAGTTCAGAAGCAAGGTTGGACATATTATCTCTTTCTGCTTGTCTTGCTTGTAATATCAAGTCATCCTGTACTTCCTTCAATTGTTCTATTTCTGCTTGTAATGAGACCATCTTGCTTTGTAGGCCACTTTCTCCCCCTGAAGGAGTAGGCTTTACCCGTTTTTTACGTTTTGGGCCTTTTTTCGTTTTAGTTGGTGTTTTAATACGTCCACTGACAATACTAACAATGATTATTATCACTACTAATGAGAGAGCGCCGATAAGTAATATAGCTAGGAAATCCAAATCCGGTTCTGTACTTATTATTGTTTCTTCTAAATAATTTACACTTAATCTTGCTTTATTAGGATCACTCGATTCGTTTGCAAAACCTTGAAAATATTCAGTACTACTCGGTGCTCTCAAACAAATTGAAATCGAATTTTTCCCCATAGCTTCATGAGTAATATTAAATTCATATTGATTTGCATTATTCACATATATTACATCAATAAAACTGCCTAATGTCGGTTTGTTATTCCACGTTATTGTTTGTTCATCCCATAAAGCATTTATAATATAAGTTTCAATTGCTATTCTTATGCTATTTTTAGTTTCTCCATAAAAAGAAAATGTAATTGAAGATATGCTTTCTAATGTCAAGATTTGCCTTAAATTAAAAAAGAAAAACGTTTCGGTAAAATCGACCCCTGTTCCATTAGCTAAATTATAATCAGTAAGATTACCAACAATAAAGTTTTCATTATTTCCATAGTTTTTATTAGATTGATTTTTGAAAACAAAAGCATCTTTAAAAGGATAAATGATTTTCTGATTTTCTACCCAATCTAATCCTGAAATAGTGGCATTCACATTAACCATATAATAGGAGTTAATAATTGAAAGGATAAATATCCAATAAAACAAATATACATGCTTTTTCGTTATTCTAATTTATACAACCGCCTTAATGTATCTAGAAAATGATTCTTCCATTCTACTCTAATCATAATAATTAAAATATATAAAATTATTCTAATCGTAAATTTGTGGTAAAAACTCATAGTTTTTCTAACCTAAAGTCCATCAATTTAATATGATAATGATGATAATGAGAATTTAATTTTTTTCACTAATTGATTAAAATTTTTTAAGGCATAAGCATAAATTGTAGGGGATATCCTAATTTTTCTAACACTAACTCCTTTCTAAAATAGTCTTCCCAAATTAGAAATGTAATGATTTAAATTAGTTTTATTTTATCTTATTTTTGTTATGAGAATAAATGCTCTGTTCTTAGTAACAATAGAAAGTGGATTAATCCTTCTTTATCTCTATATAGTTAATTTTTCTATTTTCATTTTTCCTATAAATCTAATACTTGGAATAATTTGTGTTCTTTGGATACCGGGTAATAACCTTTTAAGATTAATAAAACCAAAATCCACTCTTGTTGAGAAAATAGGGTTAACCGTAATTTTTAGTATTGCACTTGATAATACCATTATGTTTTTCTATTATATTTTTCTTTATGATGTTGTAATCACACCAGAAAATCCTTGGTTCTTTTTTAATGAGAAGTTATTAATTTCTATAATCCTATTTTTAAGTTTAATCATGATCCTATTAAATGTATTTAAGAATCTAAGAAATGTTGAGACTAAAAAAATTATCAAAGAATCTATGACACATGAAATAAATCTTGATCCAAAAATAGTTTTGGTTTATATTGGTTTCGTACTCTCGATAGCATTATTAATTATCATAACCCTCTCCAGTAGAATATCAAATAATGCTTTTTCAGAAGTACAAATTGAATACAATTATACATTCACATTTTTTAATAATGTTCCATTAATTTTTTATCTATTTTTAGCGACATCTATTTCTTGCTTAATTTACATTATTTTTTTCACTAAAAATCGTTTTCTTATACTAATCACTATTTCAATTTTTATTTATTGTATATGGATTATTCCATATCTTCAAATTGGAAATTATTTTAGTAATGATCCAAATATGCTATCAAAAATATATAATAATTACTTGATTTTGGGTATTAGAACAAGATCGACTAATCCCTTTATAGTAAAAACCAGTACATTTACGAACTACATGTATTCTACCAGTTTATTTACATCGATTATTCTTGTAGGTGCAACTGGTGTTGATATAAATACAGTGTTATGGTACATATATCCATTAATTTTCTTTTTTATCCCCTTTTTATTTTATTCATATTTCCAAAAGTATTCTAAAGAGGATAAGGAGGATAGTCTCATATGCAATATATTATTAACTATGATGGCTATGCTTTCCCCTCTTATTCTAAGGAATGCCCATTCAGCTACAACGGGGGTTATAGGTGCTATATTATATATTATTTTAGTTATAGAGTTTTTTGATTTGGTTAATAATAAGGAGTCAAATTTTAAGATAAGAAATTTCTTTTCGATTATTTTTCTTTTTTTCTTTCTTTCCCTAACTCATGTTGAAGAATGTTTTTATTTCTTATTTTTAATATTTCTATATCTTATTTACTTCGCATTTTTTGAATCAAGAAAAATTAAGTTTAAGAACACATTTGATAGTAGTAATGTCGGCTCAATTAGTAATTCGATTAAAAATAAAAACAGATTCAAAACTAATAATGAGATAAAAAGAGTTCTACTATTTATTGGGTCTCTTTTAATAGTTTTATCCTTAATTTTTTATATAACTTTAGAATTTTTTGGTTATCTTAATTTTTATTTTATTACTCTCGTAAGTACAGATTCTATTTTGATTAACATTTTTAATAATTATCTTAGTACTAAAGTGCCTTTGCCACTTTTAGCTGGAACCTATCATATAAATCTCTATATTATTGGGATTATCGTCCTTGGTTTAATTCTATTTTTAATGTTTTGCTATTTTACGCTTTTCAAATACAATGATAGGATATATAATTGGATAGTAAAAATTATAAAAAGAATACATCTTGCCCTTAAAAAAGTTATTTCTTTAAAATATTTTCTATTATCGTTTTACATTTTATTCTTTACCGCTGTTTTAGTAATAGAAATTTACTTTATTCATTTTTTACAAGAAGAGGGTCTATTTTTAATTATTGAGATTTTCTTAAATTATTCAATTTTAATTTTTCAATCATTCTTTTTTGTTAAAGGAATTTTCTACTATAAAAAAAATAATCAAATACAAAATTATTTCTTTTTATCAATTATTGCTTCAACTTCGCTTATGGCTGCGTTATTTTTTGTTGGAAACATTACCTTTGCTTATTATCTCTTAAATGCTAGATTCTATACTTTTCTAATCATTTTTAATTTAATTATAATTCAAAACTCTTATTTTCCAGTTTTCTTTAAAAAAAACAAGAAATACATGATCCTCATAATGGTGAGCTTGTTAATTTTAGGGATTTTTTACAGTTTACGTAAGATATCATATGGTTAAATGTGATATTAACAATAATAGGTTATGGTTTTTAAACCTATAAGAAGAAAACAAGGATTTAAGAATTCAAAACTTCTTTATAGAGCTTTAAATGAGAATTGGCAGATTTAGCCCATGAATATTTTCCTTTAACAAGATTTAGAGCATTATTGCCCATTTTGGCTAAGAGATTTTTGTTATTTAATAAATCAAGAATCAATTCGCTTATATCGGTTAAATTTTTAAAGTCAGAAGTAAAACCCGTTTTTCCTTCTATAATTATTTCACTCGGACCCATAATATTTGAACCAATAACAGGTTTTCCACAAGCACCGAATTCAACAACAACATACCCAAAAATTTCTTGTTGAGAAGGATAAACAACAAGATCTGCCATGGAATAATATTTTGCCATCTTACCTCGAGGTATAAAACCTGTAAAAATAACATAATTAAATAAATTAAATTTATGATTTAATGATTTAACAGCGTGTAAATATCCCGCATCATATCCTAAAATAAATAATTTGATATTTTTATTTTTTTGAACGATTAAATTAAGAATTTTTATTAATTTATCAACCCCTTTACCCTTTGTAATCCGACCGGCAAATAATAATATATCTGAATCCTCAACGTTGTACTTCTTTTTTAAATCAGCCGAATCACAAGGTTTATATATTTGTGTGTTAACACCATCTGGAATGTAATGAATGTGATCACCATCTATACCATGTTTCTTAATTATTGGAATCTCATTTTTTGCAACAGCTATAAAATGCGGATCTAATAGCTTACGTTTTAAATACCCGATAGTCTTATCGTGTATCATCTTGGGGATTTTATCACTATAATCCCAATTAATATCAATTGATCCATGTGGAGTTAGGATAAGTGGTTTCTTCTTCAGTAACGCTGTTAATGCTCCAATATCTTCTTGAAAACTTCTAATTCCGTGAGAATGGAAAATATTTATTTTTTTTGAATTTTTTAAAAGATGTGGTAACAGTTTAAATGAAATTTTAATAAAAAACATAGTCAATTCATAAAATTAGGCTTATTAGGATAATTATGAAAATTTTATTTATCTTCAGCTTATATGACTACCAAAGTGCGGCTAAACCCCTACAGAGTCAAGAACAGATACGGTTTGGAATATCATATATATCATCTCTCTTAAAATCAAAAGGACATTCAACAGATTTGCTAGTTATTACAAGAGGCACAAAGAAATCGTTTATACTATCTACTATAAGCCAAATAATGCCTGATGTTATAGGATTTACGGCTGTAGTTACTGAATATGAATTTATATTATCTATAGCAAAATATATCAAATCAAATTTCAAATCAATATTTCTAATAATCGGAGGCCCGCATGCATCTCTCAATCCAGAGAAAGTATTCAATGAAACATTTAATGCTATATGTATAGGAGAGGGAGAGTTTCCTATCTTAGAATTAGTTGAACAATTAAAACAAGGAAGAAAACCTTCTAATATTAAAAATCTATGGATAAGAGAAAATGGAAAAATTGAAAGAAATCCAACAAGGGAATTTATTCAAGATTTGGATATTCTACCATTTCCTGATAGAGTAATATGGCAAAAATGGATTAATTTTCCATACACAAGACATGTAATTTTTCTTGGAAGAGGATGCCCACATCAATGTTCGTATTGTTGTAATCATGCAATAAGCAAACTTGCTTCAGGAAAGTATGTAAGATTTAGGTCTGTTAATAATATTATGAAGGAATTAAAGGAAATAATTAACAAATATCCAAAAATTAAAGAGATTTATTTTGAAGTAGAAACTATTGGAATAAATATAAATTTTGCAGTTGATTTATGTTTAGAATTGGAAAAATATAATGAGGAAATAGGTTATATAATATCATATGGAATTAATTTAAGGATTGTTCCAAAAATAGATTTTGAAACTCTTTTTAAAGCCTTGAATCGAGCTAATTTTAGATTTATAAACATCGGTATAGAATCTGGTAGTGAAATGATTAGAACACATATTTTAAATAGAATTTATTCAAATAAGGATGTTATTAACTGTGTTAAATTGGCAAGAAGATATAATCTTAAAGTTAGTACTTATAATATGATTGGCATCCCCGAAGAAACTTATGCAGATTTTGAGAAAACCATAAAATGTAATAGAATTTGTTTACCAGACTGGATGCAATTGTCAATATTTTTTCCTTATCCGGGAACTGAATTGTATAAAATTTGTTGTGAGAAGGGATTATTGAAAAGCAAAATGGATGAGAGAATGGAAAGATGGAGAGCTATTTTAAATCTTGAAAACTTTACAAAAAAACAAATTCAAAAAGAATTTGAATGGTTTAATTTTAAGGTCTATAGAGGATATAAACCATTTTATTTAATTATAGCAAGAGTTCTTTTCTCAAAATTAAATTCAAATCCACTATTTAACAGAATTTATCGAATAATTACTAGGTTTTCAATTCTTAAACGAATTGAATTACTTTTCGATAGTTCCAGTTAATAATTTAAAAATTGATGTCTATTATAAGATGAGATTCTGAATAAAAATATTAAAGTGAATCAAATAAAAGTTCGAAGCGGGAGATCCAATTAAATAGCAATTGTGTGTTATTAATGAAGAGGAAAATAATTCATTTATCATATTTAGTTAAAAAATTGTTTGGTAAAGACTTGATGAGATCAAATCAATATTATAGGAGATTATATTTCTCAAATTCTTTTATTATTAACCTTTATATATATAGACGTTTTTATTATGCTTTAAACCTCGTTAACTTTGATGATGATGGGAGAATATTTTTAGATCTTGGATGTGGAATTGGGGCATTATTTCCAACATTAAATTGGTATAAAAAAAGAACTATCGGTTTGGATTTTGACTTGGATATTTTATTGACGGCTAAAGAGAATATCTTTTTTGATAAATTTCCTTTAAAAAACATACTTTTGCTAAATGCTCATGGACAACTTGTACCTTTTAGAAATAAAAGTATAGATGTAATATTTTGTCTTGGAACACTCGAACATACTCCAAATGTAAAAAAATTAATAAATGAGATTTATCGTATTTTGAAAGATGATGGTGAACTAGTATATTCAATACCAATTGAAATTGGAATTTCTTTAATAATACGTCAAATTATTTGTAAGATAATTAAATATCCAAGAGAATCTTATACTTTTAAAGAATTATTCTATAATGGGTTCTTAAAAAAATCCCCTCAAAAAATTCATAACCTTATAACTCATAAAAATTTTGATTGGAGAAAAATTCCACCATTAATTAACAGTAAATTTAAGCAAATTTCAAAAATATATTCACCACTTCCATTTTTGAAAAGTATAAGTCCGACAATACTTTTTAAAGTAATTAAAAGATCTTAATTGTTAAAACCACTATTTCAGTTTTAAGATTTCCTTATAAAGTTCAATATGAGAGATAGCTGATTTTTTCCATGAATATTCAGCTTTTACTCTTTCAAAGGCATTTTTCCCCATTTGTTTGAGACGACTTTTATCATTTAATAATTCAAGGATTAAATCGCTTATATCATTGAAATTTTTAAAATCAGAGGTGAATCCCGTTTTACCATCAATTATAATTTCACTAGGACCCATAATATCTGATCCAATAACTGGTATTCCGCATGCTCCTGATTCAATTAATACATGACCAAAAATTTCTTGTCGAGAGGGATAAACAACTAAATCTGCCATAGAATAAAATTTTGCTAAATCGTATCTTTGTATAAATCCCGTAATAATAACATAATCAAATAAATTATATTTATAGATTAATGATTTTACCACATGTAGATAACCTGAATCTTCACCTATAATAAATAATTTAACATTTTTATTTTTTTGAACGATAAAATTAAGTATTTTAATCAGTTTATCTACACCTTTACCTTTATTTATTCGACCCACATATAAAATTATATCAGATTCTTCAACATTATACTTTTTTTTTAAATCCGTTGGTTCAACATATCTATAAAGTTGTGTATTCACTCCATCTGGAATATAATGAATATAGTCATCATCTATCCCAAATTTTTTTATGATTGAGATCTCATTTTTAGAAACAGCAATAAAATGAGGTTTCAATAATTTACGTTTTAAATACCCAATTAATTTATCGTGAATCATTTTTGGAATCTTATCTCCATAATCCCAATTTATACTTATTCCTCCGTGAGGCGTTATTATAACTGGCTTTTTTTTCATCAATGATATTAAACATCCAATATCTTCTTGATAAGTCCTTACCGCGTGGGAATGAAAAAGATCTATGTTCTTAGCTTCTTTTAAGAGAAATGGAAAAAATTTAATTGAAATTCGATATTCTCTAAATTTTAAGAATGAATGAAATCTATAAATATTGAAATTCTTGCTTTTTTTTTCGAAAAAATAAGTTCTCTCTCTTCCTCTTTGTGCTACATAAGAGGTAGTATAAATATTAGTCTTAATCCCCATTTTTATTAAATAGGAAGTAAGATCCATTATATGATTATAAGGACCACCAAATTTTCCAGTGAATATAGGAATTAATCTACCAATTGTAATCTGGGCCTTCATATTTGTTCTAATTTAGTATGAAGAAAAAAGAATATATTTTGTCTAGTTTAAAAAAGAAATCTTATTTATGATTTCGGGATTATTTAAAATTTTCGAAAAATTATATTTTTAAATCCAACTAATAATCCTATCCCCCATGCAAATCCTCGAGTATGATGTAATAAAGATGTACCCAGAAATGCATAAACTTTTCTCTTTGATTTAACAGCTACTTGATATGAGGGTACAAAACCATAAATCAGCAGGAATAATTCTGTTATAATAAAAACCCATAGCCAAAGAGAATAGAAATAAGAAATCCAAAAAGGCAAATTAATATAAAAATTCATGAAATATAAAAATGGTAAAAATAAACTTGATATTAAAACAAATACATATAAGAGAGGCAACAAAATCATATCATAAGGAAAATACCATGTTGTATTGAATTTATTTTTAAAAGATGTTTTCAGATGAGATTTTGTAGCTCTAACATATGCTTTAGAATCACGATACCCTTTACGAACTAACCTCCAAAAACCACTCTCAGGAATATGATATGTGATAGCACTATCTTTCTTAGAAACCTTGTAGCCACGTTCTACGGTTAAAAAGGAAATTTCAGCATCCTCACCATGTATCCAATCTGGATTAAAACCACCTAATTCATCTAAAATTTCTCTACGAAACATTGAGCCTGGTCCACCAGCCCAAACAACTTCATCATTTTTAATGTTTTTATAACGTTTTGAAAATTCTATGCTTCTATAGATTGAACTAAAATGTTTATTTGTTCGAAATATTGTTCTTCCACCAACTAATCCAACCTGTTCATCTTTAAATCCATTTAACATATTTTTTGTCCATTGTGGATCAAGCTCACAGTCCGCATCAGTGAATGCTACAAAACTCCCATTTGAATTTCCATAGCCCAAATTTCTCGCATTTGAAATCCCTAATTTCTCAGATGTGATAAACTTAATTGGATATTTCTTTAAAATTTCTTCAGTCTTATCATTAGAACCGTCATTAATAACTATTATTTCTTTATTAGGATATTCTTGATTAAGAATTGATTCAATAGCTTTCCCTATTGTATCTTGCATATTTCGAACCCCAATTACATAACTTACCATAGGTTCTTCTAAAATTGTTAGCACCTTCGAATCTATTAATCTTTATCAGTCATTTAAGATAGAAAGTTTACTATAGGGCTTTAAAATTAATTCTGTTTCCTTTATTAGGTTATTAAAATAATCAGGTTGTTGAATTTCAATATTTAAATCATAAAAATCAATATAATTTTCAATTAGTTCATTAAATATGAAATCTAAATCTTTAGTAATACCTTTCCATTTAGGGTAATCACGTTTAAATTTAGACATATTAGTGATCCACCAGAGATGATCAGCCTTTCTTTCTGACATTTCCTCAAAAAATGGCGTATTGCCCGTTTTTGCTTGAACGGCAGCCATCGTTTCGAATATACTTATTGAATTTTGCCGCATTCCTCCAATATTATAAGCTTTTCCATATTGACCATCTATATTGGGTACTGGAGAATTTATCCATAAATATATAATTTCTGCTACATCACTAGAATGTATATTATCACGTACTCGATAACGTCCTCCAAAAATTTTGATCTTATTTTTAAGAAGAATTTGTTTTGTGAAAAAACCAAGAAATCCTTGTGATTCTGCTGCCTTTTGATTTTTCCCTATTAAACATCCCCCCCGAAATGTTGCTGTTTTCATATTATAACTTAAGGCATAGTCTTGAGTATACATATCAGCTGCAGCTTTGCTAACTCCGAAAGGAGTATGATGGGATTGATCTATTGAGATTGATTCATCAAAGGAATCATAATCACAATTCTCATAGCGTTTGTAAAATCCGTCATCTATAATTTTATACTTGCACCTATTTGGTATATCTCCATAAACTTTATTTGATGATATGAATGCAAATGGAATTTCTGAATTGAATTTCCGAGTAAGTTCTAATAGATTCAAGGTTCCGAATAAATTTATTTTGGCATCCTGAATTGGAATCTCTAAAGATCTGGGATGACTAACTTGAGCAGCACAATGCACAATTGCATCGATATCTCCAATTAATTCTCCCATTAATTCAAGTTCATTAATGTCATTATTATGTTGCACAATATTTGGATATTTCTTTTGAAGAAATTGGATTTGCCCCTTGGTTTCAGCCTCTTTAGTTTGGAGTAAATAACTCCTTAAATAATTATCTACTCCATGGACTTCCCATCGAGCCTGTGCAAATCTTTCGCACAACGCTGAACCAATTAATCCACTAGATCCTGTTATTAGAATTTTTTTCATTAAATTGTTAAATAATATCCTATTTTTTAATCAAAATTTCAATTTTACATCTTAATTTGTACTAAATTATACCTAAAATAATTATAAAAAAAGTTAAATTTAAAATTATGTATTCAAATTTTTTTTTTTTACCACAATTTTTTATTTATAGTTAACAAAAAATTAAAAAAAAAGATCAACATTTTCTTGAATTAGTATTTCTTTCAAAAATAAAGAATTAATCTTGTTTTAATAGAATCTTTTTTATCCATCGTGGGAAAATAAAACCTGCATACCAAAAAAATGCACTCAAGATTAAGATTAATCTTGTGATAATAATTGTAATATCATTTAAGGGAATTGATAAGTCTAATATGGCCCCAATTAAGAAAGTAATATAGGCTCCTATTAATATTTTTCCTTTGAGCTTAACCTGGCGATCTTCGGATTTCAATGAAAGACGAGCAAACAACAGTCCACTAATAACGACTATCATAAGAAAAGAGATTAAGTATATCATAATAAAAGATTCATATCTTGCATCTAACGGAGGATTTAAATTACCTATTAGATTTGGATTTAAGAAGAGTAAAACAAAGAAAATCACTTCAAAGATTAAACTATAAATTATAAATACTATCAAAATTAATTTACGCTTTTCCGTGTATAAAAATTCTGTAAAAGCCATTAACCAAAAAACAATAGCAAGTGGGATAAACACATTTCCAATTAAAAAGTATATTTGTTGAGGTAAACCAATCCCATTGTTTAATGCGATTAAAAATGACAAACTTGAAGGCCACCAAGGCTCAGAAATAAAAATCCAAGTTGCTCCAACAAAAAAATATACTTTTTCTTTATATTTAAAATATCTGGAAAGTATTATAAGCCCAACTAATAAAGAAATAGCAACAAAAACTATACTAAACGTCCCATTTATAATATCTAAAGTTGTTAAAGTCATTATTTACCTATTAATTTATAATTAATTTATTAAATAAAG
>SDBS01002358.1_pt1 | contig 18913 bp, 21 predicted proteins | sample 2277091 | NCBI WGS metagenome assembly SDBS01 (sample SAMN10404972, study PRJNA504765) | marine sediment metagenome | isolation source: marine sediment core GS10_PC15, 163 cmbsf | place: Arctic Ocean: Southern Knipovich Ridge | collected 2010 | reverse complement strand
AGGGAGAAATACCTCAAGGCCGGCAGGATAGCGGCAGAGGCCAGGGAGGCGGCCAGTTCCATGATAAAGGAGGACGGACTTCTTCTGGACGTTGCGGAGTTCGCGGAAGCTGAGATCGTGCTCACTGACGGGGTATGTAAGGGCCTGAAATATGACGGCAATGTCATGCCCATGATGGCTGAGCTGATGAATATATTTACCTACTCGGACTTCAGCAGGTTTTTCGGGTCCGGTCCCACCCAGGCTGGCAAGACTCTGCACTACATAATCATTCCCGCGATGTGGCATCTGTTCGAGGTCTGCGAAGATATAATTATCAGTGCCCCCACGGTAGAGATGGCGAAGGATTATTTCTTCCAGAGGATAATGCCTTCCATCAATGCCTCGCGTTACAAAGACCTGCTCCCACAGGCCGGCGCCGGATCCAAGGGCGGGAAGTCGAACTCGATCCAGTTCATGCACGGGCCCAGGATCCGTTTCGTGGGCGCTGGCGGATCAGATGCCCAGCGTTCAGGCTGGACTGTCCGGGTGGTTTTCATCACCGAGATCGACAAGATGGACAAGCCGGGCGAGGTATCACGCGAAGCTGACCCCGTGACGCAGATCGAGGCACGTACACGAAACTTCGGGAAGCGGGCCCGGATATATGCAGAGTGTACGATGTCTGTCGAGACCGGCCGTGTGAACCAGGAAGTAAACGTACACGGCACGGGCACGAAAGTATATATCTGCTGCCCGGACTGTAATGAATGGTTTTTCCCCTCGCGCGATAACCTGGTGGGCTGGTCGGGCGCGGAAAACGAGATCGAGGCCGGTGAGAATACAGTGCTCGCCTGCATGAAGTGCGGGTCCGAGATAGATGAGGAAAAGTGCCAGGAAATAATCCGCGATTACAAGTTCGTACACAAGGGCCAGGAGATCGACGCTGATGGTAATGTCACCGGCGATGTTCCCAAAACCAGAACACACGGTTTCTCCTGGAACTCCATCCACTCACCGTTCACCGAGCTGGCTGAGATCGGCGGCAAGGAATGGAAGTCTGAGGACTCGGACGATCCGAGCCTCGAGAAGGAACTCGTACAGTTTTACTGGGTGATGCCTTACGATGAAGAACTGGTGGACCTGTCCGGAATCAATAAAGATATCGTGCTCAAGAAAATCGGCAATTACCCCCGCGGCGTAGTGCCTGCTGGGACTCGCGCGTTCACCATGTTCATCGACCTCGGGAAGTTCGTCAACTGGTGGAGTGTCTGGGCGTTCCATGAACACTTCCGGGGATATTGCGTGGACTATGGATCGTTCGACGTCATATTACCTGAGAAAATCTCGGAAGATAAAGTAATAGCGCACGCTATCCTGACCTCGCTCAGAGAGTTCCGTGAAGATGTCATACTGCCCGGCTTCCAGGGCACGGGCGGCGGGCTGGTGAAACCTGACCTGGTGCTGGTCGACTACGGTTACATGCCGATCGCTGCAAGGACTTTCGCAATCGAGACCACGCGCACGCATGGCATACGGACATTCCCGTCCCGTGGTCGTGGCACTGGCCGGTACGAAAAGAACTGGTCCGAGTCCCGCCAGCCAGACAAGCCGGATCCTAAACGCAAGGTGGGTGATAACTGGGTGCTGGCCCTGCAGCAGGGCGGGTTCTGGCTGTTCGAGATGCATTCCGACCACTGGAAAGAGCAGGTCCATGCCGGCTTCATTGCAGATGAAGGAGTCGCCGGCAGCCTGCAGTTATTCAAGTCCGATAAAAAGGACCATTCTGCATTCGCGCGTCAGATCTGTAACGAGCGCCGCGAGTCCGAATTCAAACCGGGCGCCGGTGAACGTATCTACTGGAACGTATTGAAACGCCAGAACCACTGGCTCGACTGTGCTTATGGTGCAATGGCGGCCGCTGCCCTCACCGGCATGAAATTATTTGGACAGCCGGCCTCGAAAGCGCCACCGAGTTCGTATGGGGGTGGTGGCGAGTCGGGTTCATCAAACTATCCAGGGCCGAGAGAATAAGGTGACAGGTGGCAGGTTGTAGGTGGTAGGTAAAGATTGGGAAAAGAGGCAACATTGAAACGCTGGACAAATGAAAAGCAGCCTGAACTCGTAAAGCTGTGGGAATATTGTGAAACGAAGAAAAAGAAAAAATGTGATAAAGATGGCGTGTGCGACAAAACACCAGCCATTGGATTCGGTTATCAATCAAAAGCTGAAAAGGATTTACATAAATGCAGACCCGTAACTGGTAAACTTTCAATCGGGAAGAAACCATAAATCGAGAGAGGGAGAAAGATGGGAAAGAAATTACGATGCACGCACGAGATGCCGAGTGGGAAAATGTGTGGTGACAGGATACCGCGCGGGTTAAAATTCTGCTTGTCGCACGATCCATCCATCTGCACGCACACGAACGATGATGACCTGCGTGACTGCTCGAAAACAGTGTTCAAAAAAGGCGCGGTAATTTGCATGAACCACCAGCCGAAAAAGAAGGTGGAACACCAGGAGCCGACGATCAGCACAAGGGATAATCCTCAGCAGGCTGCATACCTGCCGGATGGTAAAAAGCTGCCGACGAAATATGTTAAACGGCAGCCGATGCCCTGCCCAAAGTGCCGGGCGATAACTATCCATAACGGTGTGAACCGTGCAGTCCAGTTCAGGACTGTCATGAACGGTATGGCATATTTCCGGTGCCGTGTGTGTGATAAGAGGTTTTCACTGCCAGTGAAGAAAACAAGGTGATAGGTGGTAGGTAAATAAAGGAGGAAAGATGTGTGATGAAATGAAAAATGGCAATAGCAAGGCCATTGACCGGGAGCGTATCAAGATAATGCAGGAAGAGTTCAGGAAGAAAAAACTCGAAAATGATATCAAGGAAGGCATGGCGGTTGCTAATAATGTTGTTATAGAACTTCTCGATAAAATCCAACTGAAACTATCCGAGTTGTCCAGCTCAATAAAGCATGATATTGAGTTTCTGCAGAAGGCAGAATAACTTTTTTAGGAAAAGGAGAAAACATGTTAAGGCATATCGATTCATGTGATTTAGAAGTAACAAAAGAAACTGTTGATGATTTACTGTCGCGTCATCAGATATTTGCTGGTGACCGAGATGAAAAACAGCATAGAGCAAAGCATCTTGCTGATGACATGGCTCATGGGAAATGGATACCTTATCTTGCAAACATAACATTTGTGAAATATTTGGGTTTATCTTATAGAGTAAATGGTCAACATATTTTAAAAGCTTTGAAGCAAGAGATTGTTCCCGATGACTTCATATTGAGGGTTTCGGCTCTGACATATGTAGCGGAAAATATTGAAGATGTAAAACGACTTTGGATATGCATTGATGATAGAATGGGAGCTAGACGCCCTCCGGACATTACCAAATGTTCACAGATAGGAACACCGCTCGAAGGTAAGAATGTTGGTTTAGTGCATAGATGCATATCTGCAATATATTCTATATTAATGGAAGGTAGTAAGTCATTATGGGATGATATAAAAAAAAGAAGATTCGCTTTTGAGAAATATGAATATGAAATATTATTTATAGAAGATTTTATGGAACCTTTCGAAAGAAATTCAAAATATATGAGAATGCCAATAATAGCCACCGTAATGAAAACATTTCAAGTGGATGAAAAATTAGCAAGAGAATTTTGGATGCCTGTATTCAGTGGAGTAGGTTTCGAACCTAATTCACCAAAAAAACAATTATATGATTGGTTAAATTTTGGGGAAACCAAATCTACTAAGAGTAATCAAATAGCCAAAGAAATATATACAAGATGTATTAGAGCATGGAATGCATGGAGAACCGGCAAATCTACAAATTTACGTTGGGAAAAAGATGGCGACTTACCTACCATAATTGGGAAATAACTTCCGAAGCGAAACAAAGCTGAGGAAGGGACGGACGTGGGTGGGGAACCTGCCCACGTCAAACTCGTGACTCTTAATTGAGGGGATGGAATATGTTTACTCATTATAAGGAGGGCGGGCATGAGACCATTGTTATTCTCGCCTGCGGGCCCAGCATCTCGGATGTTGATTTCTCGCTGCTGGAAAACTTTGTGACGATCGGGCTCAACCTCATCCTGGAATCGTTTGATCCCACGTACCATATGTGGGCTGACTCCTGGGTACCGCGTGACCATCCCGAGCTGCTGGCAAAATCAAAGGCAAAGAAAATCTGTCATGCGAGAGCATACAGGGGTGGATGGTGTCAAACATTCGAGACATACAACCCGGAAATTTTCGGCCAGGTACTCTCAGAAAAGATCGAGGACGGATTATATATCGGCAAAACAACGCTCTGTGCAGCAATCAACCTCGCATTCATTTTCGGCGCAAAAAAAATCATAATCTGCGGGCTGGACCTGAACGACTGGAGCCACTTCTACGATGAACGGCTGGAATCACGGCACTCACACCCCGGCCAGCCATTCCCCCAGGCAAAAATAATCCACGAGGACCTGGGCAGGATCTCGGAACACGCTAAGTCGAAGGGCGTGGATATCATAAATGCCAATCGTAATAGTGCAGTAAATTGCTTCCGGAAACTGCCACTGGCAGTGGCAATAAAAGGTTGACAGGTTACAGGTGACAGGTTATAGGTAATAAATGAAAGGAGCAGCCATGAGTGAGGAAAAAGGTTTCAGGATTCCCAATTGTTATGGAAATCGTTCCAAGGTGGCTGATAATCGATGTCGGCTCATAGAATGTATAGTCACATTGCAGTGTGAACAGCTGGAACGTCAAAAAAACAAACGTATCGAAATAATATATCGGTTCGCCTGCATGGGAAGAACAATTGATGATAATGATGCAAAGAAAATACAGGAAGTCGCTGAAAAAACATCGTTCGCAGACCCCAATCATGAGACACCGGATTATATTATAGATAGGATAATTAAAGTAATATCTGACTCGCAGGATTTGAATATTCCGGAAAATCTGACTGAACTTCTGGCCCAAAACATGAAGGAGCAATTATGAGTGAAGATATTACATACTCGTTTTCCATGCCTTTGCCTGAGGGCGCCCATACTCTGAAAATATATGGGAACGTCGACAATTTAAAAAGATTCGTGGCACAGATTCTGAACAGGGAAATCTGTCTCGAAGCAGACTGCCACGATAGTAAACCGGTATATCTGACAAAAGATATGATAAAAATCAACGAAGATCCAGATGCTGCACCTTTTGTCATCGACTCAAATACTATTATCCCATAATCTTATTCAGGCTCAGTTATTGAATTAGGGGAAGGATAACGTAAATTCCTTGTAAGGTGGGCGGGTGGCGGGAGTTTATAGTTCAATAAAGACTTGAAAAACCTGCCATTTTCACCCTTGTCAGCAGAAAATTACGTTGTAAACTATACTCTGATGAAGGGCATAAAGCCCCAAGAAAGCGGTAAAAATGCCGCAACATGTTATGAGGAAACGGGTATGAAGTAAAAACGGAGTCACTTGTCGGTCCGGCCAAACGACAGGTCACGCAGAAACCATGAAAATGACGGCAGTTGGGTGCCCAACCACTCAGCTGCCGTTTTTTTATGGAATTTTCAGCTCGACGCTTCTGAAACAGCTCTGAATCAAGGATTATAATATGACTCACGACCCTCGACCCTCGACCCGCGACTCATTTTATGCAAACGCTCCTGGCATTGTCCGTCCACCTACCTGCAAAATACTACTATTGATTGCGGCACTTTGTATGGTAGCGTTTGCATTAACTTCATGCGGCCCGGTCATCGATGATGACCTGGCCGATTCCATATATATATGGTACGGCGGGACTGTGCTCGCCGGCGAGGAAATCCAGCGCGGGCTGGATATCGATCCGGCAAACAAATCCATACGCGCGCTCAGAAACAAGTTCCCTGACCATGCAGAATTTGAGATCGAACTCGAAAAGCAGCCTGACCTGGTTACGTTCCGCGAAAGAACTCTGCTCCTGAACCTCCACCTGAAGCACGCGAAATCCGTAAACGATTACATTAAAATAGTTATGAAAAAGGCAGGTGACTGATGTGGGAAGCGATTCTGGCATGGGCTCTCGGCATAGGTATTCCTGCGGTTGCAGGTTCCGTGATTCTGGCAATCGCGGCTTATATCAAAAATCTTTCCTGGGTAAAAAAACTCGGCATCGAGAAATGGATCGATAAAGCTGCTGAGACCGCCATCCACTTTGCCGAGGATCTTGGGAAAACGGAAGAGCTGAAAGGCAAAGATAAAATGGCCAAGGCCAAGGTTGAGTTCGAAACCCAGCTCAAAAAGCACGGCCTTAAGATGACAGATGCCGAGAAGGATGTCAGGCTGGCGGCGATCTTTAATAAGCACAAGGGCGTTATAGAAAACAAGTAATCGCTGGTCATTAGTTATTGGTCATTGGTTATTAGTAAAACCAAGAACCAATAACCAAGAACCAAAAACCAGAGCTTTATTCTATGGCAACTGCAATTACAGTAGCAAATTTCGAGGCAGCACTCGGCGAATGTTATGACGCTATTGCAGCCGCTGATTACCCATCTGCCTGGAAATTTTACGCTATGGCAGAAGCCCAGCATGTCGGGCTCGCACTGAAGGCTGGTGACCGCGGGAAAACGATGGATAGAAGGAACGCGCTCGATGGACTGGCGAAAGCTATCCAGGGAGCACAGACAGCTGTGAATGCATCTGACCGTGGCGGTGGATTCACGACCAGCAGGTTATCGCGTGGAAGATGACTGAAATCAAACGCACAATAGTCGAACGCACAACGGACACGATCATCGGTCTGATTTCGGACCGGCGTCTGGCCTTCCGCCAGCATTTCCGCAGGATGGAAAAGGATATTACTTACCGCGAGGGTGTTTTCGCACTCATGCGCGTGCGTGGGTACAAAGCGGCCGAGACCAAGAAATCAGATATCCCGTTCCGTGGCAAGGGTGGCTCAGCCGATGCCCAGATCCTGCCCGGGCTCGAAACCATGCGTAACCGGACCCGCGAGATCAACCAGGATGACCCTATCGGTTCCGGGCTCACCCTCACATTCACGAACAACGTTATCGGTCCCGGGATAATGCCCCAGGCGATGACCGGCAGCGACCTGAAAAACAACCGGCTCGAAGATGCATGGAAACAATATAACGATGTGCTTGCACCTGCCGACCGCCTGAATGGCATGACCAGGCAGCGTATGATTTTCAGGAAGCTCGGCGAGGATGGTGACATCTTCGAGAAGTTCTCCAAAAGGAGCCCGCGCGAGAAAATGTTCGTCGAGATCATAGAGGCTGAACGTGTAGCCACGCCAATGGACCAGGTAAACAATCCGAATATCCGTGACGGCGTGGAAAAAGACTCCCTGGGGATCCCGGTCGCGTACCACGTCCTGAAACATCACCCGGGCGACAGTTTCGCGGCCGCGATGTCTGACCCGAATAATTTTGAACGTGTACCCGCGATAGATATTACCCATTTCAAGATTGCAAACCGTCCGGGTCAGACCCGCGGCCTGCCCATGTTCCACGCCATCCTCCAGGACCTGCGTGACATGGATTACCTGATTTTCGTGTCACTGAAACGTGCCCAGATGGCTGCAGTGCTCGCCACATTCATCAAATCGGCTGAAAAGTTCGATTCGATATGGGACATGACGGCCCAGACCTACGGGTTCCAGCTCGACCATGACCTCGTGCCCGGCATGATATTCAAGCTGATGCCCGGCGAGGATATTGTCAACCTCTCGCCCAATTTCCCCGCGCCCGAGTTCACAGCGTTCATTATCATGCTCGCTCGAAGAGTTGGTGCAGCACTGGGCGTTTCCTGGCAGGTTGTCTTAAAGGATTTCGGGGACTCGAACTATTCCAGCGCGCGCACTGACTTACTCGAGACCCGCCAGGTATATACCTACTTCCAGCAACTCTTCATCCGCGACGTTGCAAACATGGAATGGAAGAGGGTCCAGGAAGATGCTCGTTTGATGGGCATGCACAATATCAGTGATGCCGATATCGCAAAAGTGTTCTGGATCCCGCCCGGCTGGAAATGGGTCGACCCCGTGAAGGAAGCAGCCGGCGCCGAGATAGAACTCCGGATAGGGACCTCAACTCTCCGTGACCTCTGCCGGCAGAAAGGCCTCGACTGGCAGGAAACGATCAGGCAGCGCGTGAAGGAAAAGGCGCTCGAGAAAGAACTGCTGGATGAGGCTGGGCTCCTGCCTGATCCAGCAGAAGCTGATGCAAACGCGGAAAATGAAGCTGCAAGCAAGGCGCTGGTCGCAGCCATGATTACGGAAGAGGATCCGAAACCGGAACCGAAACCATTAGTGCTGGAACGTCTGGCACTCCAGGGTGGAAACGGAGGATTGAGTTGAAAAAGAAACCGGCCAAAAAGCACCGGGAACTGAATGACACAGTTGAGCAGCGTGCAGTTCTGCGTGACATGGTAGTCCGGGCAAAAGATGAAGATAATAATTCGGCCGTTTTTGTTGCCGCTACCGATAGTCCTGTCGATACTTTTTTCGGGCCCGAGATACTGCTCATGTCAGGCCTCGACAGTGAGCGTTTCGAAAAGAATCCCGTTATTCTGAACGCTCACAACTCACATTCGATTGAAAATATTATCGGGCGTGGGGTTTTGACGGTACAGAAACACGAACTCGAGGTCGAGATATTTTTCGCAGTAGAAACCGAACTGGGCCTCAAAGCATGGGAACTCGTGAAAGGTGATTTCCTTCGCACGCTCTCCGTTGGCTTCCTGCGGAAAAAGGCCATCGAGATCGAGGAAGGCTCGAGCGAGAAATTCAAAAAAGACGACCTCAATATCGAGGGCCATGCCGTGGTCGTTACCGAGTGGGAACTGTTCGAAATATCAGCAGTGCCTGTGCCTGCAGATGCAGATGCACTGAAACGTGAATATTCCAGACTCAGAGCAACCATTATTAACGAGGGCACCGAGATGACCAAAAAACCAAAAATTGATAAGGATGCCATGGACGCATCGGATGCCGACAAGGATCAGGAACCCGTAACCCGGGAACCGGATACGGAACCTGTTGCAGATCCCACTCTCGCCAATGCTAACACGAAATCTGACCCGAAATTGGGCGAGATGGTGCATGGCGTTAGCGTGGTTCCGGTTTCTGATGAAGTTCGGGCTGAGATTGACAAGCTCGAAGCCATGAAGATCGTGAACCAGCAGATCCGCGAAATCACGCCGGACACCATGACGGATTTCGCCGACAACCTTATCGCCCAGGGCAAACCCCTGGCTGAAGCGCGCGAACTTATCAGCGCGGCAATCACGAAACGCATGAAACCTGTCGGCACGGGAGAGCCCGTGAAGCCAGGCGAAACGGACACAAAACCGAAAAAGGAAGTAGACGGTAAAGGCATAAAGAAAATTTTCGCATAACAGCGACCAAAACTTAGCAAACAACTTTTGATAAATTGAAGGAGACTGAAATGGCACGTTTTGCAACCTGGATCAGAAACATCAATGGCGCCACTGAACCACTGCTCTGGCCTGGGCTCTTCCAGGCCGGTTCCACGCTGGCTATCGAGGCCGGTGACATCCTCTCTCACGATGGCACGACATGGACGATACTCGATGCTGACGAAGCTATGGCTGGGGATGTTGCAGTTGCATTCGAGGACATTGTCGTAGGCGATCTTGCTGGCTTTTACAGCATCATGGTACCTCGCCACGGGGACGTTTTCGAGTTCGCCCTCAACACTGCAGGCGCAACCGTTTTCGGAGATGAACTCTACTGGCAGGCTGAGAACACGGTCACTATCACAACGGGCTCGAACGTTCTGGGCCAGGCCGTTTCGGTTGACATCTACCCGTATCCCCAGCACCACAACCTGAATGCACCGGGCGCTGATAAGGGTGTTTCACTCAGGTCGAAGAGCACCGTGCAGATGACCTTTACGCTTGCAGCCTCGTACTACGTTGCACTCGAGGCATAGAAACCGACAACCAGACTTTTCAAGGGAGATAAAGAAATGCGTAAGACGAAAATCAGGTCAAACCTCCGGCCCGTTGGTGGACCTTCTATCGCCGGCCTGGTGTCGGTGGCCAAAAACGAGCCAAAGGAATTCGCCAGAAAATTCGAGAATGCAGTCCAGAACGAAGGTCTGCGACTCGAAGATATCAGGGACTGGCGTGGATTCCTGGACAAGCTCGAGAATCTGACTGTGGAGGTCGAGGAAGTACAGGACAACGGCGATGTCCGTTCAGTACAGACCAGCGCGTTCCCGATTGCCACAGGGACATTGGCTCTCGCCGGCGTGATGGATGCCTTCGACGCGGTTCCGGACATCACAAGCGAACTCGTTACTGAGATCGACGATGTGAAGAAAGTTACCCGCTTCATCATCATCCGGGAATACGACAACGACCAGGATTCGGTACCGGAAGGCGATGACTTCCCCCCGATAGCCGTTGGCGAGGATTTTGTCAACATCGGTTCGGTAAGAAACGGACGCCGGCTCTCGATGACAAGAGAAGCGATTGCCGAAAACGATATAGTGAACTTCATCTCACAGGTGAACTGGCTCGGGAAATGGTTCCGCGACTGGTCCACCCGTCTGACACTCAGGCGTGTCTGTGACCTGGCTGGCTCAGGTTCCAGCCCCGCGGAGCCTTACGCTTACCATCCGCAGGGCTCAGGTACCCAGCTCTATAACGCGTCTGTGAACAGTCCCAGTACGCGTGCGCCTTTAGGTACCCGCTTGGTAAATAACGCGCTGAATGACTACACTGACCTCGATAACGCGAGGCTTCAGCAGGCCTCGTTCAGAAGTGAACGCGAGCGTCCGATAAACAATCCGATGTCGAGCCAGATACTGCTCGTACCGACAGCGCTCGAAGCCACTGCCTTCAAGATCCTGGGCAGTGAGTTCCAGGATGACCAGAACCAACTGAACGCGTGGGGCACCCGCGGCATTTACCGTCCGAAACTTCTCTCAACCACGGAACTCGATGCTTTTGCAACGGGCGGCTCCACGACCTGGTATCTCGGCGATTTCAAAAGTCAGTTCATCCGCAAGTGGCAGTACCGGATGGATTTCGTACAGGCAGGCCAGGAGACCGAAAGCTATCTCCGTAACCTAATAGCTTTCCAGGCCAGCGTGTCCGGTGCCTTGGAATACGGAGCACTCCACAATGTGCAAGGTGTTCAGAACCTGAGTAACGAAACTCCGCCTGCTGAGTAGTCAGTAGCTGGCATAAATAAGACCTGAAACGAAAGGAAATAAACGATGAAAAAGGTATTTTTGCTCGTAGCTGTTTTGCTGGTGGTTCTTATTTTCCAGCTTGCAGATGGCGCGAGTCTTTCACAGAACCAGAAAAAGAACCAGGAGCAGATGGGCGCTGACTCGAAAAGCCAGCTCGTCGGCGATCTCCTTTACGTCCATTCCACGAATGGCCGTGACGGGGATTCAGGCGCGGATCCCAGGCACCCGCTTGCCACACTCGTGAGGGCGATCGCCTTGGCAGATGCCGGCGACACTATTATCCTGAACCCGGGGGGTTCTGAGACTGTGACATCTACGATCACGATCTCGGACTCCAATATCAGGATTATCTGCCCGGCGAAGAATCCATATAACGGTTACACGATAACCGGCTCGGGCATAATTGACCTGATGACTATCTCGGGCGCGGATGTGGAAATCGAGGGCCTGACCTTCGAACAGACTGGCGCGACGGCAAACCAGTCATGCATTATCACAACTGCGACAGCTGACAGGCTGAAAATCAAAGGGTGCGCGTTCGATGCCAGTGCCATCACCACCACGTTCACGGGCTCCGGCGTCGAGATAACGGATACGGTCCAGGACTTCGAGATCACGGACTGCATATTCAGGGACCATCTCGCGGGCATACTCTGGGCGGTCGCTATTGACACTGACCAGATCGGGTCCACCATCAAGGATTGCACGTTCTGGGTAGGTCAGGCAACCGCGTTCGGGATATCGGCCAACGCCACGGGCAATGGCTCGATCACAGGTGTTTTCATCGACGGCTGCCAGTTCCTGGAAGCGGATGGAGATGGCTCTGCTGCCACCGATGCATGGGACGGTACTGATGGCGAGAATGCAGCCTCGGGCCCCATAAGTTTCGCAGCCACCACTGACCAGTTCCTTATCGTAAACTGCACAGCCTACACGGCGCTTTCAACCGATTTCAACCTCATCCAGGGAATAACCAGTGGCGCTGCCGGCAGCATTGTAAATTCTTTTACTGGTTCAGGCTCGGCGCTCGAAACCAAGGTCGACGTCATTGATGGATATCACGATGTTCCAACAGCGGATGCCGTCACCAATGCCCAGATGCGTGATGTTATAGGCATCAAGACAGACACCGGTTTCCAGGTCGTGGCTGATAACCTATCCATTGTCCGTTACTCGAAAGGCATCACCGATATGCTGAATGGTGATGTCGGCGTGGTTGCCTGGGCGGCAGGTGCAGCTCCCGCGAACGGTGTCAGCATCGCCGAAGGGCTGAGGTATGCTTCTGAGGCAGTTGATGCTCTTCAAGTTATTAATCTTGCGAACGCGGCCACGATTGAAGGTTACGTTGATACACTGGAAGGGTCGGGCCTCGACAACGCGGCCACGATCCTGACAGCGGTTGAGTTGGGCGATACGAACCAGCTTGCGAACTCGGCCACGATTGAAGGGTACGTTGATACACTGGAAGGATCTGGCCTCGACAACGCGGCCACGATCCTGACAGCGGTTGAACTCGGCGATACGAATCAGCTTGCCAACTCTGCAACTATTCTCGCAGCGAATACCGTTTTTGAATGCAGCTTCGAGGCTGATGTTGATGAAGATCAGGGCGTTTATACTGGTTTCGTAGACCTATTTACGTTGACAGCCCCAGCTGGTGGGTTGACGGATCTGGTAATTTACATTGATATAAACAAGGCAAGTACCGGATGGGATACAGTATCAACCATTGGTGATGTTCTTGATATGATGGTTGTAATAAAGATTGACGGTACAAATTACCGCGGCGTTGGTTTCGATGCAACTCAGGTGGTTGGAACCGGGGCTGGAACACAAGCGGTGGCAACAGCTGGAATAAGATTCGATATAGGGGCTCTTTCAGCTGCAGCTGTTTTACAAGTACAAATAAAAATGGACACTGAGCGTGGTGATTCAGAACAACCTTGCAGAATAATTTGCAAGGGCGGATTGCCGACAATCGTCCCGGTAGCGATACCGTAAACTATGAACCCACTCCAGGGGTTCATGGCGAACCTCAGATCGTTATGAATCCTGGCGTGGGTTTTTTTGTCGCCAAGTGGAGGCATTATGAAAACTCTGGTTCCTTTTCTCCTCATCGTAACTGTAATTTTCCTATTAGCATTCATGGGAGGGATTATCGATTCAAAATCCCAGGCTGCCACCCATAACTATGAAGCGCCGGTGATGCTGACCTCAGCCGCCAGGGTGAACACGGCAACCGGGACAGCCACGAGCACGGCAACCGGATCCGGAAACGAGATCGATCTGCCTAACGCGATCGGTGTTATTTTCGAACTCGCCCAGACCTCGGCTGACAACGATTCCACTGACAAGCTCGACGTTTATATCCAGACAAAGATCGGTGATAACTGGGTGGATGTCGTGCACTTCACGCAGATCGATGGCAATGGCACGGATGCACTCACGTATTATGCCAAGATCGCAGCCAACCTGGCGCAGGATGATTTCGAGGTCGGCACCGCCCTCACTGAATCGAATGTCAGGCATCTGATGGGCAGGAGTTTCAGGGCTCGATGGGTAATTATCGATTCCGGGGATGGTGATGCTTCATTCACATTCAGTGTTACAGCGGTACCGCTGTAACAAGTCGCCTGGTCATTTGGTCATTCAGTCTCTTGGCCAATGACCAGAGGACCACGAGACCAAAGGACATTATTTTGACCAGGTTCAGCGACGAATTTGCAGCTTCGGCCCGCGGGTCCATGGATGATTACCATGGCGAAATTGTCAGCTATACCGAGACCGGTGAATCCCCGGCATCCATCACCTGTATGTTCACGGACAATGGGATCGATGACCGGTACGATGATACTGAAGAGTACTGGCATTACTCCGGCGAGTTGAGTGTGAAGCGTTCCAATATAGCCAATCCGATTCCTGGTGAGGTCGTTACTGTGAACTCGGTTGCCTGGGATGTTATGCGGGTAATGGAGCAGGACGATGAGAGAAGCGTTCTGGAACTCAGGCGATCAATAAGAAAATCCACCGGTGGAATAAGACAGCCAAAATAGGGGGGTAGGATATGGATGATGTTACGAAAAAAAGAACGAAGAAATTCATGTCGAACGGCAACCTGCGACTCGTAATCCTGCTGGTCATGTTTGCCCTGACAATTGCAGGCACGCTGGTGGCCGTTACGCTTTCACATGCTGACAACAAAGCCAGTGCGGACAGCGCCCACGAAAAAGTGGATGCAGTCGAGGGAAAACAGATCGAAGTGAATAAGCGGTTCGATGAACGTTTCGACCGTGTGGATGAACGGTTCGACAGATCTGCAATCAGGCAGATGAGGATCGAGGATAAACAGGATAAAGTGCTCGATATTCTAAGGGACAGATAGGAGAAATCATGTCGTTCAATAAGTCAATTAAAGGTCTCGAAGTCGATAATCTTCAGATAGCGCGCGAAAGTCTTTACTCAAGCGCAGTTGCATTTCTGGCTGCACTGGTTCTGTTCAACGAAAAGAATCAACACGTTTCAGATCAGGAGCTGGAAGAGATAAATCCGGCTCATATTGTAAAGCGGAAAAGCATTGTGGATGCAATAGCCGATCTTGGATCAGCGGCATCCGTCAAAACGAAACTCGAGGCGATAGTCGAAACCAGTAAAGCAGAATAATGCCTGGAACACTTGTATTCGACAGCTCAAAAGTTTTAGCACATGCGACCTTGGATGGTAATACGCTAACCGAGGTTGATACAGGTGTGGTGCAGAAAAAATTATGGGCTGACGAACTCGGAAGCGTTTATGATACTGGCAGATTGACAGAAGATAACTGGCCGGAAGCCGGCTTGACAACTGAATTCGGCACCGTAACGGAAGCCGGTGGCAAGATAGTATTGAATAGTGGAGGGGGTGGGGTATGGAGAGCGAAATGCGTAAAAACAATACAAAGCTTTTCTAATTATGATTTGCAGGTAGCTTGGAATAATTTTGTGCCTGTCTCGCAAACATGGGCGGGGTTGGGGCAGTATGTTGATGAGAATAATTTCTTTCGTCTGATGAGGTTCGTATCTGGAGCAACTACCAAAATTTCAATTTTCATGAAAAAGGGCGGTGCTGTAAAGGCCAATAATACTCAAGATACCGCTCTTAATTCATTTTTGTTACGCGTTTTGCGTTCTAATTCAGGAGCTGATTACAGTTTTCAATATGATATTGGTAGTGGCTTCCAGGAACTTACTGCTGTTGCCGGGGAAGATATAGGCACATCCCCGCTTTATATCATGGTATGGAGGCTCACTGGTGCTGCTGGTGATGTTGTAGATTTCGATTATATCAGACCGGGAACCACAATAGTATTTTGGGATAATAACCCTGTTGTAACATACACGGAGCAGGATACAGGAACGCCCGGCGCGACTATCAATATGGGTTCAGCGACAGGTATTTTCGATGCAACGACCTTAGTCAACATCAAGTTCGGCACAAGTGCATATTCGGGTGATTTGGATTTGGCGGGATTGCAGGCACTAGGCCCACAGGTAACAAACAATGGGAAAGTGGCCATAAGAACAGTGCATAAAAACGGAACTACGCAAAGCGGCTACAGGAATCTTAATACACCCTGGACTAAAGCCGGTGTTGCTGGCAGGCAATCCATAGGACGTGGGATTGCTCGCGGGATAGGAGTTGGCGCAAGATGAAATTGCCAGATGTAATCTATGGCGTGGCGCAGAATGTTGGCGACTTCCCGATGATCAACACATTGGATAATCTATCCTTTTTATCGGGGGATGCTGCCAATATTACGGTCAAGATAAGCCAGGATCATGGGAGCTACGTCACGCTTACAACAGGTTCAGGACACCCTGTCGAGATAGATTCTACGGGTGTTTATTATGTTATATTAACTGCAGGCGAGGCCGAGTTCAGGACCGCGTCCCTGCTTTTCACGGGTACCAATATCGACGAACAGTTGATTCTCCTGACTTCCGATATGATGACGCAGCTCAGCCGTATCCCACAAAGCATGGGGCAGACATGGTTCGTCAATTCTAACGGCGGCAGTGACTCCAACTCGGGACTTATGGTTTTTGATACATTTGAAACGATAGGAAAAGTGCTCGATGTTGCCACCCCTCAAGACACTATCCGGGTCGCGGCTGGAACATACACGGAATCCGGCCTCGATCTCGATACTGCTAACGTTACCATAATATTCGATTGTGAAACTATCCTGACGGGCGGTGGTGGGACCGGTTTGATAGTATCAGCTGGCGGTTGCGTTGTAGAAAATCTGCTTACAGGGGTCGCGGCAGACCAGATAGGATTACAGATTACCGGCGATCGGAATAAAGTTACTCGGCCATTCTGCATCACCGGCGCGATTGGCATTCAGATTGCTTCAGGCGGGTTGGGAAATCTGATAGTAGGACCGCGATGCGGAAATAATACGTCGAAAGCGTTTGATATTCAGGGTGATTCTAACGTGATAATAAACCCATCGGCCGGGCATAGTAGTGCCAACACGGCAAAGGGATATTCATTTACCGGGGCCGGATGCTTCAGCAACGTCGTGCGAAATCCCGCCGCGTCCAACATGGCGGGCGGTGGATATGAATTTGACGCGGACACATTTGATAACGTGTTTGCAGAATATTACAAAGGTGCTGGCTGTGGTGCGGATTCCAAACTGGGAACTGACAACACCGTAAGCATGATGGGCAACACTCCATCCATAGATGGTAGTGAGGGCTCGGTAGCAGGTGCTCTGGCAAAGATTGTGGATGATGACGGTGGTGGAACTTTCGATGCCGAATTCGATTCGCTCGAGAAACAGCAGGTCCTGCTCGATACCGTGGGTGATATCGTCCTGGTCTCGCAATATGGGATCCGGGGCACTGCAGTCTATGACGGCACGGATGTTAAAGTCAATCTCTGGCTCACACTGCTCGGGGCGGATGTCGATTCCGAATCATGCCAGGCCTGGATATATGACTCGGCCGGCGACCTCCAGAAGAACCTCGGGACAGATGATTTCTCGGAAGATGCACAGTCCGCGTGGCTGGCCACCTGGTCGACAGCCGGGATAACAATCGATAACGGTTTCTATATGATCGTCAACATAATCGAAGGCGGAATAACTTACAGGGCGAAACTGCCTATCGAGTCTGACTGATGGAAGTAATACTACAATCACAGGGCGCGTTACGGCTCCACGTCCCAGCCCCGGGCCAGCCAGTCGTTACAGTGGTGGCTGCTGAGACTACGCTCACATTCACCATTGCAACAGCGACCGGGCTCTCAGCTCAGATCTGGTACAGGGTCCATGGCGCCACAACATGGTCGAAATCCACAATCCTCGAAACGCCAATCATAGGCGAAACGATACAACTCACCGGCCTCGATGCTGATGAGCAATATAACGCGGTCGCTTTTTCGTTCGCGGGAGCTGGTGGACGTGGCAGAAGGTCCGAGCCCGGCACGATAATGACTGTCTCGACGCTCGGGGCCTCGAGTGATCTCTCAGCCAGTGGGATCATCTCGGAACCGCTGGAAAATTTCCGCACGCTTGTAACCAACTCGAGCAACTTCCAGACCTGGGTTTCACATGATAATGCCGCGGATGCCAAGCACCACGCTTTTATCCTGGATGTTCCCGATGTAAATACCCCGGGCTTTGATGCAGCCGGCCTCAATGCCTGGGAACCGTACTGCCTCATAATGTACGATGAGTGGTCCCGGCCGGCACATGCAACCGGTGTGGCCCAGGTGTATGGGACAACGGGCGCGATAAAATGCAGGTTCTTCAACCGGATAAGTGCATCCAGCCCGGATTACACCCCTGATACCCAGGCTGAGAACGCGGTCTGGGACTGGGCGAACGATCTCTCAGGTATAATTGATGACATCCTGGACCTCGCCGGGCAGTCTGGTTTCCTCATGGTGACAGGCGGGAACATTTCAGACGGCCCGTTCCGTTCAACCAAGGGCGAGAAGCAGACCCAGGGCGAATATTTTGACGCAGAATTCACATTCCCATTCGGACTTACTGGATAAGGATAACAGAATAATGGTTTTTAGTTTTTGGTTTTTAGTTTTTGGTTATATGACGAGAAACCAAGGACCAGGGACCAGAAACCAATTACGGAGGTTACAATGGTATTACAGGTAACAAGCGAACTCTTCACACTCTACGCTGTGAATATAGCCACTGCTGGGGACGTGGATGGTCTCATAGCACAGATCCAGAACACCAGCCTGGATGCCGGCAATAATGAAATAGTGGTCGGTGGTGATGGTTCTGTTTACAGAACGTTCGCGGCCCTCATGAGCCAGCAGAGTGTTTTCACATTCACCACTACGATGTGTGCAACAGCTATCGGGCTGGCTGGCCCCACCGGCCTGAAAATATCATCGGATGAGGACGATGATGGGTTCGAGCTGTGGTTCCAGTCCATTACCGAGGGCGGGACCCGTGGCGGTGCAGGCACGAATGTAAAATGCACGATAAACGAAGGCATCCTCATCCCGATTTCGATGTCGGTCTCGCATGGCGGGATCGCACAGATAACCTACGCGCTCCAGATAACCTACGATGGCACGAACGACCCTGTGGTTATCGAGACCGACAAGGACCTGGAAGACACCCCGGCCGCTTCAGAAGTGTTCCCGGCCCGACCACTCAACAGCAAC
>SDBS01002357.1_pt1 | contig 18919 bp, 18 predicted proteins | sample 2277091 | NCBI WGS metagenome assembly SDBS01 (sample SAMN10404972, study PRJNA504765) | marine sediment metagenome | isolation source: marine sediment core GS10_PC15, 163 cmbsf | place: Arctic Ocean: Southern Knipovich Ridge | collected 2010 | reverse complement strand
CAAACGCGCTAAAAGAAGATAAAGCATAATGATTAAGATTCTTATAGTAAGTTTTAACTATTTTCAAAAATCACCAGGAGGAGCAGCTAAAAGTTTCTTAAATATTATTGAGAACTTGAAATCCACTAAAGAATTCGAGTTAGATTTTCTTGTTTTAAAAGATATTAGGGAATCCTTAAATCCGTTTGGTATATCACTCTATTTCTATTTTTTTAATGTTCTAAGAAGAATTAATAAATTCAAGCCTCAATTAATCTTAACACAAACAGGAGCAACATTTGGTTCAGTCTTAGCCTCTAGAATTACGAAAACTCCAATTATTAATATTATTCGAGACACTCATCTAATTTGTCCAAAGTATAATGATATAATCGATTACGGGGTATCTTGCAAAGGTCTAATTAATAGAAGTTCATGCTATAATTGTATAAATTATTGGAGAACACTAAGAGTTCTTATTGGAAACAAACCAATCAATTGGCAACATAGTTATAAAGCAGTTATTTCTACCGTAGGATATAAATTGAGATATCTAATCTGCAAAATCAATATTTCCATCTTTAACAAATCAACAATTAATTTGATTGCATCTAATCTGATGAAATCTTTCTTATTAACTCAGATTGAATCTAATAAATTGGAAATTCTGAATATAACACCAATTCAGAAAAGGAATTTCGAAGGTGCAATAGAGAAAAAAAATCAGCTCATCTTTATAATCCCGCGTTATAACTCTTCTCATAAAGGCTTAGATTTTGTTTTAAAGCTCTCAAAACATATTCCTCAGAATTATAAAATTTTAATAGTGGGAAATAAATTATCAGAAAAGCAGTTAGTGAGAGGAAAAAATTCAAATATCATTAACCTAGATCATGTCAGTCCCGAAGAATTAGATCGGTTATATAAAGAATCAAAAATAACTTTAGTTCCTTCGTTTTATAATGAAGCTTTTGGGAGAATTATAATTGAAAGTGTACTCAATGGCACTCAGGTTATATCCTCTCCTAATTGTGGAGCTTCTTTCTTCTTTGAAAATGTAGAGTTTATTAAACAAGTTCCCCTAAAATTAAAATTTTGGAATAAAGCGATAAATGATGTGATTTCTAATCCATATAAAATTACTGCCAAGGATATCAACTTGATTAATAAAAAGTTTTCAATGCAGAAAAGTAAAAATGATTTCAAGGATTTAATACACCGTCTATTAGTTTGATTTTCCTTTAGAAATATTGAAAAAGTTAAAACCATTTGTTAAAGTGAGTTTGTATTGAAAGAAAAGGCTGTAATTTTCTATGGAAAATCTTTGGAAGATAATGATTTTGCTGTTATAAGAGAATTTGAAGGATATAATTTATTATTAGTCCGTATTTCTGAACTTAAACAGACAAAATCCACTTTTATTAGATTTATTGAAAATGAATTGTCATCAGTTAGATTCCTTGGAATCATTTATAATAATATAATAAGAACCTTCCTTCGTATAATTAAAATAGCTAACATATATAAAAGCGATCCAAAATATGGAAGTTCTGTAGACTCGGTTAAAGGGGGGCAGATAAGAAACTTAACTGATTATGTGAATGCAGAAATTTATGAAAAAGCGGATAAACTTTCTGTAGACTTATTCAAAAAAATGAAAATCACATCTTTCATGACTGAAAATTTCATTTTTAATGATATAAATCTTTATGAGACTAATAGATTGGAGTATGTTGATCAATATTTTCAGTTTTTGCTAATTATTCTTGCAATTCAAAAAGTTGTCGAGAAGGAAAAACCAGATATAATCTATTTATCTCCAAATTTACAACTGAATGTGTTAATCCTTATCAAATCAATATTAAAAAATACCAATTGTAGAGTAATATATAAATTTCCTTATTCTTCAACAAAACAACATTTAAAAAGATATTTGAAGAGAAAAGTACGAATAATATCTGAGTACAATTGGTTTTGGATTTTTTGGAAGTTTCTTAATAAAAATACTCTGGCATTGCCCCGGTTTAAAACACCCACTAAAATAAATTTGATTCTCTCTCATTATGAAAATCATTTTCCATCATTAATTCAATTTTTGGATCGGGTAGATAAAAACAAAAATATTATCAATTTATAATATCCTCATCATAAACATTTGAACTATTCAAAAAAGATTTTAACTACAAAAAAGTTAAAAAATGTACGTATCTTACCTCATTTTGATACTAACTATAAATCTTTTAGGAATAGTTATGATAAATTTAGCCAATTGTTAGCAATTATCATTAAGACTAATTCTTTTGATGAAATATTTGTTGATTCAATAAGAGCATCAGTACTAGTAAAACTCTCTTTTATTAACCAATCTGAGAAATTCATATCTTCATTGAGATATCTTAAAAATTTGGAATATATTTTTAGAGAGATTAGGCCAGATATTATAACTATGCTAAGTGGAAACGATGCGATTGATGTGTTAGCGACAAGGACAGCTAAAATGTTCAATATTCCAACACTGTTCTTTCCTCATGCTATATATAGTATAAGTCGAGACCTTGATGCATTCGAACAGGATTATGTAATATGTAGTGGGAAAAAAGATGAAGATTATTTCCTATCTTTGGGAACAGAAAAAGAAAAGCTCTATGTTTTAGGACTTGTTTTATTTGACAAATTATATTATAAATTTTCGCAGCTTCCAGATGTAAAATTAATTAAAAAGAAAATTATAGACCAGTTTAACTTAAATCCTTTAAAGAAACTGCTGTTATTAGTAACTACTCATGATAAAGATTTTGTTAGAGAAAAAGTTTTTAAATCGGTAATAGATCTGATTAAAACTCGTAATGAATTTGAACTAATCGTTAAAATCCACCCCGTTGAACAAATCTCTTTTTATAGAAATTTGTTGAAAAAATATGGAATTTCTGACATAATTATTATTAAAGATATAGATCTTCATGAAGTGATTGTTTCGAGTGATATTATTATTGGAAGGAGCTCTGGAGCTCAGATCGAGTCAATATTTCTTGATAAAGAAGTGATAAATTTAGAATACGAAGGAACGGCTGGGAGCCAGCAAATGGAAAAATTTGGAGCTGCTATTCCAGTTTATGATCCACAAAACCTAGAACAAGCCGTAAATGATCTAATAGTTAATAGTGATATTATAGAATCTTTAAGGAATGGAAGGAAAGAATATATAGATTATTTGCTATACAAGTTTGATGGAAATGCTTCAAAGAGAATTAAACTTTTAATAGAAAGAATATTAGATAAATAAAAAATTAAACACCTTATGTGTCTGTAGAAAATCTAAAACTGGTATTGATGTTATTATGAGAGTATTACATATTTTGCATGAGTCTTTGCCACTTATTTCGGGATTTACTATTAGATCCAAATATATTTTTAAACATCAGAAAAACTTTGCTAAAGTTTTTGTATTTACTACTTTTCAGTTTAAAAGCGACAAGCAGTTAGAGATCATTGATAATATACCATATTTCAGAATGAATAAGGGAATTTCGCTTTTTTTAAGGAATTATAACAAATTTATTATTCGTCTAACTAATGTTATTTATAAATTCTTTAATATTAATCTTGAGAAAAGATTAGGCGTTCTACTTTACTTTCCCGTTTCAGGATTTACACAGCACTATATTAAGAAATTGGTTAAATTTTATGAAATCGACATAATACATCAACATTCACAATTTCAAATTGGAAAATATTCTTTTAAGGTGGCTAAAAAATTAAAAATTCCTTTTGTTTATGAAGTTAGGGGATTTATTGAAGAAAGTATGTTAGCAACATCAAAAAACCGTAGGTTAGCTGATAAAAAATTATTAAAATTTCTGTATTATAGAATTAAAAATCAAGAAACTCAAATATTGAAGTCAAGCCAATCAATTATTACGCTTTCAGAGCCTATGAAAAAAGAATTAATGAAAAGAAAAATTAATGAAGAATTTATTCATGTGTTTCCAAATTGTATAGATCCTAGCGTTTTTAAATCGCATACTTCACAAAATAACATAAAGAAAGAATTAAACTTAAATGGCGATTTAATAATAGGATATTTCGGACAATTAAGGTGGCTTGAAGGAATAGATATTTTAATTAAGGCAATTCCAAAAATTCTTGAAAACAAGATTGAAATAAAAGTGCTATTAATCGGAAATGTCTTACAAAATTATTTCAATTATTTGAATCAGTTAATTAAGCAATTAAATTTGTCGAAAAACATCGTATTTTTAGATGCTTTACCGCACGAAGAGCTTTTAAAATATTATTCTATTGTTGACATGATAGTACTTCCTAGATTAAATACTAGGGTAACCAGAATCGTAACTCCACTCAAACCTCTTGAAGCGATGGGCTTTAAAACGTTAGTTATTGCAAGTAATTTATCTGCATTAAGATACACTATAATTGATGAAAATACGGGCATACTGTTTGAACCAGAGAACTCTAGTGATCTCGCATCAAAGATTATTTATTATTACAATCATTTTGATAAAAAAAGAGAAATAGAAGATTTTGCATATGAATATGTTAAAAATAATTTTTTATGGAAAAATTTTATACCCAAATATAAGATAATATATCAAAATCTTTTGAATAAGTAATAGTGGTTAATAACTTTTATCAAATTTGATTTTAGCGCCAACTTTAACGTTATAAATTTTAAATATATATAAAAATTAAAATTTACTCAATTAATCTTTTTTTCTTATTCTTTCAAAAAAATCTTTTTCTTGAAGAGAGACATTTAAATCATAAACATCAATCCAATTTTCGATAAGTTCATTAAAGATATCATCTAGATTGTAGGTTAACCCATTCCATTCGGGATAATCTTTCTTAACTTTCGACATATCAGAAATCCACCAAAGATGATCGCTTTTTCTTGCTGGAAATTCATCATATCTTGCTTTTATATCCGTTTTTTGCTCAATTGCCCTAAAATAGTTTCAAAAATACTAACAGAATTTTTTCGCATACCTCCAAGATTATATGGTTTTCCATATTTTCCAAGTTGATTTGGTCTTGGATTTATTATCCAAAAACCAATAAAATTAGAAAAATTTTTTCGTTATCTCGATACATGTTCCAAATAGTTATCGAAAATGGAAAACATCCAGAATACGTATCAGAAAAGTTTTTTGATTGTTTGAAAACTCGAACTATCCCTATCTATTGGGGAGGGGAAAAAGCTGTCAAGACGATGGGTTTTAATACCGAGGGAATCTTATTTTTTGATACAATCGAGGATCTCGAGAATATTTTGGAAGAAAATGTCTCCAAATCGACATACAGTAAAAAAATCCACGCTATAGAAGATAATTTTAATAGGCTGGTTGAAATTAGAAATAATTTAAAGCTTAATTTCTTTCTAAATACTCTCCAAATCAATTATTTCCACAGTACTGAGAGTTATCACAATAGAAATTACAATAAATTGGCTCTAAATTTCGATTGAGATATTGGTATTTTAATAGGAGTCATTAATTATTATCTTTAAACTCTTTTTACAAATGATTTTATTGTAAGATATATTAGTTGATACGATAGATAAAATCTATGATGATTTGAACTATTAATGATAAAATCTTTTTTAAATCTGGTGGGACGGGAACCATAGGGACGGCTTTACTTGATTATATTTTTGCTAATTATGAACCAAAAGTAATAAGAATTTTTAGCCGAGACGAATCAAAACAAAATTTTCTAAGGAATAAATTTAAAAATCATGAGGAAAAATTAAGATTCTTTATTGGAGATATAAGAGATAAAGAAAGATTAAATCGAGCTATGAAGGATGTTGATATTGTTTTTCATTTAGCAGCATTAAAACACATAGTAGCTTGTGAATACAATCCATTTGAGGCAAATAAAACAAATATTTTAGGTATTCAGAATATAATTGAATTAAGTATAGATAACAATGTTAAGAGGGTTATATATACCCGTACAGATAAAGCAGCAACACCCTGTAATACAATGGGGGTTACAAAATTATTAGGAGAAAAATTAATTACTGCTGCAGATTAATATAAGGGAAAGGATATACCAATTTTTCATTCTTTAAGATTTGGAAATGTTTTAGGTTCTAGGGGTTTATCACAATAGGATATTTATGATTTCTCGTTAATATTTAATATTAATTTAACAATTTTCTCAGTAGGAGGATTATTTCGATCAAAATAGGAGTATTTTTGCGATATTTTTTTATAATCTAAAGAATATTGATATAAATCTTGCTTACTTTTAACTAATTTATTAATATTTTGAACTACGGATTCATAATCTTTAGCGATTATTAATGACTCTTCATCTATAAATAAAAGTTTTCCTGTAATTCTGAAATCTAAATTAATGAAATCTATAATAATAATTGGAATTCCAATAATCATTGCTTCAAGTATGGTTGTAGAACTCATACTTACAAGGATATCAGAAGATTTAATAACTTCAAATATTTCATAATTTTTAACGATTATTGGTTCAACCTTATGTTTTCGCATAATTTGTCTATGTAAAACTCCATTTTCCTGAGGGTGTAATTTTATAATTAAATTGTTAATTAGATTTAATTCCTTTAAAGCATTTATCACCGTTTCAATTACTAATTCATTTGATTTGTCATCATATGGAGATGTTGTTAAAAGGATTGTTATTTTATCTGGAGAAAACTTATATATTCGATTATCGAACATGTCCTTTACTTCATCAAGCTTTTTTACATCTTTTTCATATAGAAACTCATATCGAGGTCTTCCAGTTACGATAATTTTTGTGTTTTGATCAATCTTATTCGAAAAGAATTGTTTTATTCTTTCGCCTGATGCTGTTATATAACTGAAATTAGTTTTAGCGGATACTCCTTTAATATTAGAAATTGACGCATGGGGAACATAAATACTTGGGATATTATTTTTCTCACAATATGGTAATAATGTTCTTACTTCATAACTCAGATGATCGCAGAATATAATAGCTAAAGGAGGAATCTCCTTTAAAAAATGTTTAAAGTTATAAAAGACATTAAAAACTTTAATTGACATAACTAAAAATTCATAATCGAAGTAATAGTTTATTAGAGGTTGTAAATTAAATGAATTAAAATTAAAGAGTTCTAATATTTCTCTTTTGCATTGACTAATATTTCTCCGGACCTTCAAACAAAAATTTGTGAAACTCCTAAGACTATCAATAGAAATCAAATTATTATTTTGATATCTGTATGTATTAATATCCTCATATTTTTTTAGATGATCAATTATTGGTAAAACACTCTCAAATTGATTTTTAGAATTTGTCACAAAAATAACATTTCTTCTATTTACATTTGTAGAATCTTGATTTTTAACTGGTTTCTTTTTGATATAAAATTCAAAAGAGTTCCAAAATAGACGAATAATATGTTTAAATATAAAATATTTGGATAATTTAGATAAATTCATATAAATATTAGTATTGTAAAATTCAACTTTTTTAACATTCACAACTTCAGATTTTAAAAGAGATGGTTTAAAATTAAGTAAGATTATCTTATCAAAATCAGATTCTTCTAAGATTTTTCTAAATAGCTCAAATTCTCCAAGAAATTTGTTAAAAAATCTAAAAGTGTAAAATTCAAGAGCTTTCAAAATAAATACATTATCTATATAAAGCCATTCTGATTTTAATAGGTAATTGTAAAGATTTACCACCAATTTTTTAGAAATATTTGATACATTTCTTTTTATTTCCATGAATTCTGTATGGTTTAATCCTATTCTAAAATCTGATAATCTTTCAATTGTTATATTATCGTCAATATAAAATCGTTTTTTACTATTAGTAATGATGCTAAAATCAACATAATTAGATTCAATACGCTTTATTTTTGTGATTAAGCGCTTTAAAGTCTGAATTTTATATTTATATAAAAATTTTAAAAGAAATTTTGGAAATATTACGTAATTTTCAGCATTGAAAAAATTGTCAAGAATTAAAATTTTTTTTCTCCTATTCATTACTTAAAATAAGAATATGAGCTATAATTTCTTTTCGAAAATCCATTTAAAAATAGAGATCATTTAATTTTTTCAAGATTGATAATAAATTTTAATAATTTAATTATATTATCTGTTAATTAGACTTAGGATGCCTTTACAAAATTAAATATCATAAAGTTACAAATGAAAAATATTAAGAGAATTAAAAGGAAAATTTATTCGCTTTTTTATAAAAAGTTTAAAAATAAAATAGATTTAATATTGATGAGGAACATTAACGATCCTAGTTTAGAATTCGTGAGAAAGGCAATAATTTCTTTTATTAATAATAGATTAAGTGATGATGAGCTATTTTGGATAAAAAAAATTGAAAATCTAAGGAATGATTTGATTGCATCAACTACCGAGATTGAGTTTATTGATTATGGAGCGAGATCTCCAGATTTAAAATTAACTACCAATGAAAAGTATGAAGGAAGAAGTTCAACTGAAGTTATTGGTGATCTCATTCGTGCTAGTATTCCACCTAAGTGGGGACTATTAATGTTAAAAATTATAAAGAACTTTAAACCTAATGTTTGCTTAGAACTAGGCACATGTCTAGGAATATCCTCATCATATCAAGCTTCAGCATTAGAAATGAATAATAAAGGCTATTTAACAACAATTGAAGGAGATCCAACATTATCTTCAATATCAAAAGAAAATTTCGAGAAATTAGGTTTAAAGAGAGTTTCTAGTGAAATAGGAAGATTTCAAGATGTATTGGAAAGAATTCTTAGCAATCTAAAACAAGTTAATTTTGCATTTATAGATGGACATCATGATGAACATGCTACACTAAATTATTTCAGAAAAATTTTTCCTTATTTATCAGAAAACGCTATTTTAATATTTGATGATATTAGGTGGTCAAACGGGATGAAAAGAGCTTGGAATGCACTTAAAAATGATCAACACATTAAATTTTCTATAAATTTATTTAAAATAGGAATTTGTGTGATCTCATCAACCAAATTTAAAAAAAGAGACTTTAAAATCCTTCTTAATTAGAAAAGAGTACTCCTATAATTTAACCTTACTAATTTCCAAATTTATGGTTGTTTTAGGTAAAAACTATATGCGCACATAACTAATTTATGATAGAATTGTTTTTTCTGAAAACTTTTGATCATCTTTTGAGCAAAATATTTCTCAAAAAAGGATATACTTCCTAATAAAAATCTATTATAGAGTATTGGTAAACGACCTAAATGTTACTTGAAATCCAGATTTAAAATTGAATATTGTTTGTTTGATTATTTAAAGCTAATTTGTGTGCTTAGGATTTTTTTCAAAAACATCTAAAGTATGTACTAAAACCGTTTTATTTATAATTTTAATATATTGCTAACTCTTGGAATTCCTCTATTTGATAAAATATTTAACAGATTTCCTATTCTTTATTTAAATACAATAATTTTAAATTCATTAAATAGTAAAAAAAATCATTCCAAATATTTATGAAAATAACATCTTTTTGATAAATTTAAATATGAAAAGCAGAGTAAGAGTTGCTAATGTTTAGAAGAATGATTAATCGTAAGGTTATTAAAAATAGATTGTCTAAAATTCTTGCTTTAATAGAGAAAAATGTAAAATTAAATACAAGATTTAAATTTGCTTTTATTTTTTCTTTCATAACCCCTATTATCTCAATTTTAATGCCACTTATTATTTTTGGTCAATTTTTTGAATTCAATCCACAATTTGGTCCTTGGAATATAAGTAATTATCTTATATTTTCTTTTATAGCATATAATATTAATCTTTTAAAAGGGATTATATCAGAATTCCCAGCTCAATTACGTATGGAAAAATTTTGGAAAACACTGCCTGCTCTAATAATCGGACCATTTAATCGTTATTACTTATTATTTGGAATTTTTTTTTCTCATTTAATATTAATTTCCATTCCATTTATATTTTTTTTTGTAATAGGTTTTATATATTATCCAATTTCGTTTTTTACAGTCATCGCTATTCTTGGAACATATTTCCTTATTGCATTAATTTTCAGTGGATTAGGCTTAATTATGGGTGTCTTTGCAATTTCTAATGAAAATGTTTGGAGATTCTTATCGTTTACTATTAATTTAATCTTTTGGGCAAGTTGTATCACATATCCATTTGAATTTTTTCCAAGTCTAATTCAAGATTTTATTAATTTAAACCCGCTTTATTACATTTTTGATTTTTTAAGGTTATTATGGATTGAAAACAATTTTATAATTACCTTAACTACCCATTCTCTTCATTTTTATGTTTTAATTTCATTAACTATTTCAATTCCTTTAATTGGTGTGAAAATTTTTGATAAAATCTATAAAAAATACGGAATTGTAGGTTATTAAATTAAATGACTAAAAAAATAATTGAAACATTTGATCTAACAAAAATATACAAATTAAAAGGTCAAGAGAAGGAAGTTTCAGCTTTAAATAAAATAAACATTTCAATTTTTGAGGGTGAAAAATTTGGATTATTAGGTCCAAATGGTGCTGGGAAAACAACATTAATTCAAATATTAACTTCATTAAAACAACCCACAAGTGGATATGCTATTCTTGATGGATATAATATTTTAAAGAAACCTAAACAAGCCAAATCAAATGTGGCTCTTATGCTGGGAAGTGATATGTTATATTACCGAATTACGGGCTATGACAACTTGAAATTTTTTTGTAAAATTTATAATGTTCCAAACTATAAAGAAAAGATTTTTAAGCTGGCTAAAGAATTTGGTATAGAAAAATGGTTAAATCAATATGTGGAGAATTTTTCTAGCGGGATGAAGATGAAACTTGCACTGTGTAGAACCTTATTATTAGAACGAAAAATTCTATTTTTAGATGAGCCAACATTAGGTATGGATGTAAAATCTATTGATTTTATTGTAAAAAAACTAAAAATTTTAAATAATACAATTTTTTTAACAAGCCATAATATGAATGTAGTAGAAAAATTATGTGATCGTATAGGGTTTATCAATCATGGAAAACTTTTAAAAATTGGAACTAAAGAAGATATTCAAGGATTTTTAGAAACAGATATTAGAATTGAAATAAGGATTTCCAAAAATAAAGATGAATTGAAATCAGAGTTAAAGAAGCAAGAATATCTAAATCAAATTATTGATAATAAAAATAGTATTATAGTCCATCTTAAAAAAAGAGAGAATTATAAAGATTTACTTACGATATTGAGTAAATATCAAATTTTAAGTATACAAGATAGAGATCTATCACTTGAAGATATGTTTTTAAACATAATTTAAGGATTTAAAAGAAATTCTTTAATTTTATTTTGAGTGTTTAAATGACGATAAAAAAAGTAGGCGCCATTGTCCAAGCCAGGATGGATTCTACCAGATTGCCTGGTAAGGTTCTAAAGAATTTATCGAAAACCGATTCTGTATTGGGTGTTTTAATTAAAAGACTGAAAATAAGTAAAGAATTGGATAATATCATAATAGCTACTACACCTGATGAAAAAAATAAAGCTATTATTGAGGAGGTAAAAAATTACAATGTTGAGTGGTATGTAGGGGATGAGGAAAACGTTTTAAAGAGATACTATGATGCAGCAAAGAAATATACATTAAATATCATAATTAGAATAACGTATGATTATCCATTCATAGATCCTAAAATTTTAGATGATATGATTAGATTTTATAAACTGAATAATTATGATTATGTACGAAATGTTGATGAAACAACAAATTTTTCAAGAGGATTTGAAATAGAAATTTTCAATATTGAAGTATTAAAAGAAATTTTCTCTCGCGCTAAAACTAAGTCAGAAAAAGAACATGTTACTTATTACATTTACACACATCCAGAAAAATTTACCCTGTACTCCTACAACATTGAGAATCTTAAAAAATTCGAGAATCTTAGGTTAACAATAGATGAGGAAGACGATTTATTGATATGTAGGGAGGTTTATAAAAAATTAATTGAAAATGGTAAAAATTATGATTTTTCTATTTATGATATCATTGAATTAATTGAGAAAAATCCTAGTCTTATGGATATCAACAAACATGTTCAACACAAAAAAGTATAGACTAATTTTAACCAAATTAGTAAGAACTTCTTCAAAAAACATAAATATATCAAATATTCATAATTATTTTATATTCACATAATAGACAAATAAAATCTTTTATTTCGAGTGAAAATATAATGAAAAACTTTTCAATCGGGAAAAAAAAAATCGGAGATAATAATCCGGTGTTTATAATTGCTGAAGCTGGCTCAAATCATAATCGAGATCTAAATCAGGCTAAAAAATTAATCGAGATCGCAGCAGAAACCGAAGCAGATGCAGTAAAATTTCAAACGTATTCTGCTGAAACATTATATTCAAAAAAAACAAAAACCCCGGATTATCTTTTAAAAGAAATCGATCAAAAATCCGTATGGCAGATGATAAAAGAAATTGAATTGCCAAGAGAATGGCAAGGTGAACTCGCTGATTATTCAAGATCTCACGATCTTATTTTCTTATCTACACCATTTGATAGGGAAGCTATAAAAGAGCTGGAAGAGGTTAATATTTTAGCTTACAAAATTGCATCCTTTGAAATTGTAGATTTACCTTTTTTAAAGGAGATTGCTAAGACTAATAAACCTGTTATACAATCAACAGGAATGGCTAGTCTTGGAGATATTGAGGAGGCAATTAATGTAATTAGGGAAATTTCCGATGCAGGAATTGCATTATTACATTGTTCAATAAATTATCCTCCACTTTTTAAAGATTTAAATTTGAGAGTAATTCAGACATTAAAACAAGCTTTTCAAGTTCCAGTAGGATATTCTGACCATACAATGAGCATTTCAATCCCTTCTATATGTGTTGCTTTAGGGGCCAGTATAATAGAAAAGCATTTTACAATAAATAGATCTTTAAAAGGTCCAGATCACAAATTTGCTTTAGAACCCACCGAATTAAGACAAATGATAAAAAATATTCGTGAAACTGAAGAAGCTTTAGGATCTCCAGAGAAAATTATACCAGAGTCTGAAAAAAATTTATATAAATTAGCAAGAAGAAGTTTGATTGCGAAGAGAAAAATCCCGAAAGGAAAGATTATAGAAAGAGGAGATTTAATAATAAAACGCCCGGGATACGGTATTGCTCCGAAGTTTTTGGAAATTATAATAGGAAAGGCCGCAAAGAAAGATATAGAAGAAGACGATATAATCACATGGGATTTAGTCTAAAACATGATACAAAATATTAATGTTGGAATAAAGATTTCAACAAAGAATTTTAATCTTCTCCCTGAGATTTACTTAAATGATGAGATCATTGATTTTATTGAAATATTATTGGATCCCGAATTCACCACCAAAGATCTCAGAATTATTAAAAACTTCAAACTACCCTACGCAATTCACTTTCCAAATTCTAATAATGGAATTGATTTTGGAGATTTAACAAAAAATAAGGAAAATGTAGAGTTTATCGATAGAATAAATCAATATAAAAATAAACTTAGTGATTTAAAACCAATTTGTTATATTATCCACCCTGAATCCGGAGATAGTGAATTATCTATCGCGAATATCCAAAAACTTAAGATCGAACCTCTTGCTCTCGAAAATATGCCAATATTAGGAATCAATGGAGAGAAAATGTTGGGGTATAATGCACATTCCTTAAATTTGTATTTTAAGAGTATAGAAAAATTAAAATTCTGCTTTGATATCAATCACGCTATAAAAGCGGCAATTTCACTGAAAAGAGATTATTTATTGTTTGTTAAAGAACTTCTTGAATTTAAAAAGCCTATCCTTTTTCATATTTCTGGAGGAAATTTAAATATTGAAACTGATGAGCATTTAGCATTAGATGAGGGTCATTATAATTTATCCAAAATAAAAAAAATTCTATTGAATTACAAACATGATGTCAAATTAACATTTGAGACTCCCCGAAATTATGAAAATAAAATAAATGACGATTTAAAAAATATAAAATTTTTTAGAAAAGCAAATAGTTCAAATGGATAAAGGGTTATATTGAGATACGATTTAAAGCAAGTTAAAGTTATTCTTGCAAAAAGAGAAGATGTAACATATAGAGAAGGTATATGGCGCGTATTTAATGAGAATTTAGACGCAAATATAATTACACATGAACCAATTCCTTATGAAAACCATTGTAAATGGTGGGAAACTGTTTTTAAAAGTGAATATGTGTATATTATTTTATATCAATCCTCTATATGCGGCTATATAAGATTAACAAAGAATAAAACAAGCTCTAAAGAAAAATGGGTTATTAGTATAGCATTAGCTAGAAAGTTTCACCACTTTGGGATTGGGACATATGCTTATAAATTATTTGAAGCTTATATGAAAGAAAAAGGAGTGAATCAGATCATAGCATTAACTATTTTGAGTAATAAAATTGGACAAAAATTTTTTGAAAAGAATAATTTTAAAATGACAGGTTTCGATAAGGAAAATAATTTCAAGAGATATATCAAAAAACTATAAGAGAATGTTATTTCTATTTTCTATAATATTTTATGACCTTTTCTAAGGCATTAATAACATCGTATGCATCGTTATCCCTCATTTTATGAAACAGTGGAATAGTAATTATTCTTGGAAACAACCATTCCACATTTGGCAAGATCCCTCTTTTTAAACCAAATTTTTCTTGATAATAAGAATGATAATGAACGGGTATATAATGAACATTTACGCCGATATTTTCCTCTCTCAGAGCTTTAAAAATCTGATCTCTATCTTGGTTTAATTTCTCTAAGTCTAATTGAATAACATATAAATGCCATGAGTGTTTAATATTACTTTTAACATATGGAATTTTTATTCCTTCTATACTACCTAATTCCTTGTTATATATACGCACAATTTCCCTTCTTCGACTTTGAAAAGCCATTAGTTTATCCAATTGCTGAATCCCTAAAGAAGAATGAAGCTCACTTAAATTATATCGAAATCCAAGGTATTTCATATCATAATAAAAACCTCCCTCTTTTCCGAATCTTTTGACGGCATCTTTCGAAATTCCATGAGTTCGAAACATGAGTAATTTTTCATATAATTCCTCATTATTAGTGGTTACCATTCCTCCTTCTGCAGTTGTAATGTTTTTTACGGGATGAAAGCTGAAAGTCGTTAAATCACTTATATTTCCAATCTTTTTTTCTTTATATTCAGCATCTATAGCATGAGCTGCATCTTCAATAATAAATAAATTGTTTTCCTCAGCAATTTCACAAATTTCGTCCATATCGCATGGTTGACCGGCAAAATGAACAGGTATTATTGCTCTGGTCTTAGAAGTAATTTTTTTCTTAATTTCATCGGGATCAATATTATAAGTATCTTTTTTAATATCTGCTAGAACGGGGGTCCCTCCTCTATAGACCACGCAATTAGCAGACGCTACAAAAGTCATAGGGGTTGTTATTACCTCATCTCCGGGATTAATATTTATACTTGAAGTGGAAATATGTAGTGCCGCTGTTCCAGAATTTACTGCTACAGAGTATTTAGAGTTCTTGAATTTTCTAAATTTTTCTTCAAAAAGTCTCATTTTTGGTCCGGTTGTTATCCAATTTGATTTTAAAGTATCAATAACTTCGTTAATCTCCTTTTCATCAATCCATTGTTTTCCATATGGAAGGAAATTATCTCTTACTGGCTTTCCTCCTTCAATCGCAGGTTTTTCCATTAATAATTCATCCCCTTATCTTTAATCCATGACTCTAATTTTGAAATACCCTCTTCCAACGAAACTTTTGGTTCCCAATTTAATAGTTCCTTGCTTTTCGAATTATTACATTTTAATTTTTTTATCTCGCTTTGAGGATGATGATGTTCAATATATTCAATGCTATTCTTATCTCCAATTATTTTCATTGCTAAATCATTTATTGAAATATCTCTTCCTGTTCCTGCATTTATTACTTCTCCAACGCATTTTTCGCATTCAGAAGCTTTTATAATAAAATCCGCGCAATCTTCAACATAAAGTAAATCCCTCGTTTGTGTTCCATCTCCAAAAATCAGAAGCTTTTGATTATTTAACTTCCTCTTTACAAATATAGATACGACTCCACCCTCCATATTAGTCTTTTGAAAGGGTCCGTATGTATTAAATGGCCTTAGAACAACAACTGGTAAGCCTAAACCGTAATAATATGATAACGCTAATTCTTCAGCAGCAAGTTTAGAGCCTGCATAAGGTGAGGTTGGTTTTGTGGGATGCGTTTCCGATATTTCTTCTTCTGTATCTGCTAAATTATAGACCATACAGGTACCAACAAGTATAACTTTTGTTTTATATTGAAGAGAATTTTCTAATAAATTGTAAGTGCCTATAACATTATTTTCAAATGCTTTTTTTGGATTATCTATACTATCTTGAACATTAATTTGGGCGGCAAGGTGAATACAAGTATTAAATTTATATTTTGAAAAAAGACTTTCAATTAATTTCCTATTTTTTATATCTCCAATTAATAATTCTTTTAAATTAGAATGATTTTTGAATTCTTCTAAATTTTCTTCTCTTCCATTGTCTAGATTATCAATAACCACTACGTCTTTGTCTTCTTGTAATAATTGTTTAACAACCCATCTTCCTATAAATCCAGCGCCACCTGTAACTATGATAACCATAATGAAGATTTAGAATTATTAAATTAGTGTTAAATAATTTTTTTTTCAGTTAAGAATTTTTTAATTTCTCCCTTTGACAGAAAGGGACCATCCCCTGAATTAAAAGGTTTTGAACCATTAAACTTTTTCGATTTAGGATATTTGGTTATATCAATATCCATTGAAACCTCAGGTAATTGAGGGATGATTATGTACATATTTTCCATTTCATATGTTCTTACAGCTTCTTCAATTGAAAAAAGTTCCTCATATAATTTTTCTCCACTAAACATACCAATTTCATTTATCTGAATTGTTTCTACAGTTTTTTGATATTTTTTTGCGAAATGTTCGATTAATACTTCAATTAATTCTTTAATTTTTATAACTTCCATTTTTAGGACAAAGACTTCTCCGCCCTGTGCTATAGCTAAAGATTTAATTATAAAATTTATTGTTGTATCAATTGCCATAATATATCTTGTCATTTTGTTGTGAGTTAAAGTTATCATCTGATTGTTTTTTATTTGATTTTCAACTAAAGGAATTAAAGATCCTCTTGAACCTAAAACATTGCCAAATCTTACTGAATAGAATACAGTACGTTTTGTAATACCATTTTTTGTAACTCCTTTATAAAAATTAGCAGCGGTAACTAGTTTTTCTCCCATTAATTTTGTAACTCCCATTGTATTACTTGGTGATGCTGCTTTATCGCTGCTTGTAAAGATAAACTTCTCTACATTATTCTCAATACTAACTTCTATTATATTTTGAAGCCCTATTATATTTGTTTTGATTGCTTCGAAAGGGTTGTACTCACAAGCCTCCACATGTTTTAGTGCTGCTAAATGAATAACAATATCTACATTTTGCATAGCACGATTAAGTCTTTCTTTATCTCTAATATTTCCAATGAAATATCTTACCTTATGCTTGTATGCTTCAAGCTTTTTTGCTAGAAGAAATTGTTTAGTTTCGTCTCTACTATATATTCTGATTCTTCTTGGAGAATAATTTTCTAATAAAGTCATTGCTAGCTTTTCTCCAATAGTGCCACTTCCCCCACTAATTAAAATGAGCTTATCCTTAATATCCATTATTATAAAAAGGTTAAGTCATTTATTAATCTTTAAGTTCTTAAAGTATTTAAGGTAAATAAAACCTAATTAAAATCTTCAGTATATTTTCAATTAACTTAACTTCTATTTGTTTTTAAAAAAAACAAAAAAAATTTATGATTAGTAAAATAAGAATATTTAGGGAGGAAAAGAATTAAATTTAAAACTCTTATGAAAATTTATTATATATGAATGAAAGATTTAGGGTTCTATTGATAAATGTCAGTCTACGGCCTAAGAGCGAAAGATTATTTTTCCCAATTGGCTTCGCATATATTGCTACAGCAGTATCCAATGCTGGTTTCGAATCTGAAATACTCGATCTAGATGTTCTAAGATTGTCAGATGAAGAATTAGAAATGCAAATAAAGAATGCTAAGTTTAATGTCGTTGCTATGGGTTGTATAGTAACAGGTTATAAATATATAAAGAAAATATGTGAGCTAATTAAAAAATATCATGATATTCCTATTATAGTTGGAAATTCTGTTGCAACTTCAATTCCTCATATCTTATTGAATAAGATCGAAGCAGATATTGGAGTTATTGGTGAAGGTGATATTACTATTATAGAATTGTTAAGTGCTTTACGAGATAAAACTCCAATTGAAGATGTAAAAGGGATTTTTTTCAAAAAAAATGGGAAAGTTGTTTTTACAGAGGAAAGGGAATTGATCAAGTCTTTAGATGATATTCCTATCATAAATTATGATTTATTTGATATCGATGTTTATCTTGAACGCTTCAAATTAAGTATTTCTGAACCATATCCTATGGAATTTGATAAAATCAAAGCACTTCCAATTAATACTGCAAGAGGATGTCCTTTTCAATGCACATTTTGCTTTCATGTTTTTAAAGGAAAAAAATATCGTCATCGTTCAGTAGAAAATATTATAAATGAAATTGAAATACTTAAAGAAAAGTATGGCTTAAATTATGTTCAATTTGCTGATGAATTATCTCTCTTCTCTAAAAAACACGCTGAAAATTTAGCTGATTCTTTTATTAAAAAAAAGATAAATATTTTTTGGACAGCAGATTGTAGGGCTGGATTCATTAAAGAAAATGATATTGAATTAGCTAAAAAATTGAAGTTAGCAGGATGTGTTTCATTAGAGTA
>SDBS01002356.1_pt1 | contig 18920 bp, 17 predicted proteins | sample 2277091 | NCBI WGS metagenome assembly SDBS01 (sample SAMN10404972, study PRJNA504765) | marine sediment metagenome | isolation source: marine sediment core GS10_PC15, 163 cmbsf | place: Arctic Ocean: Southern Knipovich Ridge | collected 2010 | reverse complement strand
ATATTTTTTTCCACTCTCATCTATCACTTCTTCCATACTCAATGTTTTATACCCTAACCTTTTCGATAAACGATTGGCAAGTTCAAGTCCTCCGCTTTTGCTTCCTCTGGAAATAGTGATAATAGACAATAAATACCTCCTTTATGTTCATCGATCATTTTAGATTTAAGAACAAACCATAAAAGTTTACTTTTATAATATAACTTTAAAAAGTGAAGCCATACTATTATTTTTTCTGTAGAATATTCCGGTTAACTTCGTCGAAAAGATCAGAGAGTCTTAGAATCCCAACTACTTTTCCACTTTTAGTTACAAGAACAGACAACATCTGCCACATTATTATTTTATGGATGGCTTCATTGATTGTGTCATTTACATCAACCTGCTCGGTAACCGGTCGCATGACATCTTTCATTATTATCTTCTTAGTCCGATTACGTATATCTTTAAGATCATCTTGTAAAAGATTATAATTTTTCATCATTGAGGTTATGAATTCTTTAGAAAGACCTGCCTTTGAGATTATATCTAGCTGACCCAGATTTTTATATCCGGGTTCTAGGGCTTTTAAAAAGCCGAGATGTCCAAGTTTTCCCACTATTTTGTGGTCATTATTAACGATAAGGACGGCTCTGTGTGGTTGTCGACCAGGTTTGAGTTTTTTTTGAGCCTCCTCAAGAGCGAGGAAGGCATCATAAAGTGTTGAATCTTCTGAAACCACCGCATATTCATCAAGGGGGAGCATTACATCTATGACATATTTTTGGGCATCCATCGAATTAATTATCCTTCAATTTTCATTTTTTTATTATTCCTTTCACCTCACGCAACCCTGCCATGCTCACATTCGATTATGATTCCCCTCTCTTTTCAAGAGAGGGGTTAGCTCGAAACGAGTTCCTTCGGAGGGGTGAGTTTTTTGATTAAGTAGGGGCACGATGCATCGTGCCCCTACTAGTTTTTTAAATCTCCAAATCATTTGATATTTCGTTGATAATTTAAAATGATTACGTTTAAAACAACCCCCTAACCCTCCCGCATCAAGTGCGGGACAGGCTCTTTGCTAAGGGGGAACTAAATCGTTGATTATATATTACTTATACTCTTGAACATTAATTTTTTTGAATTAACCAGACTAATGATATCATGTAATGATGAACAGGTAATTATAAATTACTAAATTAGAACTCTTATTGAAATACTATTTTAAAGAGGGCATTCCCATTAGAGGCCAGATGAAACATACAAACAGGCTTAGTACAATCATGAGTATAATACTGGCTGGTACTCCTGCCATGAAAAATTCACTGGATTTAAACTGTTGACTACTGTATGCTATCGCATTGGGTGCGGCACCGATTAAGAAAAGGAACGGCATTCCTGCAGTTGCCAGAGAGGCAAAGACGATTATCTCAGGTGCCACTCCCAGATAAGATCCCATAACCAGTGCTACCGGAAGTACAATAGTGATAGCAGCGACATTCATGATTAAATTTGTCATGATCATCACAAAGAATGCTATCCCGATCACAAAGATAAACCAACTCGTTTCTTTAAACATTATAAGCCAACTGACAGCCAGCCAATCAGCGGCACCTGTCTGCCAGAGACAATACCCTATACTCATCGCTCCACCAAATAGAAGTATAATATTCCAGGGGATCTCTTCGAGCTGTTCCAGACTTAATAATTTTAATAGATAAAAAAGAATGGTGGAAGTAAGAATGATCGCACTTTTATCAATGAGTCTGAGTTCGGGATAAAATGAGCGAAGGCACATTAAGGTAATCGTCACGATAACAATAACCAGGGTCAATATTTCTGTATAGTTCATAGGGCCCAGGCTTTTATGTAACGATTTTGCTCGTTCACGTAACCCCGGAATGTATTTTTTCTCAGGGGAGAATCGAATAGCTAAATAGATCCATAGCATAAAAACCATAACGAATCCAATAGGAAACATGTAAAACGTAAGTTCAAAAAACGTGATTTCCCTGCCCACAATATCGTTGAAAAATCCAATTGCGACTGCTCCACGGGCTGCACCGAGAAGGGTAATGATACTTCCGGCCCCAGCCACAAACGCCATACCAATAAAGAGGCCTTTACCAAATTTGGTAGGTTTTTGATCTTCTGAATAAAGTGAATGTATCGAAACTAATAGAGGATAAACAGTTGCCGCAACAGCCGTATGAGCCATAATAAGAGTTAGTACTGCGGTTAAGATATAACAGCCCAGATAAATCATGATCGTTCTTTCACCAACAATAAGCAGCATCCTATAAGCTAATCGTTTTGTTAGTCCCGATTTTGTAAAGGCCATTCCAATGACAATTGAACCAAGTATAAACCATACGGCAGGATCCATAAAATCACTAAAAGCAACTCTGGCATCCCTGATCAGGAATACTGCTTGAACCACTCCAATTGTAATACTGGTCACTCCAATCGGTATGACCTCGAATATCCACCAGCATGCTGCCAGCAGAAAAAGTGCCAGGGCTGTTTTACCTTCATGAGTCAATATAAAACTTTTGCCCATTGGATCCACCGCATCAGGCAATGGGGGCGAAAAATAAACAACGCAAAAAAGAAATATCCCGAGACATATAAAAAATATTCTTTTCCTATCGGTGTTGTCTTTTGACAAAAGAAAGTTTTTTCTAAAAAGTTTTGTTAAAACATTGGTCATATATCAGCCAAATTCCTTTAGATGATTCCGGAAAATGAAATTACTCGTTAAGTAAATTACCAGCCCTTTTTTTTCATTATATCTTTAATATCCTTTTCAGTTTTCTTTTCCAATAAAAGATCTCTTTTTGTTTTCGCATCATTCACTTTTTCTAAAAGTTTGTCGATGTCAACGGGTTTCTCCATGAAATCAACCGCACCCAATTTTACTGATTCAATCCCTTTTTCAAGTGTAGCATGACCGGTGAGAAATATGATTTGCAGATCTGGGTTTTCCTTGAGAAGGATTTTCAAAACATCGATACCGTCCATTTCCGGCATTGCCAGATCCAGTATTATCGCATCATATGATTTTTCTTTTACTTTATTTATCGCAACAGGACCAGAATCTGCAATTTCTACGCTAAAACCCCTTGCTTCCATGCGTTCTGAAAGTACTTCTGTGAAATCTTTCTCATCGTCGACTAATAGAATTTTGACACTCATTTAATTAATCCTCCTTAGTATCCCTGATGTGATCAGGTATAGACAGAGGTAAATACAACTTTATAATTTGACTATTCTCATTTATTGATTTCAAATTAATAAATCCACCCACATTTTTTATGATGAGAGAAATAAATTCCAATTTTTTCTCTGATTGCTCATTCTTATCGATTCGTCGAGATGTTATATTGATGATAACCTGCGATTCTTCTTTGTCGAGTATGGTAGAGATGCTATCGTTTATATTTGAAAAATCCAAAGCTAAATTCAAGCATGAAAAAAAAGCATGTTGGACGCCATAAGGATTATTGGTAATATTGATGGACTCCTTAGGAAGGGTAAAATCCAAAGAAACCTTTTTTAATGATGCAAAACGCTGTGATAATCTGATAATATCATGTACCAGATCATTAAGATTGAATTGAACTATTGGAGTGTCTACACGATGTGCAAATCTATTTAGAAGTTTAATGATACCCTGTTCCCGTTTAATCTGTTCCGCGATGTTGAGAGCGATCTTTTTGATTCTCTCTTTTTCCATTGGTATACCTTTATTATCCGCGGAGACAAGGTCATCTAATAGTCCGGAATATTCGTTAATGATCGATAGAACATTGTTTAATTCATGAGAAACACTTGCTGTAATAGTGCCAAAAAAATCTAATTCCATCTCATGAAGCATTCGATTATTGCTCATGTCCAGTCTTCTTTTTAAAGTTTCAACTTTTAACAGCTTCCATAATCTTTTCGACTAAAATCTCTATATCAACAGGTTTTACAAGACAATCAAAGGAACCCGCCAGCATTCCCTCATTTTCATCATCACGACATTGATGTCCCGTAATAAGGATTACTGGCAATTCCGGCCTTTCGGTTTTGATGTGTTTCATGATTTCAAAACCACTAATTCCTGGCATTTTAATATCCAAAACCACCACATCGAATCTTTTTTCTTTGATGCGCCGGATTGCATCATGTCCATTTGTCACTCCATCAGCATCTATACCCCGCATAAGTAGACGTTCAACCCATGCAGAGACTAATTCTTCTTCATCATCAACACATAAGACATTTATCTCTCCCATAGTCCACTCCTAAAATATCTTTGATTTTATTGGCAAATGGAGGGTAAAGCTGGTGCCTTCTCCTATTTTGCTTTTTACACTAATATTTCCCCCAAGTTTTTCTACAATACCGTAGGTAATCGAAAGTCCTAAACCCGTTCCGTATTTCCCTTTGGTCGTATAAAATGGTTCAAAAATATGCTCGAGATTTTCTTTTGAAATTCCTACTCCATTGTCTGCAACGGTTATTTCGACAAGTTGATCGTTTTTTTGGATCGCAGATATATCAATTTGTCCATTGTCTTCAACAGCATAGAATGCATTTGTAACGATGTTTAAAAATACCTGCTGAAGTTGGCCTCTATCACTGTCAACCGAAGGTAAATTTTCGGCGATATTATAATTTATTTTGATATTCCGAAAAATTGCTTCCTTTTCTAAAAATCCTATAACTTCTTTAAGAAGCAATTCCAGATCAATTACTTCCTTATTAATATCCATTCGCTTTGCGAAACCAAGTAGGCGATGGGTAATGACACTGCATCTTTCCACTGATTTTAATATTGAATCGACACTTCCTATAATTTTTTCTTTATAAATAAAATCAGGTTTTAAAGTGGCAAAATCTTTCATCAAACCTGCCTTTTCATTAATTATAGCCAAGGGATTGTTGATTTCATGGGCAACTCCGGCTGCCAATCTACCGATTGAAGCCATCTTATTGGTATACTCCATATCATGAAGAACTTTGACCTGCTTTATATCGGCTTTGTATATCCGCTTAACCATATAAGCGGTACTACCTAATATCACACTTGCAATTAAAAAGATGCTGAATATAAGATACCACCTGAGTTTTTCTCTAACTTCTAACAGATTTGCCAAAAAGTCTACACTTCGTCTAGTTACAATGAGAATAAATGGGGAATTTTCAAGATAAACCGATCCAAATATTATCATATTACCCGAATCATCTTTTTCCTGTTTTACAAATGCATTTCGTGAGTAGAGGGGAACATCAAGCTGACATTTTTCTAATAATTTGCCGTAGAATAGAGAGGGAGTTTGTAAAAATCCCTCTCTATTTATAATAAAAACATCACTCTGTGATCCGAATTCATGGGAATGTATTTTTTTATTTAATATGTCAGTATTTAATGTGGCTCGGAGGATATAGAAATCGCCATCATCCTTTTCATGTTTAACAGCGATCACAAAATGTGGGAATTTGCGGAATCCCATAAACACATCACTAATATAAATTCCCTGCAGGCTCACTTCCTGGAACCAGTGTTGATCTTTATAGTTTTTCCCACCAAGCTCGTAAGGACCCGAATATGATCGATGGTTGCCTTTTGAATCGATGAGTCCAAGATCAATAAAACCTTCAAAAGATTTTTTAAGATTGGATAGGAGTTGTGCACACTTTTTTGTATTAGAGAGTTCTTCAAATGTTTTTTCATTGATCAACAGTTTCAAAGCTGAAAGTCGTTCATTAATAAAATTTTCCATTGTCTGTTTTATACTGGAAATGCAGTGGGTAACCTGTTCATTTAATTCTTCGGTGTACACTTCTTCATATTGGTAATGATTAGCGTACGTGATAATGATTAGCGGGGCAAGTGAGACGAAACACATAAGCAAAACCGAAAAGATCCATAAGCGGCGGTAACGGAACTTCAGATCTTTTGGGACATTTATTTCCATTTAAACTCCTGAAATTAAATCCTATATATTCATACCGCAGTTCAAGGCTGCAAACAAAAAAAACTTATCCACGAATTATCACGAATTTTGACGAATTTCACGAATTAAAAATTTATTATAAAAAATTATTTCTTTGCGCCTCTGCGAGAAAAATCTTTGCGATCTCTGCGTTAAATGAGTATATCATTTTGTAAAACTTTGCTAAAATAACAAAGTTTTTGGCTATAATAGTATAAAATTATATATCTACAAGTATCATTTAGACGGTACTTTTTCCTTTTTGTCTTTATTGATTTTATCATATGCTTCTTTCATTGTTTTGCTCAGAACCTCAATATCCACAGGTTTTTCCAGATAGGCAAATGCCCCCAATTCCATCGCCGAAGTTCTGTCCTGTTCAGAGCCATGCCCGGTGAGGATTATTACTTCAACATGCGGACGTTCCTTTTTTACTTTCCTCAGCACCTCCATGCCATCAACACCCGGCATCTTCAGATCGAGGACCATCACATCCGGTTCATCCTTTTCGATATAAGAAAGGGCTTCCTCTCCATCATAGGCTATTGCAGACTGAAGATCACGTGTTTGCAAACGATCAGACAAGGTCTGAACATACTCTTTCTCATCATCCACTAAAAGGAAGCGAGGTGATGCTTGTAATTCATCGTATCTGGAAGGAATCCGAACATTAGGTCCCATAATTACTTCAATATCTTTCACTCCTGGTACCGAACTGACAATATTTTTTATTTTCTCTTTCATATGTCCAAATCTTATTACATACTCTTTTAGTGAAATAGTAATATTACCGTTATCATGGTCAATATTCACATTATAGTCATTTTCGACAAGAGGTACGTTAACTTTTGAAACAAAAAGAAAATCATCCATCGTTTTTTGTGATTCCGGGGTTGTTTCAAGAGCTCTTTTTCTGATGTTTTCAGATATTAAGGCAACAGTTTCATCAACAGAACTTGTATGTATGGGAATGATCATATCATAAAGGCTTTCATCCCAAGGTGATAGATTGCAAAGATTATGAACCCATTTTAATCGTTTTTCATCGTCTTTTCTAATTTTACTTTTAGCATTTTGTTCTGATATATTACCCTGTTCTATAGCAGTCTTAAGTCTGTACTCATGGTTACCTAGTATACACACTTTAAGGATATGCGTGATATTTTTTGGAAGAAGATGGCCGGCAAATCCGTGATAAATTACATTGTTTTTACTAACAAGTTGGGCCAATATTGATTTCAGATAGGCAATATTTTTTTCTCTTTCGTGTGTGAGGTTATTCAAAAAGGGAGTATATCCGTTAAGTGTAGACCTGAGTTTATTGACAGATACATGATAACTTTTTGAAGTTTCTTCAATTAGCTCTTCATCTAATATCGTATAATCAAGTTTTTTGGCCAATTTTGCAATGATCTCACGTTCATTGCAATACAAACTGCTAAAAATGGTAATTATTGCCATGCACTTGCTCCTTAGTTATAGTGATTTAAAGGTACATACGGGACTATGACAATATTATATAGACTGCGAAAATCCTGTTTGCCTTGCCTTTTTTATAAGCCAGCCTGCCCAAGCCTTTGTGCCAGTAGCATGGAGATGCGTATATGTAGCAAAAACATTTTTTTTATGCACGCCATCCCGGCTACCATCAAAACCAAAACCCTTTTTTACAGAAAATGCAGTATCATAGGTAGAGGGATTCCAGTTTGTGGGTAATGAATAATGGAATTCATGTCCTTTTAATTTAGTACCGACCGGGAAGAATGGATTATCCCTATCAACCTTAATCTCTGTGTATCCATGTCCGGCAGGCTTCTTTGTCAATTCAAAGTCCAGGGGAAATACACCGCACATATTATATTTCTTACCATTGTACAAAAGACTTCTTCCTAAATAAATTACCGCCCCACATTCACCATATATGGGTAGCCCTTTTTCAGCAAAAATTCTAACAGAATCTCGAAAACTTTTATTTTTTGATATCTTGTCAGCGTGGACTTCTGGAAAACCACCTGCAATATACAGGATATCCACAGGTTTTATCGACTTATCACGCATCGAATCAAATTCAATGAATTCTGCCCCTTCCTGTTTAAGGGCGATCAGATTCTCGGGATAGTAAAATTGAAACGCATTATCCTTAATAATACCAACTCTCACTTTGCTTGTCTTAACATCAACAGGCTTCCTGACCTGTGTTTTGATAGAGAGTGAGTGGGGGGGAGCGCCTTTTGCTATCTTTAATAGTTTATCAAGATCAAGATGCCTTTCGGCAAGATCTCCGAGTAATTCAAGTTTCTCGTTAAGATGTTCTGTTTCTCCAACTGTGGTTAGTCCAAGATGCCGCTCCGGAATTTTAAGATCCAGATTTGGTAATTCACCCAAAACAGACAAACCCGTATGGTATTCAACACTTTTTCGAATTATATCGCTGTGTCTTTTGCCGGCCACCCGGTTTAAAATAACACCACCAAAATGAACTTTTGGATCAAATGCCTGACAACCTGCGATGAGTGGAGCAATAGTATTGGTAATTTTGGTACAATCCACAATAAGCACTACCGGGATTTTAAATATACGGGCAATCCTGGCTGTACTATAGGTACCGTGGATATCCACACCATCAAAAAGTCCACGGCTTCCCTCGATAATAGATACGGCCTCAGGATTAATCCTCCGATTGAATACCTCACGCACACCATTTACACCCATTATATATAAATCAAGATGGTCACAAACTTCACCTGCTGCTTGTGACAACCACGCCGCATCTATATAGTCAGGTCCCTTTTTATAAGGAAATATCTTTATACCTTGCCTTATAAACGCAACGATAATGCCCAGACTTACAATTGTCTTCGCACTGCTGCCTCGTAGTGCAGAGATTAGAATTCTGGGGTGGGATATCTTATCCACTTTAACGATATTAGTATGGGGATTTCCCATAAATCTTCCTCTTTATACCCTTAATATATTTATAGCCATCAATTTTTTATTTTTACTTTTTAAACTCCTCGAGTTTTACCGGTGTTAGCAGCGGGCATTCTTTTTGATCCAAATGTTCATGTGCCCTTGAATGAATGAGATCAACAGCTTCGGAAATATTACGGAAAAAGTTATTTTCTCCGACTATCCCATATAGATCTGTGCGCTTGAAAACATCAAGGATCGAATCATTAAGTCCGCTGAAGAAGATCTCATAGTTAGATTTTATCAGCCTTGGTATCAATGCCGAAAGCATCCCTTCCCCGGAAGCGTCAATCTCATTAATTGCGTTTCCGACAATAAGAATATATTTCAACTCTGGTCTGGTCGAAGTTTGTTCAAGGATTTTTTCTTCGAGATAGCTACAATTTGAAAAGGTTAAAGATCCCTGAAATCGAATCAAAGAGGTGAAACAACATTGGGCCAGACCAAATCGTTCAGCATTTCGGAAGGTGCCATCCCAATGCATGGATAAAAGTGCCACACGTGGTTCGATTCTTCGATATACAAGATGCCCCACGCTAAGTAGTACGCCGATTATAATCCCTCGATCCAGGTGGGGGGCAAAAATGAGGGTGGTGACGAATGTGATGATCGCGATAACGCCATCATATTTTTGGGTGTGAAATGCGTGAATAAAGCTCTTTACGTTAAGTAATCCAATAACCGCTATCATAATAATAGCCGCCAGTACTGCTTGTGGTAGATGATAGAGCAAAGGGGTAAAAAACAGAAGGGTTATGGCCACAAATACGCTTGAAAGAACATTAGAGAAGCCGGTTACCCCTCCTGCCTGAAAATTAACCGCGGAGCGGGAAAACGAACCAGACACAGGGTAACTTTGCCCCATAGCCCCTACCATATTGGCGAGTCCCTGACCTATTAATTCCTGATTGGGATCCAGTCGTTGTCCCGTCTTTGTTGCCATCGCCCTGGCTATGGAAATAGCCTCCATGAAGCCAAGAAGTGAGATAATGATTGTTGCCAGAACCAGCTGAGAAATAATTGAAAGATCAAACCTGGGTATACTCAATTTTGGCAATCCTCTTGGGATGAATTTTACAACGTCGCCTCCGGCAGATAGTAGAATTGATGATTCGTCAAGTGTCGTATTTCTCACCTTAATACGCCAAACACGACCATCCCCCTGTTTATCTCCCGGTACATGATCATGCGGATAGAATATTTTTTCTCCTTCTGATGTTTCGACCAATTCAAAATGCGTATTACGCAGTTCAGCTCTGTACTCACCACATTTTTCTTTTAACATCTTCAAATATTGTTTGGGCAAACCGGCATAATGAGCCAGGTTCATTATTTCCTCTGGCTCAAGTGGTGTGTATTCCTTATCATTTTCTCCAAGTTTTGTAAAACTTCTCTCCAGATGACAACGAGAACAGAATTCTTCAGGTTTAAAATTAGTTTTGAAATTTGCAATTTCCCCATCTCCTGAATTTGTATTCTCCCGTTCAACGCCGGATACTACATCTATCTCGCTTATTAAATAATTGTAATTTCTTACAGTTTCCCGAATCTTTGGCGATTGAATCATAGAAAGTCTGGCTTTGTGTGTATTTTCAAAACTGAAATACCAGGAAACCAAAATGGTAACCACAACTGCCCCCAAAACACAGGGTATCTTTGGATTTATACGTCTCAGGATAATCATGATCAAAAAAGCCAAAACTGCAATCCCGAGCGTTGGCAGATGTGTATAGTTAAGCGCTGCAACAATGACTCTGTATATTGTTTCATAATGATGTTCAGCCTTATCTACATATACACCAAATATTTTAGAGAGCTGGGAAGTGGCAATGATGATCGCTGCAGCAGTGGTAAAGCCAATGACCACGGGATGTGAAAGCAGGTTTACGACAATACCAAGTCGCAATATACCCAATAAAAATTGGAAGATTCCAACCATAAAAGCCAGTAGGATGGCATAAGCTATAAAACCTTCACTCCCAGCTGTAGCAAGTGGTTCAAGAGATGCACTTGTCATTAATGATACGACGGCAACTGGTCCTGTGGCCAATTGATGACTAGAACCAAATAAGGAAGCAATCATCGGGGGAAGGAAAGCCGCATACAAACCATAATATGCGGGAAGACCCGCAAGCTGGGCATAAGCCATGGATTGGGGGATTAGTACTAAGGCAACAGTCAGGCCCGCAACAAAATCATAGCGGAAGTTTTTATAAGAATAGCCTTCGTACCATTTTAAAAATGGAAGAAAGCGCTTTATCATGCTTCTCTTTCTCGTATCGAAATAACAATCTTATATAATATCGATAGTACAAAAAGACCTATGCCGTATACACCAATTGTAATTAGAATTTCAGGAAATGTAGGCATATATTCGGTAATCTTATCAAGAGGGGAGGGGATAAAACCGGTCACAACCATTCCCATTCCCTTCTCGATCCAGATAGACACAAATACAGCGATACATGCAATTATGAGTGTACTTTCCCTCTTTCTGGTTCGAGGAATTAAAAGCAGAAGTATTGCCGTGATCGCAAGGAATACGGATACCCACATAAAGGGGACAAGTGCCGTTTTTCCATGCAGTCCGATATATAGATATTTAAAGTGTTGCATATGCTCTTCAATTCCACTGTAAAAGACTGTGAAAAGTTCGAAGAGTAAAAAAAATACATTAATAATTATTGCATAAGTAACTATTTTAGCTAAGGTTTGTATAGCTTCTTTTCCCGGATCAAATGAGCTCACTTTTCTCACAATAAAAGCAAGTAAGATAAGAAGTGCCGGACCTGCTGCAAATGCAGAGGCAAGAAAACGGGGGGCCATAATCGCTGTAAACCAGAAGGATCGTGCTCCAAGACCACTATAGATAAAGGCTGTAACCGTGTGAATACTGACAGCCCAGGGAATTGAGATATAGATTAAAGGTTTAACCCACGCCGGTGGGGCCACATCTTTTCTCTCTGATTCCAGAGTTACCCACCCGATTACAATGTTGAGTAAAAAATAACCGCCTAGCGAGACAAAATCCCAAAAGAATACAGATGATGGAGAAGGGTATAAAATTGTATTCAAAACCCGGGATGGTTGGCCAATATCTACAAAAATGAATAAAGCACACATAACCACAGAGGAAACCGCAAGAAACTCACCGAGGATTGTCAGCTTGCCAAAAGCCTTATAGTTATGTAGATAATAGGGTAGAACCACCATTACCGCCGATGCGGCCACCCCTACAAAAAATGTAAATTGTGCTATATATAAACCCCATGAAACGTCACGACTCATTCCTGTGATAGCCAGTCCCTCTCTGAGTTGGTACAGGTAAGATATAAATCCAATCCCAATAACGATTAAGAGAGAAAAAATTAAGGTCCAATATTTTTTGTTTCCATATAGTGCATGCTCAATCATAGTTAACTCACATTATATAGTAAACGTTTGGTAAGGTATGTAGATGTGGTTTTCGTCGTATGGTATTATTAGCACTCAAGATTTTTCTTACTTCTGAATCGGGGTCCATAAGATCACCAAAAATAATTGCTTTCGCTTTGCAGGCCTCAACACATGCCGGAATTTGATTCTTGGCAATTCTTTCAGCACAGAGATTACACTTTTCCACTACCCCTTTTGTCCTTACCGGAAATTTTACATTAACTTCTTTTATAAATGGTTTAGCTTCCTTCCAGTTAAAGCTTCTGGCACCATAGGGACAGGCGACCATACAGTAACGACAACCGATACAGCGATGATAATCCATCATGACAATTCCATCACTATCTCTCCTGAATGTTGCTTGAGTCGGACAAACGCCTACACAGGGGGGATTATCGCAGTGATTACAAAGTATAACACTTGGGGTGTTTTTTGCCTGGTTACTGATATATTTATGATTCTGTGAGGGGAACGCGTGTTCAAAGGACTCTTTCCAGATCCATTTTACTTCATGATTTGTATTTTTTATTTCCGGTACATTGTGCACCTTATGGCAGGCCATCGTACAATCTTTACAGTCTTTTTGCGTCCTGCACTTTTGCATATCAATAATCAGCGCCAATCTTTTTGTATCTTTTGGATTATTCTCTTCCGCATTTACAGAATCCTTTAAACCAATCCCGCTCAATGAAGCCAGGCCGGTTAGTCTTAAAAAATTTCTTCTATCCATTCCCATAAATCAATCCTTTTAGTCTTATATTCAGATTATCACTTAGCCCCTATAGTTTGGGCTCGTTATGACAATCCCAGCATTTTGGTTGTTTCACACCTGCATAATCATGGCATTTAAGGCAAAATTCGGTTCTGCTTAAGTGACATTTCATGCAAGTATTGGTGAGACTTTTTTCATATTCCTTTCCGTCATGTGCTATATAAGTTCTGCTTGCTCCACGCACCACTTCATTACGCCAATTATTTAGCAGGTCCATATGGTTTGCGCGCATATATTCTGTGGATTCGATACAATTTTTTGAGGTCGTTTCGATTTTGAGCTCCGGAATGTAGGAGGCCTTACCGGTTGATATATTATACCAGATTGGTGATGTGATCAAAAGGAGGAAAATTATAATTCCTGCAATTACTTTTGGAGAATCATACATTATCCTTTCCTCCATTTTCTTCAGATCCATTAAAAGGCTCACCCCGAAGGTCGGTTGTTCGCTCACGTTGTCCTTTGAGATTTAAAGCATTTCCGACAAATTCATGTACACCAGCGACTTCCATCCCGGGAATCCAGTATTCAAAAAGAGTGGGAAGTGTTGCTTTATCAATAGCACAGATACATGAAACCACATTTACACCATATTTTTCTTGTACATATTTTGCTGCATTTGCCCTGGGCAGGCCTCCGCGTAACCTCATTTCCAGGTTTTCGTCGGTTCCAATGCCACTGCCACTACCACAGCAAAAGGTATGCTCTTTGATGGTATTTTCCGGCATTTCGTGAAAATTATTACATGTCGTGTTAATAATATATCTTGGTTCTTCAATAATTCCCATCGCTCTCGCCGTGTTACATGAGTCATGAAACGTAACATTCCAGTGGTCATTACGGCTTGGATCTAAATCAAGTTTATTATTTTTTATCAGGTCAGAAGTAAATTCACAGATATGGACCATTTTTGTGGATTTCGCATGGTCAAACCTGGTTCCCGTGACAGGTGAAACCGGAATCTCAAGAAAATCTGCTGGACCGTTCATGGTATCCATGTATTGATGCATCACCCTCCACATATGACCGCATTCTCCACCAATGATCCACTTCACCCCGAGTCGTTTGGCCTCATGATATATCTTATTATTGAGTCTCTTGATCATTTCATGGGAATGAAAGAGTCCAAAATTACCGCCATCCGAGGCAAAAGTGCTCCAGGTATAATCAAGGCCAATCTCATGAAAAAGCATAAGATAACCCAGAAGTGTATAATAATGAGGTTCTCCAAAATAATCCGCCGAGGGTGCCACAAACAGAATTTCAGTTCCTTTCTTATTAATAGGGGCCTCTACTTTAATTCCGGTTAATTCCTCAATCTCATCGACAGCAAACTCAATACTATCCTTGAAGGCATGCGGTTGAATTCCCAGATGATTTCCGGTCCGGAAACAATTCGCAACAGGTTCTATGATCCAGTTGATGCTCAAACCGACGAGGCTTAAAAGCTCTCTGGCCATCATTGTAATTTCACAGGTATCTATCCCGTAAGGACAATAGACACTACAACGCCTGCATTCCGTACACTGGAAGAAATAATAGAACCATTCCTTTAAGACATCCTCCGTCAATTCTCTACCACCGGCGATCCTACCCATAATTTTGCCGGCCAGGGTAAAGTTTTTCCTGTAAACTGCCCGCAAAAGTTCAGCTCTTAAAACAGGCATATTTTTCGGATCTCCGGAGCCAATAAAAAAGTGGCATTTGTCCGCACATGCTCCACATCTGACACAAATATCCATAAAAACTCTAAAGGAACGGTATTTATCAAGACGTTCTCTCATACCCTCTAATATAATCTCCTGCCAATTTTCAGGAAGTTTCCAGTCTTCTTTGTAAGATTTCCATTCTCGCGGAAAAGGGAGATCGAGATATTCTAAAAACTTTTCTCCGCCACTATAACAAAATGTACCTTTTTTAAAGTTTGCCGGCGTATCCATCCACCCTTTTCTTGGTGGTTTATAATTTATATCTTGAATTGTTACTTGTTGTTCATGCTTCTCTTCAGCCATCTTCACTCCTTATCCAAAGGTAAGCCAACGCTTTTCATAATATCCCTGAATTCATCTTCGTATTCTTCATAGGTATGCACTTTTACTTCGGGATTCCAGGGATTAATATGCCTTTTCACGCGGTTTGTATTTGCCATATTTCGTGTGGGGCTGAAAAACACACCTGCCATGTGCATCAGTTTACTAAACGGGAAATACATAATTAGGACTGAGACAAAGAACAGATGGATATAAAAAATCGAACCAATTCCATCAGGTACAGTTGGATTAAATGCCGCCAGGCCCATTGCCAATTCTTTCACCTTTACAATATCGACTTTATCCAGATGTTTCATCCATATCCCGGATAAAACCACCGATATCAGTAAAAAGAGAGCCAGATAGTCTGAAACAAGGGAGATGTAACGAACTTGAGGGTTAAAAATACGACGGCCGAAAAGATAAATAAGCGCGAGCACAATCAAAATATTCGAAATGAACAATGTTGGGACAGCTATTTCAAACAGCCCATCGATCGATTGAAGCCAATGAACAAATACAATAACAGGTTCTGTAAAAAATCTGAAGTGTCTCAGAAGTATAATCAAAAAGCACCAATGAAATGCCATTGCTCCTAACCAGAGAAATTTTTCATTGCCATATAAAATACGTGACCCATCTTTTAACTCTACCTTGGAATTTCTGAACAATGATCGGAAAAGAAGAATCTCCAGAAGCATCCTCCCTAAGACACCCCAGGTATTATATGGATTTTCAAGATTATTTGCTTTTATCCAGGTTAGGGATTTTTGTTGGCCAGTTGTTGTCGGACACTTAAATGGGACAGGGGACCGGGCCCATTTTACAACACGATAGATAATACCCAGAATGAATATGGTTATAGCGATATATGGAATGATGACTCCAAAAATGAGAGGATTTTGTACTCCGAGGAGTGCTATCAAGAAGAGCAAAACAATTATAAAGAATGAATACCAGATATTCATTTATTTTCCTCACTAATCCTCCCCCTTTCATCCCCCTCCCTAATCTGATTAGGGAGGGGGAAAGAGGGGGTGGGTTATTTTTTCTTTTTTTGTAGAATCTCGAAAGCTCTTTGCGATCGGGATTTAATTTCTGTCAGCTTAATCTCATGAATCTTCATTCGGCATTCACTATAGACATCGAATGCCAGGCTAAACAGTGTGTCGAATTTTTCATCGAATAGACATGTTTCTGTAATTATCTCGTCTTTCTGGTCGCTGTTTATCAGTTCCTTACGAATAATTTTTTTCAGGTCAAACAGAAATGACAGGGCTTCTGAAGGAGAAAACTCCTGAACAGCCCGAAGTTTAATCATCTCCTCAAGTCCATGATATTCATTAACACCTATTCCGTTAAGAATACCGTCAAATATCTTTTCCAGTGAGGTAACTATCGTATTTCTTACAGGATTTGAAAACTGATTCTTTTCTCTCTTTAAAAACCTGACCATTTCTGGTTCATAGGTGTTAATTGTCTGGTCAAACCATTTTTGTAGAATAGATTCCCTGTTCTGTTTTAAGAATTTCTGTAGCATCTGGTTTTTATCGTTCAATTAATATTTCAAAATGTAGAGACGCGATTAATCGCGTCGCTTTAAATAATAATTTATATTAAAAGACGGCCCGCCGGGCCGTCTCTACCGTATTAATACTAAACCATGTCAAGAAATCCACAAGGACATTCCTCAGCACATTTCTTGCAACCAGTACATAAATTATCCTTGTATGTGTAAATATCGCCCGGTTCTCCTTTAACTACGGCATTATCCTGGCAAAATTCCCAGCACTTCCCGCAATCAAAACAGTACCCGCAACTCATGCATCGCTTTGCTTCACCGACAAGGTCATCTTCAGTGAAAGTACAGGCAACCTCTATATTAAGAGATCCAAAACGCTCTTCAATTGACAGGTGTGTTTCCTCGTGACGGGGCTGTGATTCATAGTGATCGAGGCGCATTTTATCAGATTTTATCTCAGACAGTTCTTCTTCCACTGGATCAGCTTCACCCCTGAGATCCCTGTGAATGGAGAGTGCTGCTTGTTTCCCATGTGCCAGGGCATGGGTGACCAGACCGAGATTAAGGACATCACCACCAGCATAAACATCATCTTTTACTCTCTGTTTATCATCTGTTTTAATCCAGTCCTTTGGACCAGCCTTAAGACTTTCCAAACCTTCAAAATCCGGCTCCTGACTGATGGCTGGTATTAATGTATCGAGTTCTATCTCAAACTCAGATCCTTCTATGGGAACAGGACGGCGGCGTCCTGAATCATCCGGCTCTCCCAACTCCATTCGGATCGCCTTGATCTTATTGACACGATTTCCGTCTTTGAATATCTCTATAGGTGCAGCCAGATATTGAATATCAATTCCTTCAATCAGGGCCTCATCTATCTCTTCTTCAATTGCCGGCATTTCATTTCTGGTTCGTCTGTATAAAATAGTAACTTCCGCTCCGAACCTCAGGGATATACGTGCTGCGTCAATAGCTGTGTCACCACCTCCGATAACAACAACACGTTTTCCAAGATCAATTTTTTCACCGGAATTTATTCGATTTAAGAAATCTACACCACTATAGACACCTTCTGCATCCTCTCCATCAACCCTGAGGTTTAAACCTTTATGGGCGCCGATACTGATAAAAATAGCCTTATGTTCCTTCCTAAGATCATCCAGCGATATATCATTTCCGAGACTGCAATTGGTCTTAAGTTCAACACCCATATCCAATATTTTTTGAATCTCAGTATCCAGAGTATTTCTTGGCAGACGATATGCTGGTATACCATAGCGCAACATACCTCCCGGTTTTGAAAATGCTTCAAAAATAGTGACTGGATAGCCAAGTTTCGCCAGATGAAATGCACAACCCAATCCAGCCGGACCTGCCCCCACCACAGCAATTTTTTCTTTTTGTTTTGTTTCACTCACACTGTGGGTAAGTCCTTTTTTAATGCCAAAGTCACCGATAAATCTTTCCACATTGTTGATAGCGATCGGCTCATCCTTATCCTTCCGGTTACAATTGATCTCGCAGGGATGCGGACAAACCCTTCCGCAAACCGCAGGAAGCGGATTATTCTCACTGATGATATTCCAGGCCATTTCATAGGATTCTTCCAGAGTTCTGCCATATTTGTCGCCAAATGCAATTGTGGTTAACACAGAGCGTAAATCTGTACCTTGCGGACAACCATCCATACATGGTGGCAACTTGGTGATTGGACGTGGCCGGAGATTAGAGGTGACGCGGCCTATACTACTTCGGGCCAGGGCACCCCCACCTAAGCCTTTCTTCTTTTTTACAATTTTAGGCATTTTTATCCCCCTCTGTACTTATATTAATTGACCAAAAACCATCACTTTGCAGCGCCTTCTTCATGAGGTAGTTCCACATAACTCGCCCCAAAATAGGTGTATATAACCCGCCCTGACTCTATCAATCCTCTCAAGGCTGCTTTGCAAAGTTTTTTATCACAAGCATCCCCGAATTTTTCTCTCATGTTTTTAGTCAGGTCCATGGGTTTTAGTTTCTTTTTGCCAGCGTATTCCTTGACCAAGTCATACATGGCCTCTGCGACGGTTTCCGCCGTAATTTCTGACATTTTATACCTCCTTAAATTAAAATCTAACTTGAGCAGAGGTGTTAAAGGTAGTACCTGCATGCTTGAAGCTGTCAATATGCTGTTTGGTAAATTCAATACCGGTCAATTTGAAGAATTTTGGCCAACCAAT
>SDBS01002355.1_pt1 | contig 18926 bp, 17 predicted proteins | sample 2277091 | NCBI WGS metagenome assembly SDBS01 (sample SAMN10404972, study PRJNA504765) | marine sediment metagenome | isolation source: marine sediment core GS10_PC15, 163 cmbsf | place: Arctic Ocean: Southern Knipovich Ridge | collected 2010 | reverse complement strand
GCAAAAAACTGGAAAAACTTCCCGACGGCGTCTGGTCCCAGGAGGTTCTTGTTGATCATGACGGAAGCGATTATTGTACAAACAGGATTGTGTGTACTATGACCAAGGAAAAAGATCATATAACCTTTGCAAGAATGGTTGGGCGTCTTTATCCAGTGGATCATATTTCCCAAATACAAATTTTATCATATCAATTAATACGGATTTTCCACTTCCGCGTGGTTCAATTATAATATTTAATTCTGGACAAAATTTAAAATCGATATCTTTAAAATATCCACCATCCGCTTTAATTGATAAAAGACATTGGTATTTAGCATTTGATATATTTTCAGCTAATTTTACTCGCAATAGTGGTTCATATAAAACTTGTCTTAAGCTTTCAAAAGATGATGTATCCATTTTCACCCATGTATATTTTTTTCCAATATCTTCTTCTTTGTGTGCATCAGAAAAGACTACTGATGGTTTAGAAAAATTTTCTGCATAATATTTTTGTTGCTTTAACTGATTTTTTTTCTAATTTCTTAATTATCAAACACCAATATAGTCTTTCATCAACTCACGTTTTTTTGCACCTAATGATTTTAGCAATTCATATTCGGTAGGATTTGTTCCTGGATGCTTCATTTCATCCTCAAAACCATTTGCCTTTGTAGCATGTACTATGACTAATCCTCCCCATTTGTGTACAAGCTTTGACATGTCTTCAAAATTTACAGTAATATCAAAAATGCCTTTTTCATAGCAACCCTCACCTGCTTCTTTAATTTCGACCCTTGTTAAACCTAATTTATTTGTAATATTCTCCTTAATAAATTCATTGTTAACAGAAGTTGTAGTATTATTCATAGGTATATTTTTAGGAAAAATCGCAAGTGTATGAACAGATTTATCTCCTTTATCAGTTTTAAATTCTATGCCTGGTAAAAAAGTAATCTCTTTTTCATATTTCTTTGAAATTTTAAGCATTTCATCAAGACCATCAACATTATTATGATCAGTAATTGATATTAATTTTATATGATTTTCTATTGCTTTTCGAAATATCGTTTCTATTTCCATAGTTGCTCTAGGCTCAAGTGAATATTTTGAATGAATATGTAAATCAACTTTGCACCAACGATTTTCATTATCAGTAATCATTTAATACCTCTAAATATGTTTCATTTAGATTTATCATACCACTATCTACCAACAATAAAAAGTATAATATTCCACAATATGCTATTCTTAACACTAAAACAACAAATTAGTATCAAAAAAGACTAAGAAAATAAAAATGCTAAATCTTTTCCCATTACTTGATATAAACCAATTTGTTTATATGTGTATTAAACCACCCTGTTCCCCGTACTAGTTCTGTAAAATACTAACACACAGCAAAACGCATGGATTTACTCCATGCGTTTCTGCATAACTTTTCTAAACTGCTCCGCAAGCGTAAAACATCAAAATGCATGAGAGATTTATCTCGAATTTTTGATGTTTTGCAAGACCCTCGCATCTATGCTTTTAATTCGATGCGACTAACCGGCTCTGCCGGTTAAATCAGCACCTATAAACTGCGAATTATAAAGGTCTGCATAAAAGCCGTCAAGGTTCATAAGTGCTTCATGATTTCCCTGCTCTATTATCTTTCCTTCATTCATGACAAGTATTGTTGATGCATCACGAATGGTAGAGAGTCTATGTGCAATTACAAAATTTGTCCTGCCGCGCATTAGCTCTATCATTCCATTTTGTATATATGCCTCGGTGCGTGTGTCGACTGAACTTGTTGCCTCATCGAGTATCAAGATAGTAGGGTCTGCAAGCAATGCGCGCGCTATTGTAAGCAATTGCTTTTGACCTTGCGAAATGTTTGTTGCCTCTTCATTAAGCACTGTATTATAGCCGTCGGGAAGTGTTCTTATGAAATGATCTGCGTGTGCAATCTTTGCCGCATTAATTATCGCATCATCTCTCGCACCTGCTTTTCCATAGGCAATGTTTTCCTTTATAGTGCCGTTAAAAAGCCAGGTATCTTGAAGTACCATACCGAATATATTTCTCAAGTCTTTTCTTGTCATATCACGAGTATCAACACCATCAACTCTTATAGTGCCGCTGTTGATTTCGTAAAACCGCATTAAAAGATTTACAAACGTAGTCTTTCCTGCACCGGTAGGTCCTACAATTGCTATGACTTCACCGGGCTTAACCTTAAGGCTCATATCTTTGATTATTGTAATACCCTCTTCATAGCCGAATGAAACATGGTCAAATTCTACTGCGCCCTTTGGAAAATCAATAACCACAGGTTCTTTACTTTCTTTAATCATTTCGGTTTCATCAAGCACTTCAAATACACGCTCTGCTGCTGCTATTGCAGCCTGCATCACATTTGCTATCTGGGCTGTTTGTGCTATCGGATAGGTGAAACTTCTCGAATACTGTATAAATGCCTGCACATCACCTATCATGAGCCTGCCGTTTATTACCAACAGACCGCCGATTACACAAATTAAAATATAGCTGAAATTATTTACAAGATTCATGAGCGGCATTATAATCCCTGACATAAATTGTGCTTTCCAGCCTACTGTATACAGCCTTTCATTGATTTTGTCAAACTCCTCAATAGTTTGTCTTTCTTTGGAAAATGCCTTTATTATATTATGCCCTGAATACATCTCCTCAACATGTCCGTTAATGTTTCCAATTTCTTTTTGCTGTCCTATAAAGTATTTTTGAGAGCGCTTGATAACCATTTGCGCAATCACCATAACAATGGGAAGCACCAGCAATGTAACCAATGTCATAATCCATGATATCGTCAGCATCATGACTGTTACGCCTAAAATTGTTGTGACGGCTGAAATAACCTGCGTTACACTCTGTTGAAGCGTACTTGATATTGTATCAATATCATTAGTTACACGACTTAATATCTCACCATGTGTTTTGGTGTCAAAATATTTTAAAGGCAGACAGGAGAGCTTGTCTTTTACTTCGTTTCTCATGCCATAGACTATTTTCTGTGATACTCCCGCCATCACAAACTGTTGAATATATCCTAGTATTGCACTGATTAAATAAAGCCCTAATACTATAATAATTATATCAAAAACACCTGCAAAATCGATACTTGCACCAGGTACTTTCGTCATCTTTTGCATTAATCCTTCAAATATTTTGGTTGTCGCATTACCTAACAATTTAGGTCCGACAATTGCAAATACCGAACTTCCTGCTGCCATAATCATTACGAAAATGATTTGTCTTTTTTTCCTGCTTAGATATCCAAGCAGTCGTTTAAATGAATGCTTGAAGTTTTTTGCCTTTTCAACCGGAACACCGCCATGCATTCCCGGCGGTCCATGTCTTTGACCGCCGCCTCGAGGCGATTGTTGTCTTTTTGATTTATTATTTTCATTACTCATGCTAATTCCTCCTCAGACAGCTGTGATGCAACAATCTCCCGATAAATTTCGCAGTCTTTCAGCAGTTTTTTATGTGTTCCCTGCTTGATAATCTTCCCATTATCAAGCACAATAATGTTATTTGCATTCATTACGGTTGATACTCTCTGCGCCACAATAATTACCGTTGATTCCTTTGTTTCCTCTTTTAAATCACGCCGTAGTTTTGCATCAGTTTTGAAATCCAGCGCTGAAAAACTATCATCAAATATATAAATTTCAGGTTTTCTGATAAGCGCACGGGCGATAGAGATTCTTTGCTTTTGTCCACCTGAATAATTGGTGCCGCCTTGTACAACTTCAGCTTCTGTTCCATTTTCAAGTTCATCTATAAACTCTTTTGCCTGTGATGTCTTAACTGCAATATTAATCTCATCCTGGCTTGCATTTTGTCTTCCAAAGCGAACATTGTCTGATATTGTGCCTTGAAAAAGATTTATCTTTTGAGGTACAAGTCCAATTTTATTACGCAATACTTCTATATCAAATTCGCGTACATCAATACCATCTATTAATACACTGCCCGACTCCACGTCATAAAAACGCGGTATAAGATTTATAAGCGTTGATTTGCCGGAACCCGTGCCGCCGATTATGGCTGTGGTTTCACCGGGTTTTGCATTAAATGAAATATTGCATAACACGGGCTCTTGCGCACCATGATAAAAAAACGTAACATCCTTAAATTCGACATAACCTTTTAAATCACTTGCTTTAGGAGGTTTATCGGGATTTTTTATCGAAATTTCCATATCAAGTATTTCGTTTATACGTACAGCCGATGCACTCGCCCTCGGCAGCATTATAAACATCATGGTAGCCATTATGATTGAAAACATTATCTGCATTGCATACTGCTGGAATGCCATAAGGTCTCCTACCATCATTGCACCGGCATCTATCCTTTTTGCACCAAACCAGATAATCGAAACTGTAGTAATATTCATTAGAAGCATTATTGCAGGCATTAAAATACTCATTATCCTAAAGACTTTTATTGAAGTATCAGTCAAATCTTTATTGGTATTGTCAAAGCGTGCCTTTTCATAATCTGTCTTGTTAAAGGCTCGAATTACCCTCATCCCTGTGAGTCCTTCTCTCAGCACTAAATTTACATTATCGAGCTTTTTTTGAAGCGACTTAAACAGCGGAATACCTTTTTTTGCAATAAATAATACTAAAAGAGCCAATACCGCAATAACCGCAAGCAAAACAAGCATGAGCTTTGCATCCTTAATAAAAGCCATGATAATGCCGCCAATACCGACAATAGGAGCCATAAGCAGCATTGTGAGCAGCATTACCATTACGTTTTGAATTTGAGTTACATCATTTGTTGAACGGGTTATGAGTGATGCTGTACCGATTTTATCAAATTCATACAGGGAATAATTTTCAACGGACGCAAAAATATCATGCCTTAAATCACGTGCAAATCCTACAGCGGTTTTAGATGCGATATATCTTGCCGCAATAGTGCAGATGCTTACTATCAATGTGAATGCAAGCATTACAATTCCCGTCTTTATAATAAATGCAATATCTTCGCCTACAACACCTTCATCTACAATATTGCTCATCAGGTTAGGCAGATACAACTGACTCAACGCCTGCACGAATGTCAAGGTTATGACAATTATCACTTGCTTTTTGTATGGTTTTAAGTATCTGAATAATTTTTTCATATATTTTTCCTTTTACATTAATATTGTGTCGATGACTTTTGATAAAAGCCATCCAAAATGTTCATCTTCATTGTTTTTATTAAATATATAGTTTCGCATGGCAAACCCATGGATATTGCTTGCAAAAAATATAAGAAGCTTTTCGGGATCATCTTTTATCAATCCTTTTTCCTTAAGTGTCATAAAATACTTTGATATCGATGCATAATCCGAGTTCTCTTTATTTTCTGTATGTCTATGTACGTCAGAATTTTCAATAGCATCTTTTATCATCATTTTAATTAATACACTATTTTCTTTATAATTATCATTCATCTTTGTTGCAATGATAGTTAAATCATGCCTTACATCATATGTGGCTTCGTTTTTTATAAATGACGAAATATTGCAAAAATGCATCTGCTCGTTTACTATTGCATTAAATAAATTTCTTTTATTTTCAAAATGCCTGAATAAAGTAACTTCACTTATGCCGGCTTTCTTTGCAATTTCTTTTGTTGTAACTGCCGCATAGCCATTATGAGAAAATAACTCTTTTGCTGCTTTCATGATATTTTTTCTGGTATCTTTATACAAAATGACAACCCTCTTGTAAAGTAAGTACTTACTTACATTTTATATAAATATTTAGATTTGTCAATAGATAATTGATTATTTTTTATTATTTAGACTTGATAATTTTTGAAATTATTGTGACTATTACGAGAACAACGGCATTAATTGTAACAATGCTGGCACCCGTGGGCAGATTAATGATGAATGATAACAACATACCCAGAATAAAACAAATTATTGATGATATTGCGGATACTATTATCGCCTTTTTGAAAGATGATACCAGACTCCTTGCAATTAATGCGGGAAATATAATAAGACTTGATATGAGCATTGTTCCCATAATTCGCATACCGAGTACAATTGTTAAAGCTGTTAAAAACGAAATCAAGAATTGATAGAAGGTAATATTTATACCACAGGCCTTTGCATAAGTTTCATCATAAGTTATCAAAAACAATCGATTATAAAAGAGTAGATATAAAAAAATAACAATAATAGATAATATAATGGATAATATAACATCCCCGCGGCTCATTGCAAGTATAGAACCAAACATATAATTATACACATCGATGTTAAATCCTTTTGTCAGGGCAGTAATGATTATTCCTAATGCTAATGCTCCTGTTGAAATAACACCAATTGCCACATCACCGTGAATTCCTTTTTTTTGGCTTATCATCATGATAAGAAAAGAAGCTGTAATTACTATGGGTATAGAAACATAAAGAGGAGGCAATTCTAATGCCAGCGCCAACGAAAGTGCCCAAAAGCCGACTCATGCAAGTCCATGCCCGATAAGTGAATAGTGCTTCAAAACCAAAATCACACCGAGCAGTGCCGCACACAATGAAACCAATATGCCAACGATCAGAGCACGCTGAACAAATGAATATGAAAATATTTCAATAATCCCTATGAAATTCACTAAAGTGTTCCTGCTTTGTAATCATTATATTCTTTAACACTGCCATTAAATTTCAATGATTTATCCAGGACCAGTATTCTGCTTGCATGTTTTGTAACTTCATGCATATTATGCGAAGCCATAAATATCGTTACTTGTCTATCCTTATTCAGCATTTCTAAAATATCGTTGAGCTCTTTCGTAATTTCAGGATCTAAACTTGCACAGGGTTCATCGAGCACTAGCATTTTAGGATTCCTGCACATTGCGCGAGCCAGCATAACCCTTTGCTGTTGTCCTCTGGATAATTGTCCGATACGCTTTTTTGAAATTGCATCTATTCTCATAAGTTTTATCGCATCATTTGCGGTTTTAATGTCCTCTTTAGTATAAAAAGGTAATTTCTTCTGCTTTTTTTGTGTGCCTGTTATAACTATTTCAAATACTGTTGCAGGAAAATTTCTTTCTGCCATATTAATCTGCGGCACATAAGATATATGGGATTTATCAATATTAATTTCAATTCTTCCATGTGTTTGATTTACTAATCCAAGCATGACTTTTATTACAGAGCTTTTACCCGAACCATTAGAGCCTACAATACATACATAATCTCCCTGATTAATATCGAAGCTTACATCACTTACAGCTCTTATCTGTCCATAATCAACTGTAACGTTTTGAAATTTAACAAGCTGCATTAATTTAAGCCCTTTCTGAGGTTTTCTAAATTTTCATACATAATATCCAAATATGTTATTCCTTCTTTCATTCTATTTACGGATACATTATGTGCTGTATGTAATACCAGCAGGTCTACTCCTGTTTGTTCTTCAATTGATTTTGCTACCTTCGGTTCTGATAATTCTTCATGATAGACTACTTTTATTTCATATTGATTTATGAATTCTATCACTTCAATAATTTTTTTCACACTCGGTTCATCATGTGTTGAGCAGTTCTCATAAGCCGAAATATAATTAATATCATATCTGTTTATTAAATATGCATATGCAAATCTTCCGCCGAATACAATTGTATCTCTTTTTGCATTGTCCAGCATATTTTGCATATCATCATCCAGCTTAGCCAATTTTTCTATGAACTTTATCGTATTTTGAGAATAAATCTCATAATTCTCTGCATCTTTTTGGCATAGTACTTCTTTGATGTTTTCAACCATCAGCATTGCAAGGGTCGGATCAAGCCATAGATGAGGATCAAGCTGATATTCATGATCTTTGCCGTCGTTGTCCGGCTGACTAATCATTTTTATTTTTTGCGATGTGTCTATCACCACTAAATTTACATTATCTATGCTTTCAACAATACTTTCAGCCCATGGTTCCATTTCATCTCCTGTATAAATGAAAAAATCCGCATCACTTATCTTTTTCATATCAAGAGGCGTTGGTTCATAACTATGACTTTCAACACCCGCCGGCAGGAGCATAATTATATCCGCACTATCATTTGCAATTTGTTTTGTAAAATCATATACCGGAAAAATTGTAGTAACTATTTTTGTTTTGTTTGACGTATTTTTATCGATATTGAATATTTTTGTGCACGATGAAACGAAAATTATTAAAATAATCAAGACTAAAATACCAATTATAAGATTTCTATTTTTCATTATTGCAACTCCTGCACATGCCGTAAAATACTGTCTTTGTATCGTTTATTTCAAAATTATGATTGCTTTGTATGATATTTAATGCTTTTTGTAATTCATTGTTTTCAAAATGCATAACTATGCCGCATATGTCACACATCAAATGATAATGCTCTTTGCATTTGGATTTTTCTTCTAAGTACCTGAAACAAGCTCCTTTTTTATTCATGAAAGAATATTTTTTTACGCAATCTTCTTTTTCAAGCTGGCTGAGATATCTATAGATGGTTGCTTTCCCAACTTGATTGTTATTATCTTTTAGCAAATCATAAACATCATCAACAGTAATATGTCTATGAATATTTTCTTTTATACAACTTAATATCATAGCTTTCTGCTTGGTGTTTCTAGAAATTACATCTCTATTCGCATCACACATAATAGGCTCCTTAATGATAACGGTTTTCATTATCAATATTAACATATTTATTTATTATTATCAAATTTAAATTTTAATACAAAAATACCTATGCATTCCCACATAGGTATTTATAATATGTTGTACTAATCTTTATCAAAACATCAAGCTCTGTTTTTATTTGAAAATATCATCACCATATAATATTATTGCGACAACTTTTGATTTTTTTATTCGGCTCTTTTTTCAAGTCGTCTTAAGTCCTCATTACCACCAATAACCACTAAAGTATCTCCGCTTTGCACTATATCTTCACCACGAGGTGATATATTGATTGAGCCTTCGTGTTTTATGGCCATAACATTAACACCATAATTAACTCGCATATTAAGCTCTTTAAGAGAGCTTCCCGTCCACGCTTCATGCACATTAATTTCGACTAATGAATGATCATTTGAAAGCTCTATAAAATCCAATATATTTGATGATATTAAATTATGTGCAAGACGCATTCCCATATCACGCTCAGGAAACACCACTCTATCAACACCAATTTTACGCAGAACCCTTGCATGAAGTTCGTTTTGCGCTTTTGCTATAACTTGATCTATCCCCATTTCCTTGCACAATAGACAAACTAATATTGATGCTTGAATATCTCTGCCGATTGTAATGACTGCTGTATCAAAATCTTTCAGTCCAAGTGCTATTAATGTTTGTTCATCCGTTGCATCTGCTACAACACAATGGGTAACAAGATCGGTAACCTCTTCAATGCGTTCTTCTTTAAAGTCAATTGCGAGCACATCATTGCCTAAAGAATACAATGTGCGTGCAATGGATGAACCGAAACGCCCCATGCCTATAATTGCAAATTGTTTCATGTTTAACTTCCTTTACTTAATATTCAAAACACGTTTTGGATTATCATATAATATCATTTTTGCAACATCAACAGCCTTTTGTGCGGTCATTATTTCCCTGTCGACTGCAATTGAAAGTGCCCGTGCTATATTTTGCCTGGCAATTTCCAATTGTCCATATATTATATCGGGATGTTCTGCATTTCCGCCAAAACCCAATATTTTATTGATAGGTATAGAACATATCGCATCCAGTATACATTCAACTGCGCTATAAGGACTAAGGCTGTGCACCCATGCAAGATCCAATGTAACATTGGGAAATTTTTTGCATAATGCAATAACTTCATTCCACCAGGGCCAGCCGGCATGTAAAATGTCAAAATGAACATTTTCATATCTCAATATGGTATTATCAAGCAGCATAGGTCTTGCATTTTTAAGCAAACCTTCTTCTTCTTGCTGCAGCCCTGTGTGTATCTGCACCGTTATTTCCCTGCCTCTGAGTGAACCGAATATCTGTCCAATAATATAATCCTGTAATTTTTTAGGGAACTCAAAATTATCGCGAACTCCGCGTCCGGCAGCAGTCCATCTTTCCATAACCTTATCAAATTCTTTTTGTGCCTGAATATATTTAACCCTGTCAAAGCGAAGCGATCTGCTTGAAGCAAGCTCTATCATGATTACTCTTATATCCTGATATAATACTTCATTTAATTCCTCTTGAAATGCCGCCATCCAATCATCTAAAGTTTTAATGGGATGAAAATGCGCCTCGAGCCATTGTACAAATTTACCCGCAACCGGTCCCGGACAAATATATTTTTCGGGTCTCCAAACCCTTGAAAAAATTCGTTTGTCACATTCAAAACGATTAATATTGTCATTTACATCTATCATGACATGCTCTATTTGGCATCTTTTAGTTATGGTATTATATGAGTAATCTTTTTTATTACTAATTTCGTTAAATGATTCATTTAGTTTTTTTATAGTATTGCTTGATATATCATTTACACCATGTATTCCGGATGCAGCTGCTGTTACCGCACGTCCTTGTCCTAACATCTTGCACATTTCAAAATACGGCTCAATAATTTCAAATCTCTGCATCAAATCAAAACTATCGTCCATGGCTTCTTGATATAAACGCTCCTGCAATCCTGCTGAAATTAAATCCATATGCATATGGTTTCCAAAATAAGTACGCAGACAATCCTTTGGTATTCTCGTAGTACTTTTTTCCACAGGAATATGTTCATGTGTATCTATAACCGGCAATGTGTGTATTGCAGCTAATATATTCTTATATGATGACATGATATGCTCCTTTCATGATACATCTTTTTATTATTTATATTAATATAACTCATTTTTAGCCGGCTATCAAGCCGAACAAATCAAAGTATATCATGAATTATATATATTTCCGTTTTTTATTGTCAATATATCGACATCGCTTCCATTTTTTAGTAAGCTTTGGTCAATATCCACACATGTGATAAATGTCTGTACATTACCTATATATTTAAGCAGCCATGCTCTTCTTGAATTATCAAGCTCACTGAAAACATCGTCGAGTAAAAGCAGCGGATATTCTCCGGTAATTTGATGCATAATCTCTATTTCCGCAAGTTTCATGGACAATGCACAAGTTCTCTGCTGACCCTGAGAGCCGAACGCCCGCATATCTACATTATTTACACTCATTAAAATATCATCTCTATGAGGCCCTGTTGTGGTAGTTGCTCGCTTGATGTCATTACTTCTATGCTTTTTGAAATGTTCAACAAGTTTTGCTGCCATATCATCTTCATCATCACTATTTATATTTGCTTGATATTTCACATGCAAGTTTTCCTTGCCTCCGGTAAGCTTTTTATGTATATCAAAACATATTTCATCAAGTGACTTAATAAATCCGGCACGACGCACACTAAGATAGGCGCCGTATTTTGCAAGCTGCAAATCCCAGACATCAAGTGTAGCAATATTATCATTTAACGCATTTTTAAGCAATATATTTCTATGGTCTAATGCCCTTAAGTACCGCTGCAGATTATAAAAATATGTGCTGTTCATTTGAGATAATGCGATATCTACAAATCTTCTCCTAAAGGATGGTCCGCTTTTAATCAACTGCAAATCTTCAGGCGAGAACATGACTGCATTCATATGTCCCATGAGCTGACCTAATCTTCTTGCGGGAGAATTATTAATTCTTACTGCCTTTTTATTGGTTGATGATAGTCTGATTTCAATCCTATGTGTGCCGTCTTTTTGTTCGCACGTAGCATCAATAAACGAATTGCTGCTGCCAAATTTTATAAGCTCTTTATCACGTGATGTTCTATGGCTTCTGCCTGTTGAGCAAATATAAATTGCCTCTAAAATATTTGTTTTCCCCTGAGCGTTTTCACCGGAAAGCAGCGTAACGTTAGATTTTGGCTCGAGTGTCATTGAGGCTAGATTTCGAAAATTATTAAATTTTATTTTATTTAGTTTCACGTATTTGCCCGTTAATTGAAGTTATCTATATTTAATATGTCATCAAAATTATTAAAATCAATACTTTTTCCGAATTGCCTCAATGAATCATCTGTTTTTTTAATTGTATCAAGATCTGCTCTTATCAAGTCTTTCTGATGCTTTTCATTGCTAATATTTTTAACAAATTCTATATTATATTTATTTTCAACAGCTGCTCGGGTTAAATCTTTATTAGCATTATTTATATTATATGATTTTTTATTTAATCTATCTGTTTCAGACATCGATAAATTTTCAGTCATCAAATTAGAACCTGCAGTTATATCTTCAGGCAGATTTTTATTTTGATACATATCTTTAACTTTCGTAATGTCATATGTGTTTGTATCTTCATTGTCATAGAGCATGTTTAAAACATCATCACTTCTAGTTATTATTGGTTTTAGATTTATGCTGTCATCACTTTCCTTTATTGTTTCATCAAAATTATCATTGAATATTTTATTATATATGGATTGCGGCTTTTTTCCAATATTATTTTTATCCTTTATTTCTTCAACTAAACCAAAATCGATATCGCTGAATATACCAATATTAAAAACTTCTTCCTTTAATGAACTTACATCTGCTCTGGTAGATATATTTGGTTTTCCAATCTCTATAATATCATCTGTTTTTCTTGTTTTGTTTGTATCCTCTAAGAATTTAAGCGCTCTGTCGAGTTCATCAAAATTAAAAAAGCTTGTAATATATTTATCAATTTCAGAGGCTGCTGAAAGCTTTTCTTTTTCATCTTCAGATGCTTCATTTTCTAAAATTATATCATTTACATACATCTCAAATGAAGTTAATTTGTCAGCAGGTACCATTGTTTCTTGTTGTTTGTCTGCTGATTCGTCTTTCTTAAGCGATACATCTTTTGCATATTGACTATGTTGTTTTGAAATAATCTCAACAGGCATAACTTTTTCAATTTTAATATCTCTTGTAATCGCTATGGCGGCTGCGATACCTGCTGCTTTTCCTGTTGCAAAATGTACAGGGATATTATCTATGAATTTTACAGCATTTGAATGAACGCCTATATTTCTTCCACATAATAATAAATTATCAAAACAAGAAGACATGAGCGTAGCATATGATATTGAAAATGATTTTAAGTCATCAATACTATCATTTTTTGAATGTGAATTAAAATTGATGTCTGATACCACAAAGTCATCAAATTTTCTGCCTGTTAACACATCATCAGATGTTAGATTGTAGCGAGCTTGAGAAGTGCCGTCAGGTGCATAAAAAATATTTTTTGAAAAGCTGATAATGGATACATTTTCAAAACCGAACCCAAAATTTTGAAGATAGGCGACTGCCTTTTGCAGTCCTTTATACATAATTTGACCCATATTGTCTGAGTATCTGTCATAGCTTACCTGAAGATATGCTATATCACCACGTTCGGTAGGCATTACAAGAAATTCAATATCATTATCCAAATTGCCTTCTGATTTAGCTCTTTTAATGCTATCTTGTAAAAGCTCTTTAGCCTCAGGGCTGTAACATCTTCCGCCAACCGTCTCCACTTTACCTATAAGTGCTGTCAGATAGCATCTATCGGTTCTGGAAGAGTCTTTTTTTCCTGTTAAATGTTCAACTGTCGAAACACCGGATGCATCAATAAAAATCTTGGCTTTAATTAATTTTTTCCCCATTACACCATAGCATAAAAGTGATGAAATATTATTATCTTTGACATCAATTGAAATAACATCATAATCGCTGAGAAGACATATAGTGCTGTTATTAAGCAAGTCATAATATTTATCGATTAAATCCTGTGGATGAAAAATATTTTGGCTCCATGCTTTTTTAGAAATACCCGAAAAAAATGAACCCGCATTACCACCTATTGTATGCACTTGTGCTTTAAGCGCACTTCCGCCTATTATAGAATCCTTTTCAATTAATATGGCTTTTATACCATATTTTGTGGTGTGAATAGCAGCGGCTATACCAGATGGTCCCGCTCCTATTATTGCGACATCGAAAATGTGATCCATTTAATACTCCTAAAGTTTTAGTATTAATAACTATTATTATATCATTAAACAAGCTTAGTTTTAGCAATTTTTGAAAAAATATCTAACTTTACCCTAATTATTCTTCTGGATTTTTTATTTATTTTTTATTAATTATATTATAAAACAATGGCATCTCCCGGACCATATTGAGGCGCAACATAGATATGTATATCCTTGCCATCGACTGCACCTAATGTCAATGCTGCTTTTCTTGCGCTGTCATATGCTGTCTCCGGTGTGTTATTGTCCTGTGATAAATGAGCAAGTGTGAAATATCTGCATCCACTATTAATTATTTTTATTAACGCATTCGATGCATCCTCGTTGGATAAATGCCCCATCCTGCTCAAAATACGATTTTTCAATCTTACGGGATAAGGTCCGTTTTCCAGCATATGAACATCATGATTGGATTCAAGCAGGCACACATCTGCGCTTTTTGCTATTTCAAGCACAGCTTTTGGCAGATAACCGGTATCAGTTAATATGACTGCTTTTTTATTATCGCTGTAAATAGAAAAGCCTACCGGATCAACTGCATCATGGGATACTTCAAATGGACTTACTGCAAGTGATCCTATATAAAAATCCCCGTCAAAGCTAACCCTGTTTTTGAAAGGAATACTATTATATGATTTCATAGCAAGTATAACCCGCCATGTTTCTTTGTTTGCATAAATAGGTATATCATGTATTCTGGAAATTGTTCCTATAGCTCTGATATGATCTGAATGTTCATGAGTTATAATGATTCCGTCAATATTATCAAAGCTTGCATTTATATCAAAAAGCGCACGGTCCATACTGGATTTTGAAACACCTGCGTCAACTAGTATTGCAGTATACTCAGATGCTATAAATGTGGAATTTCCTTTTGACTCTGAAATTAATGGTCATAAAAACATCGGCATTTATATTTCTCCTGCAATATCAAATAATTTATTCACTGAGCGCGACCCTTGCACCCGAAAGCCACGATGGTGACGGTTCAAATCCCCAGCCGGGTTCGTCGGGCACACGGACATATCCATCTTTAATTTCAGGTTGTTTTCTTAAAACACTTTCAGCCCAAATATTATTTTCTATTGAATGTTCCAAGGTGCGCCATGGTTTATCAACAACAGCCATAAGATGTATAGCAAATGGCAGAAGCATTGAATTATTAGATACAGCAGGTGTCGTGAAAATATCCTCATTAGCTGCCAGCCTTGATGCAGCATAGGCTCTTGAAAAACCGCCTATTACACATATGTCGGGCTGAAAAATATCTATAACATGCTCTTTTAATATTCTTCTGATAGTGCTGAACATATATTCCTGCTCACCTGCCGCAATCAAAACGCCGCTGTTTCTATATGCTTCTTTGACTTTGATGGTCTTGTCCAGCTCCCAATATCTGCATGGTTCTTCAAGAAATTTAACGTTATTGTCACAAAACAATTCCAATAGTTCTTTATTCCTTTTAACGCTGAATCCGCCGTTCACATCGACATAAATTTCCACATGAGGTCCCAGCTCTTTATGGCATTGTTTAATCAGATCATCCGTACGACCCGGCCAATTGTCCGCATCATTTCCATTTATAATTCCGCCGCTTAATTTGAAGGAACCATATCCCCGTTCCATACGTAATTTTTGCATGCGTGCAGCTTCTTGAGATACCGGTAAATCTCTTTGCATTGATGAGCCATAGAGCATTATACGTTCTCTTTTTTTGCCTATGATGTTAGATATACTGCGATTTTCACGTCTGCCTTTCAAATCCCATAGAGCTGTGTCAATGCCCGAAACTGCTCTGCATATGTATGAACCCATAAATTTATATTCTTTTAATATTACCTTATCGGCAAGTGCAAAATCCCCATCATCCTGTCCTATGATATGTGGACATATCTGCTTGTGTAAAATCAATTGTGTGATGTCGGCATTAATGGCCGCACATTGACCAAATCCAAATGCACCATCTTCGGATGTTATCTTTACTATGCATATATTATTTCGGTAGAAACTCTGCACTTTTTTAATTATCACTATATATCTCCCCCTAAAGAACCTATCGACATATTATATCATTTTTATTTTTATGTATATACTAAATCAATATAATAATATCATATAAATATGTATATTGTATACATTTCATAAGTATACAACCATATATAGTGTGTAATGAAGAAATTTTCAATATTATTACCATTACTTACCATTTTGTACGAATAAATAGTTTGGTATAAATATCTTGTTTACCGTATCCGTATTTTAGGATATAATTTTGCTATGAATATAAATGAATTATTGAGCAAAATTAAAAGAGCCGACATTTGGCCTGTAGCTTTTGAAATAGGCGCACCATTATGGAATGATGAATATATCTCAAGACATATGCTGCTTGCACATCTCGATGAATACAATGATAAAGCATCAGACAATAAAATGCTTAGACGTCAAGTGGTCAAATCAATTGTGCTTGACTGCAAACTTTCAAATGGTGATAAAGTTCTTGATTTAGGATGTGGTCCCGGTCTTTATGCAAAAAAATTTATGAATTATGGTGTTAATTATACAGGTATTGATATATCAAGCCAGTCGCTTGGCTATGCCATGATACATAAAGGTGATTTTAAAAATAATATTCATTATATTCAAGGTGATTATACAAATTATGTGTTTGAAAAAAAATACGATTGCGTAATTATGATATGGTGTGATTTTGGAGCGTTATCACCTGATATGCGAAGCAATATGCTCAAAAACGTTTATGATGCCATGAAGCCGGGCAGTTATTTTTGTTTTGACATATTTTCTTCAAACTCTCCATTTAAAGAATCAAGCAGCACTTGGAGAGTCGAGTATGATGGTTTTTGGCAGAAAGGACTTTATGCGGTACTTGAGCGAGACAAATATTATGAAACCGTAAATGCATATTTGCATATGGTAATTACTGCTTCAAATCAAGGTATCAAAAAATACAACATTTGGGATAAGAGATATGACAAAATTGAGCTGAAAAAAATATTAAAAACAGCAGGCTTTAAAGCAGTATCTATAAAGACCGGCGGATTATCTAAAAAACAATTCGACATGTTAGGCGTATACTGCAGGGTTTTATAATCATTAATTGACTATTTGTGTAGAATAAATTATTATATATATTAGACAGATGTATAGTTTTGTAAAACTTTAGTGAAAGGATTTAGCATATGTCATCAGAATTTGATTTTTTAAGAGCTAAGTGGCCAAAGCTTGCAGCAATGGCAGCAGATGCGACACGTCTTGCAGATGTCAGTCCGTCATCAGCGTTGTCATCACTTAGAACTTTTTGTGAATGGTCCACTGATATAGCTCTGGATTTTTATGAACTTCAAGTATCCGGTGGTGCATCACAAATTGAAAAGCTTGAATCGCTGCAGACATCGGGCATGATACCAAGCGAAGTCCTTCAAAAATTTCATAATGTAAGAAGTGCAGGCGGCCGCACTTCTATGCATGAAATAGAAAGTGCAGCCATGTTAGTTCATGGCTGCATTGCAGACTGCCGTGATATTGGTCAATGGCTCTTTAGAGAGGCTGAAAAAGAAGGCTGGCCTCACATTGAAGGCTACAGCCAATCATATAGTGCAATTCCTATGACCGGATTAGTGGGAGGGTCATCCGATGGAAGCGATTATGATGCAGGCGGCGATTACAAATTTTCAATGAGCCGCTTTATGCGAAGATACGGTTCAATAGTAACACTTGTTATTGTAGTTGTAGTGCTTGCAGGCATCGGTGTAGGCATTTCATATGGACTTAAAAGCTGCAATGCTGAAACCGCACCTCCTCAAAACACAATAGAGATAACTCCGTCCCCGACTGTAGAGGCTGCAATTATTATTCCTTCCACTCCAACTCCAGAGCCGACTCCCGAAGAAGATCCTTTTGATTATATCGACGATCTGCCGATAGCTCTGCATTTTGATGGTTTATTTACAAGCAACTGGAATTTTAATGACAAGACCGATCCGTTTGCAATGAATGATAGAATATATGATAAGGGTCTAGGCATGTTTATCGCAGCAAAAAGAATTGTTTATGATAAAGCCACCTTGACAGCAGCTTGGAATACAGACCAAAAGTATTATAAAGTTGTTTTTGATATGGGATGTGAACAATCCATGGGATATGACATTAAGGCAAAATTTGGCAGATATAAAATTGTAATAATAGCTGATGGTAAACAAGTTTGGACCAGCGGATATCATGATTATTCATATGTTGTTGAAAACCAGGAAGTAATTATAGGTGCAGATAGTTCAAGGATGGAGATAGTATTAACACAATATAAAGGCGAAAAGGGCACTCTTAATGTAGTTTTAGGAAATTTCAAATTATACAAAAATTTAGATGATGATTAGATATTAAACAAACTAAAACACCTAATAATGATTAGCTTTTAAAATGCGTAAGATTTTTTAGGATATTACATCCGGCAAGACATGCAACCGATGCATAGCAGGGCTATTCAGAGGGAGCATAACGTAGCCAAATAGAAAATACACAAAAGATATTCCATCTTTTAGATGCTAATTAGTATAGGGGGCTGTTGAATAATGGCTTGTTAACGCAATAGTGTAAAAATTAACAGTCGCATAAGTCTAATTTGTTAAGACTTAAGGTGTTTTTTTATTAACTAGGTACAGCGTATTGTAAATAACAGGTAAATATGATATAATGAATATATAGGAAAAGAGGTATATGCAAATGTCAAGATCAGTGAAAATAAAAGAGATGGGTTTATCAGACAGAGACAAGGCAAAACTTATAAAGATAGCAAGAACAGCTACAGAACAGGCAAGAAAAGTTAGA